>Ga0123356_10003441_pt1 | contig 16571 bp, 15 predicted proteins | sample TergutEmb28metaG_2_FD_92546 | JGI IMG/M metagenome (GOLD analysis project Ga0123356, IMG submission 92546) | Embiratermes neotenicus P3 segment gut microbial communities from Petit-Saut dam, French Guiana - Emb289 P3 | ecosystem: Host-associated > Arthropoda: Insects > Digestive system > Gut ...
GGCTGCGGAACCGCCGGAACATTTTCCGGCGTCGCCCGCTATCTCAAGGAAAGGTTGCCCCACGTGCTAGGCGTGGTCGTTGAAACGCAAGGATCGATCTACGGCGGCGGCCAACCTGGCCCCCACAAAGTCGAAGGCATTGGAGCAAGCTTTATTCCCAAAACATTCGACCGCTCCGTCTGTGATGAAGTCATGATGGTCTACGATGACAACGCCTTCGCCACAGTGAAAGACCTGGCCGCGAAAGAAGGAGTCCTGTCCGGTTCCAGCGGCGGCGCAGCAGTGTTCGCATCCTTAAAAGTTGCGAAGAAGTTGGGCTTAGGCAAGCGCGTGGTAACCATCATCCCTGACTCCGCCGAGCGCTATCTGTCCAAGAAAATCTTCGAAGGCGGCATCTGATCGATGTGGGGAGAGCCGACCCTTGGCTGTCCGTCGCCATCTCGACCCTCGCGCCGGCATCCCGCCGGCTGTCGCGGGGGTGACCCCCCAAGTCTCTCATGCAGAGCGAAGTTGCTCCAAACGGAACGCGAGCTTTTTTGCAGGGCTGCCGAGGAAAATGCTGTCGAATTGTATGGAAACCGATTGCGAGTAGCAGCATTCCGGCCTGGAGACGGGTCGGACTCGGAGCCTTCTGAGAAAGCCAGCGCTGCAACACTGCCCAAATCTTCTGTGTAATGCAGCCTTCCCTTTTACCAACAATGAACTGGAGAGCCGCGAGACCGCCAAAGAATTGGGCGCTCGCGGCTACTCGCTTTTTGGGCATGACCACAGTCGGTCACAACCAAGCCAATTCAGTCGTTTGCAGCCGGAGCAAGTGAACAGTTTTCGGGCAATGCCATCTTTTCGCGGCGGCGAACCGGCGCCAGGGCCGAATTACCCAGCAAGCAAGCCTTTCATCAATCCCGACAATTCCGCTAAGAAGTGCATCCGGGCGGCATTGTCGCGCCATCGCCTCGTACCGCTGGTGGTTGACGTTGGCTGAAGAATGTTTGCTACCGGCACGATACAGTGAGCCGGCCCACGTAGTTGCTCGGCCAGCCGCCAGCTCCGCCGTAGGTGTAGAAGAGATAGAACTGTTTGCCGAGAAGATGAGGATCGTCCCCCTTCCCCACAGGCATCACGTAGGTATTGGGCTGACCGCTGAACTGATAAATCTCGACTGGAGTCGACCAGTCGAGGCCGTCAATCGACTCGGCGTACGCGAACAGCACGCCTTCGCCAATAATCATCACATACCGCTTCAGATCGGCGTTGTAGGCAACTTGCAGCTCGCCGGCATACCCGGCATTCGGATTCAAGTCCGTGGAATATCCGCCGATGCCCGGCTCCAGCCGCCAGCTGCCCGCATAAAACTTCTGAAACGCCGCTGCGTGCGGCTTGGGACCGAATGCCGCCTCGTACACCTCAGCGATCGGCGCCCGCGCCACCGACGCCAGCGTGATCGTATTTCCCCAATGAGTAGTCCCATTCGCCAGCCAATCGCGGAAATAGATATAAAAGTATTTTCCATCCGGCGATATCACTAGCGGAGGATCACCAATATCATACCCATCCAGATCCCGCCGATAGGCTTGATTCACCCGAATGATTTCGCCCAGATCTGTCCAACTCAGTCCGTCATTAGTCGACGACGCCAGCGCCAGCACCGAATAGAAACTCTGCACAGTGTTGATTTCGGCGTGATACACCAGCAACAGATTGCCCGCCCCCGGCACTCCTTCTGGAACGCGGTAAATCGGCCCGCCTCCCATGTAGTCATAGCTGGAATAATAAGGATTTACATTCGGATCGGGATTCGGCAGAATCGTCACATCGATGGGCGGCTCGCTCCCCAGAGGATTGCCAAGCGTACCGAATGTGCGAGTGATCGATCCATACTTGCTATTACCCACCCAGTGTCCCTGCCACAGCTGTCGCGAATGGAGCCCGCCATCGCTGGCAAAGAATTCATACCCGTTCCTACTCTTGAGAACGCCAATCGGAGTATCCGGCCAGGCAAAGCCGTCCACGCTATCGGTCAGCGGAGGCTCGGCAATATTCCCCGCCGCCAGCCGCTGCCTCGCGCTCGCCACAACAACGGAGTCAGACACTGTAGGCTGACATAACGGCGTAAGGTCTTGCGCATGCACGAACGGCGAAAGACCGGTCAGAGAACCAGCCAGCAGGAGACAAGACTCAAAGCGCACCCACAAGGACATACACCTATCTCTCATTTTGGTTTCCTTATTGGGTTCCTTAGATGAGCACAAGGGAGCACATACTATACTTCCAATAACACTCCCGCGGGTAACAACACGGCCGCCTGAGGAATGTCGCGGCCGATCACTTTCTTCCCGTCATGTGAGTTGAGATCCCTCGTTTCCGCTCCAGTGAGCCATGACCCGGGCGATCTTTCCGTGGTTTTCTCTCGACGCCCTTGACTGCCCTCCCCGAGCACTGCGAATGATGTCAGTCGCGTCGGTTGGCCTCGAATACTCTGCCACCACGCGGCCCCTTGTCTTGCGCAGATGAGCCCGATGCTGGGCTGGTCATCGGGATGCCGTAACAGATCGTTCACAGCTGAGAGATAGAAATTCATTTTGCCCGCGAATTCAGCGCGGAACGGCTGTGTTTTTAGATCGACGACAACGTAGGCGCGCAGTTTCACATGGTAGAAGAGTAGATCGATCCAGAATTCTTCTTCTCCCACCTGAATCCGGTACTGACTCCCGAAAAATGCAAAACCCACGCCGAGTTCTAGCGAGAAATCGCGAAGATGGTTGAGAAGTCCCGCTCTAAATCCCGCTCGTGCCTCTCTGGATCCATCGTCTTGTACCCATTCCGTCCGCTATAGCGGTGTTTTGGCTCAGAGGTTTCGGACCGGACATCTCCACTGTGGTCACTGGTGGCATGCCCACAGTAGTCACGTCTTCCGTGGGTCAAACCATTGGGGACAGCGTTCGAGTACCGATTCGGACCACAGCACTGCTTCCGACGATCGTGAACCTGCGCTACGGACCGACAGACGTAGTGATCCGAATGATCGAGCAACTCAGCAAAAGGGGCCAAGGTCAGATGACCTTGACTTTACAGCCGCCTTTCATCGATCCTGCTATCGGCGCAAGAAACCGCGCCACCGGAAGGCAAAGGCGCATAAACACCACGGAATCAAAGCTTTGGAGTGGCATAGTTAAAGCGCCTAACGGATTTCCAAAGGGGCCGTGCGAAAGAGCTTTCCCACAAGTTATTTAGATCAATACTCCGATTGATTCCAATAGATCGCAGAAGGATATCGCCATCCCCGAATCTCCAAAGTCGAAACGCAAAAAATGAAGCCACCCAAGCCCCAAGGTTTCGCGACCCGCGCCATTCACGCCGGACAGGAGCCCGACCCGCTCACCGGAGCCGTAACTGTCCCCATCTACCCAACCTCAACCTATGTCCAGCAAGCCATCGGGGAGCATAAAGGGTACGAATATTCCCGCGTCTCGAATCCCACGCGCACGCGCCTGGAAGAAAACCTCGCCGCACTCGAAGGCGGAATCGCCGCCCGCGTTTTTTCGAGCGGCATGGCCGCAATCCACGCCATCGTTACCATGCTCAAGTCGGGCGATCACGTCCTGTGTGGCAACGACCTCTACGGAGGAACTCCTCGCCTCTTCAATCAGGTGATGTCCGGCTTCGGACTTGAGTTCACCTACATCGACACAACCGACGCCAACAAGGTCGAGCGCGCGATCCGCAGGAAGACGCGCATGGTCTACGTCGAGACGCCCACGAACCCGATGATGCGTCTCAGCGATCTGGAAGCCATCAGCGAGATCTGCCGCCGCAAGAAAGTCGCGCTGGTGGTTGACAACACCTTCATGTCGCCGTACTTCCAGCAGCCGCTCGCGTTAGGCGCAGACCTGGTCGTGCACTCCACGACAAAGTTCCTCAACGGCCACAGCGACGGTTTAGGAGGGGTTGTTGTCTGCGCCCAACAGGAACATGCCGAGAAGTTGGCATTCTTGCAGAAGGCATCGGGCGCGATTCTTTCCCCCTTCGAGTGCTGGCTCGTTTTGCGAGGGGTGAAGACGCTCGCCGCCCGTATGGATATTCACGACCGTAGCGGGCGCATGGTCGCTGACTTCCTGTCCAACCACCAGAAAGTCGAAGCCGTTTTCTATCCAGGACTCATCCACCATCCAGAACACGCGCTCGCCAAGCGCCAAATGAGCGGCTTCGGCGCGATGATCAGCTTCGAAACCGGTTCGTTGAAGAATGCGAACAAGATGCTGAAGAAAGTCCGCATCTGCTCGCTCGGCGAGTCGCTCGGTGGAGTCGAGACGCTCATCTCGCATCCCGCAACCATGACGCACGCTGGCCTGGGCGCGAAAGGACGCAAAGCCATTGGCATCACCGAAGGTCTCGTACGCATTTCCGTTGGAATCGAAGATGTCGACGACATCCTCGAAGATCTCGACCAGGCGCTGAACGCGATTTGATCCTCAACCAGGGATTGGCACGGATCTACACACATAGGACCATGTGTTAGATCCGGGAAAATGCCTTGTGATCTGTGTCTCAGCTGATTGGCAGCCTTCAGTACGCGAGTGGAACTCCGCAGCATATCACCGGCTCTCCGCTCCGCAAGTCAGTTGGGGGAAGAAAGTTCTCGCACGACTCGCATTGCACGGGGACGAAATCGTGCTCGATGCCGGATGCGTGATCGGGCGTCTCACCGCCGGAGCTGCTCGAAGCCTTGCCACGCGGCCGCGTGGGTGGTGTCGATCTTTCCGAGAATTATGATCAAGTTGGGAGGATGCCTCGAAGCCCACTGCGGAGGCGGACCTAACCTCTGGCGCCTTCGAGAGCGCGCTAACGCGCTGGCAGGGACTCCGAAGTTTGCCGGCTACTTCGCGGGATTCCGAGAGCCCTGGCTTTTCCAGAACGCGGAACAAGCCGCGGAAAGGCTCGAGCGCGCCGGCTTCGTCGGGTAGAAACTTCTCTCGAAGAGTCTCCGACGCTGCTCGACAATGCTGAGCACCATCGCGAATTCCTGCGCAACATCATCTTCCGGCGGCATCTGGACAAATTGCCCGGCGAAGAGATGCGAGCCGAGTTCCTGGAGACACTGGCCGGACAGGGCGCGAAGGACGATCCGGCCTTCCTTCTCGACTAGTGGAGGCTCAACTTGCGTGGACGGGCTGTCTAGCGGTTTATTTCACCGACTGCTCGATCCATTGCAAATACTCGCTGCTGCCATCGTCCACTGCGATGGCAATGCACTCGGGAAGATCGTAAGAGTGCAATTCGCGGATCGCATCGCGCACGGCGGTGAATTTGTCGACCGTGGTCTTGATCACAAGCAGCCACTCGCGACTCGATTCCACCTTGCCTTGCCAACGGTAGATGGATTCGATCTCCGGAACGATGTTGACGCAGGCTGCGAGTTGCTTCTCGACGAGATGGTGAGCGATCTTGCGGGCCTCATCTTCGGAGCCTGCGGTGGAGAGGACGAGTCGCTTGTCAGTCATATAAAATCACCCGTCGAAGGATGGGCTTCCAGCTGCTAGCTTCGAGCGGCTAGCGACTCAAGAGCCTTCCTAGAAGCAGTGAGCTGGCAGCTTCCTATGGAGATCAACATGCTAACCCAGATCAAGTTTTGGGATGTCGGGCTGGCCGTTGGCGAGTTGATCATGGGTGACAAGATCGCGGGCGGCGAACAGAATGCAAGTCTCTCGATTCCGTGTTCCAGAGAGAGACGAGGTACTACGGGGTTGCACTATGGGGTTGCTGTGCTGCGAGGCGGTGACTAGACGTGGGAAATCAATCAGGGAGCAGTTGAAGGCGATCAGTGACAAAGTTGATTCCTTTTTTCCCCAGCAGGAAACTTTCCCATTGACGCCCGAGGTCAGGCAAAGTTCACTAAAAAGTTGAGGGCCGATCCGCGGGAATTCTGCGGACGCAAGGTGAGCCAGTTCGTCCGCACGGACGGAGTGAGGCTCGTGTTCGACGAAGGATCGTGAGTTTGCTACCGCCTGTCGGGAACGGAACCGGTGGTGCGCGTACACCGAGGCGGGGAGCGACCGCGGGCTGGAGAAACTCAGCACCGCGGCAAAGCATTGGATTTTCGAGTGAAGGGATATCGGTGAAGCAGTTTCACAGAATGGCGCGATTCCCGCGACCTGAAGATGGTTTGCATGCCGTAGTAGACCACGCGCCGCAGGCCGAGACCCTCGCCGTGTCGTGGATCGGGTGCGTGCGTCCGCTCGCCTTCGAGATCTACGGACGGCGCCGGCGGATTGCGACCATTGCAGTGACGGTGCTCGCCGTGTCGCTGTTTGTGCATGTGATGTTTGGCGCGAATGGAATGGTCATCTACAAGCAAAAGCGCGCTGAATACCAGGAACTGCGCCAACAGATTGTTCACGTGCAGCAGGACAACGAGCGCTACACGCAACAGATCCAAGGTCTGAAGACCGATCAGACCGCGATTGAAAAAGAAGCGCGCGAGCAACTCGGTTATGCCAAACCCGGCGAATACGTTTATGTTCCGCCCGCTCCAGCAAAGCCTGCGCCGGCCCCCAACCACTCCGCGAAAAAATAGGGTTAGTCACCGATTCGAGTCGGTACGATCGTGGGGATGGTTCGACTACACCCGGATGCTCGCTGCGCTCTCCTCATGGCTCCGCTCAACCTGACCATCCCATTGGCTGGGTGCAACCTCTGAGTTTTGACTCGACGCCTAGCTGACAACTACTCGAGTTTGCTGTGGTATAGTTACTTCGCCTCATCTCAGGATATATCCGGGAAGTGTGTGCGCAGAGTGACAATTCCAGACCGCTTGCGGTTTGGGGCCCCGCAAACGGAATCAAAAGGAGAATACCGGCCATGAGGAAAGTCTTGGTGAGTTGTCTTGCCGCATGTTTCGTGCTTGCTTTGTCAGCGATGGCGTTCGATGACATGGGAAAGAGCACAACCGTCAACGGATGGATTGTTGATGCCAAGTGCGGGGCGAAAGGCGCCAACGCGGCTGGTGAAGCCTGCACCAAGAAGTGTGTTGCTTCGGGAGAGAAGATGGTCATCGTCTCCGACAGCGACAAGAAGGTAATCGCAGTTGAGAACCAGGATGCCTTGAAGGGGCATGAGGGACATCACGTTTCGGTCACCGGAACCATGGAGAAAGATTCCATCAAGGTGGACAGCGTAAAGATGCTTTGATTTCTCCAGAACAAAGCCGCAGATTCCTCATGATTCTGCGGCTTTCTTCTTTTTTCTGGTTTTTCGGATTCCTCCCGCTGCAGGACCAGTTCATGCAGGCAGTGTATTCGACGTCTGCGACCACAGTGAATGGTTAGCCCCGAAATCTTTCTAGCGGACCACGCCCTCGAGCGGAGAACTGGCGGTTGCGTAGAGCTTCTTCGGCATGCGACCTGAAAGATAGGCTTGGCGGCCCGCCAGGACTGCGTGCTTCATTGCCTCGGCCATAAGCACGGGGTCTTGCGCATTCGCGATACCGGTATTCATCAGAACCGCGTCGGCGCCGAGTTCCAGGGCGATTGCGGCGTCGGAGGCTGTGCCAACTCCGGCGTCGACGATCAGCGGAACACCACTGATCATTTCGCGCAGGATACGGATGTGGGCTTGGTTCTGAATGCCCATGCCGCTGCCGATCGGAGCGCCCAACGGCATGATCGTCGCGGCGCCGGCGTCGATGAGGCGCTTGGCGAACACGATGTCGTCGGAGGTGTAGGGAAGAACCGTGAAACCTTCTTTCACCAGCACGCGCGTGGCTTCGAGCGTGGCTTGCACGTCGGGATAGAGAGTGGCCTGGTCGCCGATGACTTCAAGTTTGACCCAATCGGAGAGTCCGACTTCGCGGCCGAGGCGCGCGGCGCGGATCGCTTCGTCGGCCGTATAACAACCAGCCGTGTTCGGTAGCAGGAAATACTTCTTGGGATCGATGTAGTCGAGCAGCGATTCCTTGCTGCGGTCGAGATTGACGCGACGCACTGCCACCGTGACCATCTCCGCATCACTGGCTTCGAGCGCGCGCGCGGTTTCCTGGAATGATTTGTATTTTCCCGTGCCAACAATGAGCCGGGAACGGAAGGAGCGTCCAGCAATGATCAATGAGTCCAACATGAAAGTATTGTAATGAATCGATCTCTCCCCGTGAAATAGAGCGCGCCTGCGATTTCCGTCTTGATCAGGGCAATTCGGTCGCCGAAGCTTCGCCAATTCTCCGCAGTTTTCCTACCGAGGGTAGGTCGGCGAACCCACACACCAATGCAAATCCGATCCCTAAGACCTCTGAGAAGATACGATAGGTTGCGGGCTGATGAATGATTCGTCCACCGATGAAGAAAGAAATGGTTGCAACTATGAAAAGAGTGCGCGACAGCGCGTGCAGGAAACCGTTGAGGAACGTTCTTAATTCGGACTGCGACATTTTGAGTGACGATGGAGAGCAATGCAGATTATGTCACAGCCGCGGCTTCCGCATGGGCATAGAGTTCGTCGATTTGCTTTTTGTAGCGGTCTTCGATCACGCGGCGACGGAGTTTTAGCGTGGGCGTGAGGGCGCCGTTGTCGGCGGTGAATTCATCCGGGACCAGCATGACGCGCTTCAGTTTCTCGAAGCGGGCGAGATTCTGGTTGATGGCTTCGACGATTCCTTCGTAGAGGCTTTGGACTTTCTGGTTGGAAACCAGGTCGACCCGCGAGGCGAACCGGATGTCGTTCGAGCGGGCCCAGGCTTCCAGGGAGGCGAAATCCGGGGAAATCATGACTGCCGGGAATTTGCGGCGGTCCCCGAGGATGACCGCGACCCCGACGTAAGGATTCAGTTTGAGAGCGTTTTCGATGGGCTGTGGGGCGATGAATTTTCCGCCGGAAGTTTTGATCAGATCCTTCTTGCGGTCGGTGACGGAGAGGTATCCGTCGGCGTCGATGTGGCCGATGTCGCCCGTTTTGAACCAGCCATCCTCCAGCGCCTGCCGGGTTTCTTCGGGACGATTCCAATAGCTTTTGAAAACCGACGGGCCTTTGACAAGGATTTCACCGTCTTCGGCGATGCGGACTTGGAGATTGGGAAGAATTTTGCCAACGGTGCCAATGCGATGATTCACCGGCGTGTTGACCGCGATGACCGGACTAGTTTCGGTCAGGCCGTAGCCTTCGTGGATGCGGATGCCGGCGGCCGCGTACCACTCGGCGAGTTCGCGGCCAAGCGGGGCGCCTCCGGAGATGAAGGTCTCGACTTTGCCTCCCATGCCTTCGCGGACTTTCGAGAAGACAAGCTTGTTGGCGAGTTTCCAACGGAAGGATGCCGGTGCTTTCCCGGCGAGGATTTCGGGTTTGTGTTTCTCCCCCGCTGACAGAGCCCAGTGGAAGATTGCCTGCTTGGGGAATCCCCTGGCTTTCTGCACGGCTTGGGCGTAGATCTTCTCGTAGACCCGGGGGACGGCAACGAAGAGCGACGGCTTCACCTCTCGCAGAGCTTCTGGAAGGTTCTCGATGAATGGGCAGTATGCCAGCGTCACTCCGTGGTAGAGCATGGACAAATCCACGTGGCGGGCAGTGATGTGGCAGAGAGGAAGGAAGGAGATGCTCACCAGGCCAGGACGCAAGTCAAATCCGATCAGGGAGCATTGAATGTTGGACGCCATGTTGCCGTGGGTCAGCATGGCACCCTTGGACGTGCCCGTCGTGCCCGAGGTGTAGACGATGGTTGCGAGATCGTCAGGGCGGACGGAGCAGGCCTGCTGTTCGAGTTCCGGGCCGAGATCGCCTGGGCCCTCGAGCATCATCTGTCGCGCGGTCGCGCACTTGTCGGCGAAGGGAGCCAGGTCGCCGGTGAACGCGAGCGTGTCCATGACGACCAGTTTCTCGATCTGCGTTTTCCCAAGAACGGATAGCACTTTGTGCAGGTGCTGATCGGAGGAAACGAAAATGACACGGCAGCTGGAATCGTTCAGCAGGAATGCGGTTTGGTCGGCGGTCAAAGTTGTGTACAGCGGAACCGTGACTGCGCCAAGCAGAAGAATAGCCAGGTCGGCGGTCGACCACTCCGGGCGATTTTCGCTGAGGATGGCGACGCGGTCTCCACGGCGTATACCCCAGGCCTGGAGAGCGCGGGCGGTGCGGGCGACGCGTTGGCTGAGCTCGCGAGACGAGATGGGAAGCCACTTTCCGGCTTCGCGGTGGAGCATGACCCTGTCGAGGTTGCGGTCGACGGCGGTAAAGAAAATGTCGTTTAGAGTGGCGATGTCCATTGGCTGAATTCGAGCCCCGCGTTGACGGGGACTGCCCTGCTGCAATGTACTGTTTTCCGCGGGCTTTGGGCAATGGGATCGCTGCCAGTTTCCTCAGTTGCTCATGGCTCAGCAGGCTGGAAGCTGACGCGATAGCCGGGCTGGCGACCCTGCCTCTGCACCTTCGGGTTTACCTTGCCCGTCACCGCGAGGTATGCTGGCACGGTACTCCCGTGGGGGGAGCCTACATGAAAACAAAATTCGCGAGCCTGCTCATGGCGGGAATGCTGTTGGCAGGCGCAGTTGCTACAACCACTCCGGTGTTGGCGCAGAGCATGCCCAAGGTAGGTGACATGGCTCCGGATTTTTCGTTGAAGTATTTCACGGGCAGCGACCTGAAGGACGTCAAGCTCAGCGATTACCGGGGAAAGAAGAACGTTGTCTTAGCATTTTATGTATTTGCTTTTACCGGTGGTTGAACGCAGCAAATGAAAAACTTCCAGCAGAATCTCGAAAAGCTGGAAGCAGCCGACACCCAGGTCCTGGGTGTGAGCATGGATAGTCCGTTCGCCAATAAAGCCTTCGCCGACCAAATTGGAGTGACGTTCCCCCTGCTGAGCGATTGGGGTGGTGAAGTCACGCGAAACTACGGAGTGTACGTCGACAAGTATAAGGCCGCGCGCCGCGTGAACTTCCTGATCGGGAAAGATGGAAAGATCATGGAAGAGCAAGTGGACAAAGACGCCGTTGACCCTACGAAGATCGTCGACGCGTGTCAGCGGCCGAAGATTCAGAATTAGCTTACAGCTGCCCAGTTCTTGGTCTGCTTCTCATCCTGGGGCGTTTCTTGCCGTCAGGCAGAACGCCCCAGGTCTTTGCTGCGCTCAGGATGTCAAGAGTTTTGTCCCGATTTGCCGCCATACCCAGACCCGTTCAAGTTCCTTCCAGACAAGCACTACTCAGTCCCCAGAAAACTAAATGGTCCCGGTGGTGTTTACACTTCTCGAGCTTAGGTTTGGAACACACACAGGAATCGATTACTGCTTGGGGCGACCTCTATGACGACTGGTAAGTTGTGCCGTTGGGTGGTTCTGCTGGCGAGTTTTGCTTTCGTTCTGCAGTTCTCGACCGCAGCCAAAGCGCAAAACGACCAGTATGACGAAGTGAGCCAGGATCCACCGGGCCGCGTCGCGCGATTGAACTACTCCGAGGGATTGATCTCGTTTCGGCCGGCGGGTGAAGACGACTGGGTCACCGGGGTTCCGAACCGTCCGCTGGTGACCGGTGACGACTTGTGGGCGGATGAGAATTCGCGCGCGGAAGTGCACATTGGTTCGGCCGCGCTGCGCTTGGGAGCGCAGACCGGAATTACATTTCTGGAACTCGATGACAACGTCACTCAGGTTCGGCTGGCGCAAGGCTCGCTGATGGTGCGCGTGCGGCACGTCGATGATGACGACACCTATGAGATCGACACCCCGAATATTGCATTCACGTTGCTGCAGCCCGGCGAATACCGCATCGATGTGAGCCCAGACGGAAGCCAGACGATGGTGACGACCTGGCATGGGCGGGGGCATGTCGTCGGCGGAGGTTATTCCTACAACGTCGTGGCTGGGCAGATGGCGACATTCACCGGCACGGAGGATCATCTCGATTACGATCTCGGCCAGATTCCGGATCAGGATGATTTCGAGGGCTGGGCTTTTGATCGCGACGCGCGCGAGGACCAAGCTGACTCGGCAAATTATGTTTCGCGCGAGATGACGGGCTACGAGGATCTCGATGAATACGGCGACTGGAGCTATGTTGCCGGGTATGGTCCGTGCTGGCGGCCGCGGGGCATCGTCCTGGGATGGGCTCCGTACCGCTTCGGCCATTGGGTTTATGTTGGGCCGTGGGGCTGGACCTGGGTGGAAGACGAGCCTTGGGGATTTGCGCCCTTCCACTATGGCCGTTGGGCGTTCGTGAACAACGCATGGTTCTGGGTGCCAGGACCGGTGGTGGTGCGTCCGGTATGGGCGCCGGCGCTGGTGGCCTTCGTCGGCGGCGGGCCGGGCTTCCGTTTTTCAGCGGGGGTTGGGGTGGGCTGGTTCCCGCTAGCCCCGGGAGAAGTTTATGTTCCGGGATACCACGTGAGCCGGACGTACCTGAACAACGTCAACGTCACCAACACGACCGTGAACGTCACCAAGGTCACGAACGTGTACAACACGGTGATCGTGAACAAGAGAACGACGATCAACAGCATCACGTATGCGAACCAGCGGGTGACGGGCGGTGTGACGGTGGTGTCGCATGATGCCTTTGTGAATGCGCGGCCGGTGGCGCAGAACATCATGCGGTTGGATGCGAATGAGATAGCGCGGGCGCCAGTGAGCCACGTCGTAGCGGCCGAGCCGGTGCGCACGAGTGTGCTGGGAGCGGGGCGTCCGGTTACAGCCCGGCCGCCGGTGGCAGTGATCAGACGGCCAGTGGTTGCGGTACGGACCCCGCCTCCGTTGCCCAAGCCGGTCGAGCAGCGCCAGGCGCAGGCTGGCGGGCATTTGAACCAGCAGCTGCTGGTCCGTCGGATGGCGCCGGCGCGGCCGGCTCCGGTGAATCAGGCGGGGCGTCCACAACCGAACCAGGAAGGCTTTCGGCCGTTTGGGCAATCGAATGCGATCCCTGGAAGCGCGAACCTGAACCAAAACGCGTCGGTGAAGCCAACTCTGAGGCCGCAGCCGCGAGTCTACGAGCAGCAAGGGCCGTCAGAGGAGAGCCGCAGTACGGAGACCCCGGAAAACCGAAACCTCGAGCAGCCGGAGAGCCGCAACTCGCAGCCGACGAACCCAGGGTTCCGGCCGCCACAGCAAGCAGAGAGACCCGCTCCTCTGCAGGAGACGCATCCGCTCGTACGGCCGGCGCCTGCGGTGCAGCAGCGCACGCCGGAGCAGGAGCGGCAGCAGGAGCAGAAGTTCAACCAGTGGCATGAGCAGAGGCCGAGTCCGCTGCCGGCACAGCCGAGAGCGCAACCCCAGCCGCGGCCGTCGCCGCCTCCCAGGCAGGAGCCGGCGAAGAAGAACCACTGACACGGAAGGCTGCGAGTGTGATAGCGTTCGCAAGGATGCGCGATCGCCGACAAAAAACAAGGGCAACGCCGGGAGCAACCAGAGTTCTCCCGGCGTCGTCTTTTTATGGCGTGTGGGAGGTAGTTCTCGTCAGCGTATGAACGACGTAAAGCGCTCCAACTTTAACTGGATGGATGTGCTGTGGCTGCTGTTTCTGGCGGCGCTGGCCGTGCTGCCCCCGGAACGGGAAATTCACAAACAGATGATCCTCCTGGCTTTCGGGGTGATTCAGTTGGGCGAAGGCTGGCTGGTGGCGCGGATGCCGCGGCGAGGAGCAGCGTACGTGGTGCTGCTGAAGATTGCGCTGGCGACCGCACTCATCGACCACACGACGGGCACCGGCGAGCCTAGCATCAACAGCAATTACTATCCGATTTATTATTTGCCCGTGGTGACCGCGGCGGAATACTTCGGTCCGTGGGCAACGTTGCTCTGGACCGCGCTCGCGTCGGCGGCCTACTGTTCATATCTCTATCCCGCGCTGCAGGAATACGAGATCACGCCGGAGAATTATGAGCTGCTGGCGATTCGAATTTTGTTCTTCTTTCTTGCGGCGATGGTGGTCAATCGTTACGTGATCGAGAGCCGGCGGCTGACGCAACGCTACCAGGACACGGCGGAGACGTTGGCAGAGACCAACCGGCAGCTGGCGGAGGCGCAGGCGGAGGCGCGGCGCTCGGAGCGGCTGGCCGCTTTGGGACAGCTTTCGGCCGGGCTGGCGCATGAGATTCGGAATCCTCTGGGCGTGATCAAGGGATCGGCGGAGATGCTGACGCAGAAGCTGGGCCAATCGGATTCTTTGGCGACCGAGCTGGCGGGGTATATTTCGACGGAGACGAATCGGCTAAGCGCGTTGGTGACCCGCTTTCTCGATTTTGCCCGGCCGCTGCATGCGGACCTCACCCCGAGCGATGTTTCCGCTGTGCTCGACCGTGCGCTAAACGATGTGGCACAGTTCTGGAAAGGCGCGCCGGTTCGCGTGGAGAAAACCTATCAGGAGGATCTGCCGCTGGTGCCGCTGGATGAGAGCTTGTGCGAGCAAGCCTTCGTCAACATTGTGCAGAATGCCTACGATGCGATGAGCGCCGAAGGCGGGGGGGTATTGCGGGTCGAGGCGGTGAAAGCCCGGCGGGAAATGCGAGAGGGTGGCGCCACCGACGGCGTCGAAGTGCGCATTGCGGATTCGGGACCCGGAATTCCGCTGGAACTGCGCGAGCAGATTTTCAATCCCTTCGTCACTACCAAGAAGACCGGGGTGGGGCTGGGGCTGTCCATCGTTTCGAAGATCATTGATGGACATCATGGTTCGATTCGGATCGAGAGCTCCGAGCACGCGGAGAGCGGCAGAGATTGGGGCGCGTGTTTCGTGATATTCCTGCCCGCGGCCAGCGAGACGGCGATGACTTCGGACAAGGCTCACCTGGTGATTTCGTGAACGAAGCAAATTTGAGGATCGGAGAACGATGTCCGCAATCTTGATTGTCGAGGACGAGGCCAAGATGCGCCGCTTGCTCGAGTTGAATCTCGGGGAGGATGGCTTCGCAACGTTTTCCGCCGGGGACGCAGAATCCGGGCTCAAGCTGCTGAGCGCCAATCCCATTGACCTCGTGGTCACCGACCTCAAGCTGCCGGGGATGAACGGGCTGGAATTCTTGCAGACGGTCAAACGACAGAATGCGGCTCTTCCGGTAGTCGTGATGACAGCCTTCGGCAGCGTGGAGACTGCGGTCGAGGCCATGAAGGCCGGGGCCAGCGATTACGTGTTGAAGCCGTTCTCGCTGACCGAAATGCGGATGAAGATTCACAAGGAACTGGACGTCCGCAATCTCCGGGAAGAGAATCGTTCGCTGCGCGAGGCGCTGGGGAAAAAGTATGCCCATCCCAACGTGGTGGCGCGCAGTCCGAAGATGCAGGAAGTGCTGGCCACGGTGGAACGCGTGGCGCCGACGAATGCGACAGTGCTGCTTGGAGGGGAGAGCGGGGTTGGAAAAGATATGATTGCGCGCGCCATTCATGAAAAATCGCGCCGGGCGTCGGGGCCGTTTCTGAAGATCAACAGCACGGCGATACCGGAGAATCTTCTGGAGAGTGAGTTGTTCGGATTTGAGAAAGGCGCGTTCACCGGGGCGGTGGCGAGCAAGCCGGGAAAGTTTGAGTTAGCCGACAAGGGGACGCTGTTTCTCGACGAGATTGGCGACGTGCCTCCGGCGACGCAGGTGAAGTTGTTGCGCGTGCTGCAAGAGCGCGAGTTTGAGCGGCTGGGCGGAACCAAGACGGTGAAGGTGGATGTGCGGCTGATTGCTGCGACAAACCGCGATTTGCGCCAGGCCCTGGAGCAAGGAACGTTTCGCGAGGACCTCTACTACCGGCTGAACGTGGTGCCGATTGATATTGCACCGCTGCGCGAGCGGAAGGAGGATATTCCCGAACTGGTGAATCTTTTCATCTCGCGGTTCGCGGGAGAGTCGGGAAAGGTTGTCGAAGGCATTTCGCCGCAAGCCATGCAGATTCTGGTGAATTATCACTGGCCGGGCAATGTGCGGGAGTTGCAGAACATCGTGGAGCGCGCCTGTGCGCTGTCGAAGGGGCCGCTATTGGAGGCGGCGGATATCCATCTCGACGTGCGGCCCGCCAAGTCGGGCGATGGCGCACCAGGATTTCTTCCCGATGGCCTGACCCTGGAACAATGGGAAGACGAAATGGTGCAGGAGGCGCTGCGGCGGGCGAATGGCAACAAGAGCCAGGCCGCACGGTTGCTGGGACTATCGCGGAATGCGCTGCGCTATCGGTTGTCGAAGATTGGGATTGCCGACGAGACTGAGAAAGAGTGAGTTTGTTCCGTTTCGCAGTGGGGACGCGGTCTTGCGCTCGAGTCAGTGGTCATCTGAGCGCAGAATGAGCGTCGCTGGTGGCGTACTGCTTACCTAGTCCGACTTCAGCAGCATGCAGGTTACATCGTCGTGCTGCGGAGTGTTGCCGACGAAAAGGTCGAGATTCCACATCAGCCGCTTGAGCATGTCGGCGGGCGCTAGCGATCTGCCCGCATCAAGCGCGGTTAGCAGGCGCGCTTCGCCGTATTCTTCGTCGCGTGGGTTGACGGCTTCCACTAACCCGTCAGTGAAGATCACCAGCCAATCTCCCGGTCTGAGCGTAATCTGGGCGGATTCGTACTTAGCATCCGGTTGAATGCCGAAAGGGAGGCCGCCGACGTCGAGGCGCTCGATTTGTCCGGTCGCGCGAC
>Ga0123356_10003442_pt1 | contig 16568 bp, 16 predicted proteins | sample TergutEmb28metaG_2_FD_92546 | JGI IMG/M metagenome (GOLD analysis project Ga0123356, IMG submission 92546) | Embiratermes neotenicus P3 segment gut microbial communities from Petit-Saut dam, French Guiana - Emb289 P3 | ecosystem: Host-associated > Arthropoda: Insects > Digestive system > Gut ...
ACTTTCCCCCGGGCGATACGATGTTGTTTTGAGTTTTGTAGGCGATGACAGCGCGTTCGGCGGCGAGGGCTTGCTCGCTAAGTTCGCGCAGTCTCTCCTGGAGCCAACTTGTTGCGCTGCGATCAGCCTCGAATTTCGCATTCAGCTGATCGGCTATGTATGTTTTGACGATCGCATTGGCGATTTCTGCCGCCCGCTTGGCGCTGCTGGCGCTGAAGCTGACGTCGATGAGATTGCTAATACCGATCCGGCTTGCGGAGAGCTGATCCTGAAACGCTTTGATCACCCCTTCGGCAGGCTGACCTCGCGTGTTCAAGTTCAAGCCGTTCGATTGCTCACCCTTAAGTAGAAGCGATGCCCATGCCCGCATCCGGTACCACAACGCGGAGAGCGAAGCTTTATTCAAATCGGCATCATCTTCGAGTTTGAGCTCATTGATAACGGCGATTGCTATGGCCCTTGATTTGAGGAGCTGTAGCTGGGTTTCGATTTGGGTGATATCGAACGGAGGGCTCCCAACAGCCCATGTTTCCGTACGCCCCCCCTCGGAATGCTGTTGCACAAACTGCGCCTCTGGGTTTGCCAGCAAAATCTGGGCCTGCGCGGTATAAGTCGGCGGCGTGATGCGGAGATAGACTACGCTGGCCACCAATCCGAGTGCGGCCGTAGCGATGATGACCAGGTATCGGCGCCTCAGGAATGACAGGGCAAAATTGACGATGTCGGCGATGCCACCGGCTTCGGCCTGATTGCCCGGTGCTACGTCGCTCCGCAGGGTGTCCGTTTGCAGCATATTTCTCTGAAGCATCAGATGCTCCCATGCGCCGTCTGCCGATCTCGCGGACTAATAGGCCGCAGACCCGCTATTCATTTTAAATCAATATATAGAATAAGAAACGGGCTGTCCAAATTAAATACTTACTATTTAGTTTCAAATTTAGCTCGGTCGACCTAGTGAAGGGGAATACGTAGCTGCTTGGGCCAAGTGGCGTCTGAAACCAGCGGCGTGGCGTCATATTGATCGCGTTGAGACGGGGCCAACCCGATCTCATAGCGAATCCTCCGCCTCCTCCTGCGAGGGCTATGGAAAAATACCCTGGACATTTTAAACTATTAAAATGGATTGCCATCCACGGTCTCAAGTCGGCCCACGAGAAAGCAATCGGGCACCCAACCCGCGACAGCATGGTCTACAACCTGCTGCACCGCCACGGCTGACGCAAGCTGGTGCCGCGGCGGTTTCATTCCAAGCGCCATATCGTGGTGCAAAATGCTTTTAAAACGGCTTATTTGATGCTGAAGAAACGGATCATCGGGATCTTGCGAGAGGGGGAGGCTGGAGAAGACGGCCGACGTGTGCCGCAAACAGGGAATCAGCAGCGCAACTTTCTACAAGTGGAAGGCCAAGTACGCGGACTGGAAGTGTACGATGCCAAGCGTCTGAAGGCGTTGCAGGACGAGAACGCGAACCTGAAGAAACTGCTGGCGGAGGCGATGCTCGACCGCGCCATGCTTAAGGACATCGCCTCATAAAAATGGTGACGCCTGCCGCCAGGTCAGCGGATGCGGTATGCAGCAGTCTTCGGGTCAACAGCAACAGTTGAATGAAGGCTCTAGTCGACGCCGCCTTCGCGAGATAGCAACTGAAAAGCCGCCGCGTACCTGCGCTTCCAGTCCTCTCTCCTCTTGTTTAAAGGCTCCAGCCCCGCATAATGCCACGGCCAGAGCGCCCTCATGCTAGGATCTCCCTCGTGACTCTCCTCGAGTAATTCTTGCAGAGGGTGCCATCCCAAATCCGCCGCGACCTTTGTTCTAATCTCCAAATCAATTCCGGAGACAAGCAGATACCCCTGGGGGCAAACCAAATGTGCTATATTCCGCAGAGATTTCTCGGCCATGAGGGGATGCATGTGACAAAGAAAATTGTTCGCGACCACGATATCCTGCAGCCCTAGAGTGTCGACAGTCTTGCGCTCTGCAGCATCGCCGACCTGCCATTTGATTCCTTCCCTTATCCAGGATTTGACTGTGACGAACTCGTCTTCACGGTCAAACATGTCGGTGATCTCTATTTCGCTCATTCGTTCGAAGATGTCAGTACCTGTCAATGGTGGGCGGACAAGTGAGTACCGGCCGCATTGGCCCAACTCCACCGCCCGCCTCGAAATTTCCACTGCATGCAGGATGAGCTTCAGATCTGGCCGCACGGATCGTATCGTCCAAGCTATGGAATAAGCCTCCGCGCCGATGCTGCAGCCGAGCACAGCAACTTTCAATGTATCATTTTCAGCACGCTGGTCGATCAAACGTCGGATCAACTCGAGCTGGGGCCGGTTTCGAAGAAAAAACGTCCCAAGATTCTGTGCGCGATCGCCATACCTTCGAGCCAATCCGTACAACAACTCACCATACGAATGCACAGGCCGGAGGTTAGAAATCGAGGCAGGGAGCCTTCTCCAGAGTCTCCTATTCAGCCGAACGTAGCGGTTTATCAGTCGCCTGCCAAAAATCTCCCAAGACTCGGCGTTTGCTGGCGGCAAGACCTCACCCTGTATAACATCCGGATTCCATCGGGTGAACCGATCATTGCCTTCGAAGCACCGTGGCTTGGAAACGGCTATGAGCTTCATCTTTCCTGAATAGGAATATTCCACCTTCGGAGGAATCTCCACCAATGCGCCGCGGCTCACATCATATCTCTGATCACTGATCGTAAAATAACCGCTTCCATCGATGACGTAATATACTCGAGTAGCTCGCTTGCTGACCGTGAAGGTGTCGTGTCCCTTGTCGGACTCAATATAATAGATCTCCAGGTCTTTTTCCTGCAGCGGACCAAGTACAAATCCGAAGAGACCCTTTCCATCAAAAGACGGCAGGGCTGGAACCGAATGTACGTACGGCATTTGTTGTCGTGCCCTTCGCGAGACGCTCTCTTGCTACGTCAGCCTTGCAGCGCCGAATCCCTCATGACGTTGCGATACTCCTGAATTCCAGCGACCTTTTCCCACCGCACTTAAGGCTCTCCTTCAAGAGTGCCTTTCGTGTCGTCGACAGCCAATGCCGATGCAGGACCCTGCGCAGCAAACGCTCCCGTTTGCGCCACGAACCCACTTGAAGGTGAACACCGTAGTCTCCGAAACAGAACCAACTCTTTCGGTCGCAGACATTCTCCGGAAAGAGTACTTTCACTTGCTCGCGAGCAGCCGGATACTCTGCGAGTGTCCGGGACACGAGGCCTGGTCCGGTCGTATTGAGCACAAAATAGTCGGAGCGGAACATGCGAGGAATCGACTTTAGCATTGCTTCCGGCCACTCGGGATGCCGCTGGGCTCGGACCACGTTCTTGATGATCGCTTCGAGGAAGGGATGGCCCGCCGCCGCACCAAAGGCGTAGTTTCCAATCTCCCAATCCATCCCATACTGCTGGAACAGAAACCTGTAAATGCTCAGGTGCTCGAATGGGAAGACGCAACCGAACCCGAGGAGGTCTTCGAGACCGCATGCCAGGAACACATCGGTGTCGAAATAGAAACCGCCGAAATGATAGACCGCAAGATACCGAAAGAAATCGTACCGTTGGATTCGTCTGGAGAACGATTCGAACACGGACCGGTATTGCGGAAACTCGGCCTCAATGAACTGCTCCACTCGAGAATCATCGAAGAACAGGTACTCGAAGTCTGGATTGAGCAAGCGCAAGTTTGTAGCAGAAGCCTTAGCAAAGAGCGGCAGATCGACGCTTTTGTCCGTTTGGATAATCCGCCTCGGAATTTTGTCCGTCATCAACACAATAATCCTCCCTTCTGATCGCGCCGCCAACGGCAGCGATAGCTGCCGGGCCCTGGTCGCCATCCACCTTTCTCCGAGGGCTTTAGCATCGAAACAACTCATCAAATTGATTTCGGAACAGGTGCCTCTTTCTCGTCAAGCTCGCAGCCATGTGGCTCTTGATTTTCTCCGCATCGGTGATCATCGATGTAAATCGATCCGCCAAATGTTCCGAATCAAAGTCTCGGATATCCACGCAATAGCTCAACAGACCGAGATCTGCCATCGCCTCGCTCACCTTCGGATGATGTGCTATCGCGAGAACGGGCTTGTTCAGCAGATGTGCAAAAATCACCCCGTGAAAGCGGCACGTGACAACAATGTCCATCCTCGACATTGCCGCCAGCAGATCGCGCACCGATGTGACGGAATGGCTGACGCTGTATTGTGATGAACGGATGCCGTGATGATTGAGCAGAGCCGTTTGGAGGCGTTCGATGGCCACCGGATCAACGCCGATATCAGTGCCAAAAAGCGTTAGTGCATACGATCGACCCATCAACCACGACGCGAAACCGGCAAGCTGCTGGATGAAAGCGTCATAAATAGTCTGGTCCTTCTCTGCTGCATTGAGGCGTGGATCTGGATAAGGCATCGGCGCAAAACCCACGATCGGCTGCGCGCGTCCGTTCAGTGGGGTTTCAACGTTCGTGGAGAACTCAAGGCCGTAGACACTGTCGGGACACACCCGACTCTCACCCGTAAACCCTATGTCATAAAGAAGCATGCGGGACTTTTCATCCCGCAAAGACACATAGTCGGAGCTCATTAAAGCGCGTCTCGCAAAGTACTTGCTTAGCGGATGAGCGAGCGGTCCAGCACCGACGTTCAAGAAGATGCATCGGACGCCCACCGATCTCGCCAGTACGACCCACTTAAAGATCGTGTAGGGGAATCCCCACGGTCCATCCCTCTCGGTGAGCTGCCCCCCGCCACTTACGATCAAAAGGTCAAGTGATTTGACGTGACGACGCGATGACGCCAAAAAAGACAATTCGCGAAACATTCCGCTGGTCAAGCGAACGACTGCGCCGGTTGCTTTGAGCGTGTAGGAGACAGCCGTGTACTTGCGCATGACTGCCTTGACCCGCGCCTTAAGAGGTGCCTCAGTTCCCGCAGGCTTGTATCCGATGCTCCAGCCCGCTCGCCGGACAGGATAAGACTTAATCCGATGTCGTGTTTCAGTGTCATCGGGGTTCATTGAGAAGGCAATGATTTCTGCTATCGGCCATCTTCGTATTATGTTTTCCGCGACCGCCTCCAAGGTCGCATCGTCCCCGAGGTTTCCACCACCGACATGATGCAGAAGGCCAACTCTTTTATTGGCCCGTGTCGCGCGATCCGTCATGACTTCAACCACTAGCATTTCCGTTTATGATCGTGATTAACAAATCGCCCGGGCCGCGCGACTTAAAGGGCCGTTTTTTCTTGCACCCAGCACGACGGATCGAAACCCTCCAGCCAAAAGTTTGCTGTTTCGCCGCCTCAAACCAACTCTTCCGTCGGTGACCGGTCGTTTTCCAACACCACCTCGGCAAGCTTCCTAAGTCTCTCCTTCCTTTTCAACGCACCTTGCATCGGTTCGAGACCGACATGCCGCAGTATCGTTTCCCACCGATACACCCAGTCGTGTCGCCTCAACGCTTGAGCCACGCCGGTTCGTCGCGTGACCTCCTGTCCTTCCGGATCTCGATCGAGACGCTTAATAACCGCATCTATATCGCGAGAGCCGAAAGGCAGCTGGGTCACTGCTTCAGGCCAGTCGAGCAACCTCTCAAACTCGTCATTCTGTGGGCGCTCTCCGATCATGATGGCCCCGGATGCTGCTCCTTCAAAGTAGCGGTTACCAATCTCAATTTGATCTCCCCTCTTCTCCGGTTCGTCGATCAACCCCGGATTGACGAGAAAATACCTGGTTCTCTTGGCGACGTTCGCGAACAGCGCCCTGTGTTCCTTGGCGTTAATAGCTTGGTTCCCGGCGATGGTGTCATAAAGATAGAAGAGACCATTATCGCGGGCCATCTGCAGAAGTCTTTGGTGCGTTATCTCCGATCTACGCCCCATGCTGCATACGTCGATAACTCTCTTCGGAGCCTCAGGATAAGGGCAAAACGAGATTGTATCGATACCGGGTGGCAGGAAGACACATTTGCGTCCGATTTGTTCGCTGAGCGGTTTCGCTGTTTGACTATAGTACAGCATAACGAGATCAAACTTCTCGAGAACCCGCAGAAAGTGACGATGCTTGGACATCTGCTTTACCCAGAGCTCGTCGACCAAGCACACCGACATTCTGCACATGTCTTTCACCTTGCTGACGGCGTTAAGCATCAGCAAATCGTACGGAGAGGCCAATCCTCCGCAGACCACAAAAAATAAATCGTAGTCCGCTCTTGCCGGCCTTATTCGAATGCCTGGATTTAGCGTCACGGGGGCATGATATGCCAGTCGCATAGCAAACGTAGAACGCGCGCTATAGGCGTCGAGCTCTGGCGCCAACAGCTCGGCAGAATCGATCTCGCAAATGATGTCTTCAAACTCATAGTGAGGACACCTGAAAAGGGCTTTCCCGAAAATGTTTCTGAGTGAGAAGATGAGCACACGCGGCTTACAAGGTTGGGTGTACATGGATACCTCACGTGTCGTTGCCAAAGTCAGCGACTGTCTTCAAGGTGGCCTCGTCGCCGAGATTTCCGTCGCCGACATGATCCGGAAAGCTAATTCTCGCATCCCCTCGCATCACGTCATCGATCCGCGCATAACTATTGGCGTGCGGAGCTACGATAGGCATGAGCGAAAAAGCGGGGACTCTTCTACCGCTTCGTTCTCCTGATATCGGACCTCGACACCGCTGTTTGCCAATATGGGCGGACATCGGCCGTCGCATGGGCCAGGCCGTTGCGGGGACGGCTGCTCCGTCGCGATCAGTCGGAGCTGCCGGAAGCTGCGAAGAACGCGTTGAGCGAGGTCGAGCGTACGGCTCATTCTATCACATACTCCCGAATATGTTTGTTGGTCAGCAGTTCGCCAGATTCCAGGTGAGCTGCGTACCACTCGATCGTCTTCTCAAGCGCCGATTCAATTTCCCAACGGGGCTTCCAGCCGAGCTCGCGTTGCGCCTGTCCGGAATCCAGGGTGAGCAAGTTTGCTTCGTGTTCCAACGACGGCTCGACGACGAAATCAAACGACGGCAGCCGCGCCTTCACGGCACCGACGATTTTTTCAACCGGCCAGGCTGAGTCGAGGCTTGGTCCGAAATTCCAGCCCTTCGCGTATGCGCGCCGGCCGGCGAACAGCGCTTCGGCCAGTTGAAGATAGCCGGAAAGCGGATCAAGCACGTGTTGCCAGGGTCGAATGGAGTGTGGACACCGAATCTTTACCGGGTCACGCTTGGTCCAGGCGCGGATGCAGTCGGGAATCAGCCGATCCGTTGCCCAGTCGCCGCCGCCGATCACATTGCCGGCGCGGACCGAGGCGATGAGACACGGCGAATCCGTAAAAAAGCTTTGGCGCATGCTTGAGGTCAGAATTTCGGAGCAACCTTTCGACGAGCTGTATGGATCGTAGCCGCCGATCGGATCGCTTTCGACATATGGCTTCATCGTCTCGCGGTTTTCGTAACACTTGTCGGACGTCACGATCAGCGCTACGCGCACCGACGGCAAATGTCGGATCGACTCGAGCACATGCAGCGTTCCCATCACATTGGTAGCGTAGGTACCGACCGGGTCGGCGTACGACGCTCGCACAAGCGACTGCGCCGCCATGTGGAAAACAATCTCGGGATTCGTCCGGCGCTGAGCGCCCCTCAACGCGTCAAGGTCGCGAATGTCGCCCTCGAGGCTCTCATATTCCTTCGGCAGTAGCGCGAAGTGGCTCGGCGTTGTCTCCGGAGCGAGCGAAAACCCGGTCACATGCGCGCCGAGCCGGGTCAGCCAGGCACCCATCCACGATCCCTTGAAGCCGGTGTGGCCGGTGAGAAAGACTCTCTTGCCCTGCCAGAATCTCGGGTTCACATTTGCCATGAACTCGGCCCTCGTCCCGTATGAAACTCAATTCTTCCGCGAAGCCTATCCGTGCATTGCCCTGCACCAGACGCCGGAAAACGACGAACCCGTCTCGCGACACTTTCTTCAGCGGCGCGCGCTCGAATACCAACGTCTCGTCTTTCGGCGTCCGCACCCCGGTCGAACCAACGTTCTCTGTTCAATTCGGACATCGGCCGGCCACCACGCCAATGCCAACTAAGCCATGCATGCCGCCAGGGTTTTTTGCGCGGCCCGCTCTCCGCTCTTGAAGCTCTCGTCCGTCCACATGTAGCCCCAGTCGCCATAGCGTCCGCAGTACGCGATTCCTAGATCGTCGAGGTAGCCGTGAACTGTCTTGAGGGCATCAGCCCTCTCTAGGTCGAAAATGATATTCGCATACCGCAACAGGCGAGCGTTGCGGAACACAACCTGATCTTCTTCACGTATCAGACCCATGCGGCGTAAATCCCGAATGACCGGTTCGATCCAGTCCTCAGGAGCGCCAGTCAGAGGCTTGTATTTGTCGGAAAAGTAGACTTCCGCCTGAATGCTGCCGAATCCCTCGGGGGCGTTATCGGGGGCAAACATATGCGGGAAGTTCAGACGGGTGAAGCAAAGGTCCTCATCGTAAACGTAGGACATATGGGATTTGGAGAGATCATCGCGATTGATCCCGACATTCACCAGCACGCAAGTCGAGCATGCCAGACGTCGCGCCGCATCGCGCACGTCCTGCGGCACGCCGTGGATCATTCGGATCAGCTCGGGTAACGGCAAAGACGATACCAGCGTGTCATAACTGGCAATCACTCCGTTGGAGAAACGGAGCCGCCGCAAGCGCGGATCAATCGCTACCAACTCGTGATTCAGCTGCAGATTGCCCATCGGAACGAACTTCTTCAAATAGGACATAAACCCGCCTTCTCTGGGATAGCGGAAATGCGTGATGTAATGGACGTTCGGAGCGGAAGGTGAGATCGCTCCGCGTAAAACCTCTTCAAGGCTCGGGCGGTAAATGCGAGGCCCCAGCCAGTCGGTGCTCATGTTCTCGGCAGTCGTAAGGTGGTATTTCCGCGTGTACTGCATCGGAAAGAGGTCGGCGAAAGTCTGTCCAAAGCTCGCGAGCAGCCAGTCGGCATAGTTGCGGATCGGCCGCCCAGGAGCCTGGCGCTCTTCCACAAAGTCACCGATGATTTTGACGATCACGTCCTCCGGCAATCCATGCATATGCAACTGCACAGGATGCTGCGGCCAGTAACCGCGCCAGTAGTTGTTGAGGTTCACCTGCATAGTCTCGTACTTATGGCCGACGCTGTCGGCAAACAGGTCTTGGATACGGGTATCCTTGGTAAAGGAGATATGCGGGCCCTGATCGAAGATGAAGCCGCCGTCACGGAAGGACGCGGTGTGACCGCCATGATAGGCGTTCTTGTCGTACATCACCGGCTTGATGCCCTCAGCGTAGAACCGGTGGGCCGCTCCGAATCCTCCCATCCCGCTTCCTAGAATGGCAATGTTTGGCATAGGTCGAACCCTTTTCCTGAACTCTCGGTCTCTAGCGCTCTCGCGTTGGGATCAAATGAAGGAGTGTTGCGTCAAGTCTTGCCACTCCGACCCTTGACGCACTTGCTCGGACTGTGGGCGTGCGAGAGCCTTCTGAAGCGGCCAGAGCCCGTTCTGCTCCCGCCAGAGCTTCTCCGCCAAGCGACCCCCGGGCGACACCACGTCGTCAAAGGAAATGGCACTGTCTTTCGCGACGTCGCGGCGCAGCACGCAATCCTCGGACAGACCGATCGGCAACGCGTCTACTGCACGGGCTGTCGCTCGATTGTCGATCAAGCCGTAAGAACAAAATCCTCCAACACCATCCAGGCGTTCGCCGGCTTTCAGGTCGCGCTTGGCGACGGTCAGCACCTCGCAGACCGGCCCCGCAAGCGGCGCCACTGTCGGATCCTGATGAATGACCGCTCGGCCTATTGTGGAGGGGATCTGCACATGCGGCAGGTGGAAAGGGGTGTAGAAAACGAAAAACGGCCCGTCACCCAGCTTGTAGTAGCTGAGTTGAGTTTGCTTGGGGCGCGACTCTTCGTGAACGATCACCCAAGCGCCGGTCATGGGCATCGCGCCCACGGAATAATCCACGAGGCCGGTTTCGAGCATCTGTTCGGCCGGTAACAGTTTCGCCAGCTCTCTTACATAGGAGCAGGGCGGCCCGTACATGCCCCGACGGCCCACATGGAATCCGGTGGCGTTGGCGAGCACCGTGGTTTCCATGGACAGCTTGGTGGAATCCGCGAAGGAGGTGATCTTGCGTACATCCTGGTCGTGCTTCTCAGCAAACCCGCGCTGTGTTTCCGGGGTCCGGTAGTGATCGACCATTCCCTTGATGTTGCCGGCGGCCACCGGGTGAAGCCCAACAAGGCGCAGATAGCGCAAAAGGGTCATGGCCACGCCCGGCTCATCGCCGTCCGTATGCGTGAGTACCACTCCTGCACGATCCGCCCTCGCCTTGAGAATCGGACCTACCAGTGAATCGAGTTCCGCATTCACCAGCACGACATGCTTGCCATGGTCGAAGGCCTGCAAGACCACGCCCGCCGCAGTCTCGATCGTTCCAGTGACTTCAACGATGATGTCGACAGCCGCGCAGGTCGTGAGCACCAAGGGATCGTCCGTTAATACGGGGACCCCGTGGTCGATTGCCGCGTCCGCCGCCCGTGCCGACGTGACCCGGCGCCATTGCTGAAAGCCTGCCTCGCGGAAGGCCCGTTCGCCATGCTCTAAAGTCCGATTCGCGATCGCCACCAGGCGCATGCCCGGCACCGGCGTTCCCAGCTGCAAGGCAATGGCACGGCCTGTGGCGCCAGCTCCGACCATGCCCACACGGATGGGATTGCCGCCAGATTCGCGCTGCAAAAGAGCGATATCAACATTCATAGGGGCTCTCTTTCGTGAAGATGTTTTGTCCCAGCGAGTGGGCGAGGCCTTCCATCAAGGGCCAACTGCGGTCCTGCTCTGAGATCGCTGAAACCGACAACGGCCATCGAATGCCGAAACCCGGATCGTCAAATCGTGCGCCGCGGCAGGACTCGGGGGCGTAGAACGCGGAGGTCAGGTACATCACCTCAGAGTTCTCTTCGATGCTCTGAAATCCGTGGGCACAGTGCTGGGGAACGTAGAGCATGCGTCCGTTTTCCGCGGTTAGTTCTGCGCTGCACCATTCGCCGAAGGAGGGAGAGTTCGGTCGGAGGTCGACTGCTACATCGAAGACTGCGCCTCTTGTGCAGCGCACCAGCTTTGCTTCGAGCTTCGGCGCGATCTGCAGATGCAGCCCTCGAAGCGTCCCCTTGCGTGGATTGAACTGCATGTTTGCCTGAACCGGCAAAAAGTGGATTCCATGTGCTTCGAATTCCCGACCGCACCACGCGCGCATGAAGCGGCCGCGGTCGTCGTAATGCGGACTGGGATCGATGACCCAGGAACCGGCCACTTGAGTTTCGAAGAAATGCATCGCTGCCATAGCCCCCAATTAAACTCAAATCCGCGCGCCACGCAAATTTAAATCATTTAATAAAAACGACATTAGCGGCATTGATTATAAACATAAAGCGGAATATTGATTATAACAATAATATTGATTATAGTCGTTATCGGAAATAAATGGAGCGGAGCTAAGTCGCTGCAACTGTGAGGTAAAATCCGGTCTCCGAAGGAGTGGGCCGATTCATTGTGGTTCGGTGTCGGCAAGCCAAGATCGGACTAATTTTTAATCAGGACGGGTCACTCCGGGACGAAAAACGCTGGACGATTCCTCTGGCGACTATCGAGATTAAAAAAGTGTGATGCCGTCTCCCAGTGCGGCGATTGTAGATTTGATGGGATTTGCGCCATGAAGGTTGTTTTGTTCTGTGGAGGACTCGGTACCCGGATACGCGAGTATTCCGAGGGGATACCCAAGCCGATGATCCCGATCGGCCACCAGCCAATCCTCTGGCACGTGATGCAGTATTATAGCCAATACGGGCATCGGGACTTTATTCTGTGCCTTGGCTACAAAGCCAATGTCGTGAAGGATTACTTTCTGAACAATAGGCAGGCGGCGAACAGCGATTGCACAATCTCGCATTTCGGCAAAAAGATCGAATTGCTCGGCGAAACCCCTCCGGATTGGCGTGTTTCGCTGGTGGATACGGGAATATGGCGCAACATTGGCCAGCGTCTGCTAGCCGTCCGTCATCTCGTCCAGAACGAAGAAGTGTTTCTCGCCAACTACAGTGACGGCCTGACCGACGCTCCGCTGCCGGATATGATCAGTCGCTTCAAGAGAAGCGGCAAGGTCGCTTGCTTCATAGCCATACACCCGCCAATCACCTTTCATCTGGCCGACATCGACGAGGGCGGCGTCGTACACGGAATGAACGCGAGTCAGGACTCCGCGATATGGATCAACGGCGGGTACTTCATTTTCCGGAAGGAGATTTTCAACTACATCCAGGAGGGAGACGAACTGGTGGTGCAACCCTTCAAGCGCCTGATCGATCGCGGCGAACTCATGGCGTACCGGTACGAAGGCTTCTGGCGCGCCATGGACACTCTCAGGGACAGGCAGGTCCTTGAAGAGATGATCGAGCGTGGCGATACCCCATGGCAGCCGAACCAGAATGTTGCCGCCGCGGTGAGCGCATGAAGGCGTTGCGACTCGCTGGACCTGGAGATCCGCTGTCGGTGTTGTGCCTAGGAGCGCACTCCGATGACATTGAGATTGGGGCGGGAGGCACGCTTCTAAGCTGGCTGGAGCAGGGCATTCGCCTTGACGTTCATTGGTGTGTGCTCGGCGGTACGGATGAAAGGGGAAGAGAAGCAAGGGCGTCCGCGGCCGAATTTCTCGAGGCGGCTGCGGGCCGCACGATTGAGATCATGAACTTTCGCGACGGCTTCTTCCCGGAGCAAGGTGAACGGATTAAGTCTTGGTTTGAGTCATTGAAGGGCCGAGTCAATCCCGATGTGATTCTTGCCCACCGACGCGACGATGCGCACCAGGACCACCGCCAGGTCGGTCGCCTGGCCTGGAATACCTTTCGAGACCATCTTATTCTTGAGTACGAGATCCCGAAGTGGGATGGCGATATGGCGAGGCCCAATCTCTATGTGCCGGTTTCAGAGTCCGTAATTCAGCGCAAGGTAGACTTGCTCATGGCGCATTTTGGCAGCCAGCGTTCCAAGCATTGGTTCGATGCAGAGACCTTCCTTGGTTTGGCACGGCTAAGAGGGATGGAATGCCGCGCTCAGCAACGTTATGCGGAAGCGTTTATTGCGCACAAAGTATCACTGGGCTGACGCTCACATCGCAAGGAGATCTCCCAAAGATCGAACATTCCTATTCAGGAAAATGAAGCTTCTGGTCGTTTCCAAGCCACGCTATTTTTTGCAGCAATGATTGTTACACAAGATGGAATCCGAATGTCGATCAAAGGACTGTCGCGCTACCGTCAATTCTTCCTGCCTGGGACTCCTTGCGAGGTGGGCGATCAAGGCTCTGGCATGAGGGCACTTTGGCCGTAGCACTAAGCAGGGCTGGAGCCTTTTGAACAAGAGGGCGGACTGGAAACGCCGGTACGCAGCAGCTTTTCAGGCGTCACCTTGCGAGACGAAGATTTCCGATTACCTCAGATTCGGCCGGGAAGAACGTACAAATAGAGCGGGTCAAGTTCACGGAAAAGCGGACTATCGCAGTGTGGAAGGAGCGTAAGCCGCGCCGCGACAAGACCGTCGGCCTTTATTCTATTGATTGACACCGTTGACCTCGAACACCGCCGCATACCTCGTCCGCCAATCGTGCCGGTTCTGGTTTAGCGGCTCAAGTCCCCACCATCTCCATGGCCAATCCTTTTGGACGGAAGGGTCTCCATCGTGAATTTGCTCGAGCAGCTCGGTAATCGGCCGCCAACGAAGGTCATGCGCCACCTTTGCTCGAACCTCGAGATCAACGCCCGCGACGAACAGGCATCCGCCTCGATCGACGAGGCCCGCAATATTCCGCAAACTGCTTTCTGCCGCCGTCGGCTCCATGTGGCAAAGGAAGTTGTTAGCTACCACGATATCCTGAGGCCCTAGCATGCGGATCAAATCCGGAGAGGAAGCGTTGCCCAGCTGCCATGTGATCCCCTCCCGGAGCCAGGGTTTTACCCTGGCCACTTCGCCTTCCCAGTCGAACATTTGCTCCATTTCGTGTGCGGTCAGACGCTCGAAGATGGAAGAGCCGACCAGTCCGGACGTGTCGGACGCATAGACGCCATTTTCGGCAAAAGTCAAAATCTTCTGCGAAATGTCCACCGCGCGCACGAGGACGTTCAGGTCCGGCCGCGCCGAACGAATTGTCCAAAGTATCGAGTAAACCTCGGCACCGGCGCTGCATGCGAGTACGGCAATTCTTAACGTTGATCCCCTGGCCTTTCGGTCGGCGAGACGGCGCATCAGTTCCAGCGCTGGACGGTTCCGGAGAAAGAACGTTCCGAAATATTGCTCGCGCGTGGCGATAAGGCGAACCAGGCTTTGGAGCCAATTTCCGTAGGAATAGACAGGATCAAAATTCCGGAAACCTGGAGGAATAAATTGCCAAAGCTGCCTGTTCAGGCGCAAATAAAGCCCGGCAGGGGATTTTCCAAACAGTCTGAGCCTTGCCGCCTTACCCCAGACCGAATGAGATGCCGCATCGACTGCTTCGTTGACTTTCATGGGAACGTCCTCGTCCAGCAACCAATCCATGAAATTACTGGCGTATTCGTATTCTATATATTAAATGCGAGAAAAAGATAACCTGTAAATATAGTATATAGTCATTTAGCGAGAGAACGAAGAGGTCGATTAATCAGGCCATGGCTGACAGCGTCGCGGGTTATTTCGAGGATCACAGCGAGTCGACGGATCTGGGGCGTCGGGCGTTGCGTGGCGGCTTCGTGTCCGTCGTGATGCAATATGGGAACGGTGCGGTCCAGATCATCTCCGCGGTCATCCTGGCGCGGCTCCTGGCACCAGAGGATTTTGGATTGGTCGCCATGGTCACGGTTCTGACGAGCTTTGCACCGCTGCTTATCGATTTTGGTCTTGGCGACGCTACAGTACAAAGAAGGAAGATAACGCAGGGGCAGGTCAACAGCCTCTTCTGGCTCAGTTGCGGTATTGGGTTGGCAGTCGCGGTGGTCATAGCTGCCGGCAGCCCACTGATTGCATGGATGTACGGCGAGCCCCGGCTAGCGCCGATCGCCTTGTGTATATCGGTCACGTTCCTGCTGGCGGGTATGTCAAATCAGCATCTGGCGCTGCTACGACGTTCGATGCGATTCGGCAGGATCGCCAACATACAGGTCCTGAGCACCCTGGCGGGAATCGCCGTTGCGGTCGTCGCCGCAGTTTGGGGACTCGATTATTGGGCGCTGGTGCTGCGCACGATCGTGAGCGCGGTCTGCGTTGCCATTGGAGCGTGGTCCATATGCCGATGGAGGCCTGGATTTCCCGTCTTTGACAGTGAAGTGAAGCCGATGGTCCGTTTTGGTCTGCACGTGGTCGGTTTTTCGGTCATTGCCACCGTGGCCAAGTCAGTGGACCGGATTGCGCTGGGCTTGTTCTACCGGCCCGAAAAGGTTGGTTATTATCAAAACGCGACAGCGCTTTACGAGAACTCCATCTTCTCGGCGCTTATTCAGGCGCATACGGTCGCAAGTGCCGCCCTCAGCAAACTTCAATCCGATCCGGCCGCCCTTCGGCAAAAGTACGAAGCAGCGTTGTGTATGCTGGCATTCTTCGTCATGCCCGCGGCGGCGATCCTGTCGGTTGCCGCTGAAGACCTGACGGTCATTTTGTTGGGAGAAAAGTGGCGGATGGCCGGCTCACTCCTGAGTATTCTTGCCCTGCGCGGTATCTTTCAGGTCGTCGAGGGCTCGCAGGGCTGGCTGCATCTCTCGGTCGGGAGAGCGGATCGTTGGCGGAACTGGGGAATCGTTTCGGCTGCCGTTCAGACCGTGGCGGTTCTCGGAGGTCTGCCCTTTGGCGTCAAGGGAGTCGCCGTGGCAATGGTCGTCGCAAGCCTTCTCATTGCCCTACCCTCGATAATCTATGCCGGCCGACCGATAGGTGTTGGCGCTGCCCTGGTCATCCGGGCCGTGGGTGCGCAACTGATCGGTGCTATCAGCGCGGCGGTTGGAGGCTGGTGGTTGCAAATGGAGGCTCTGACCAATTATCCCAGTCTTGCGCGCGTCCTGTTGCTGGGCGGTTTCTGTACCTGCATTTACCTCGCGATAGTTGTGGGTCTGTTTCGGCTTGTCGAGCCGATCAAGGTTGCCAGTTCGATTGTGCACGATCTACTAAGGAATCGATAGCGGCTGGCCGAGGGGCCAAAGATCGCAACCCTTGCCGGCCGACGAGGCGCCACACTTCGTTCCGATGCTGACGGAGCTGTGGCGCTGGGCCGGGCGGCCGCGGTGGTTCGCGCGGCGGTCGGGTCTTCAAAACATTCCAGTTGCGCCAGTTACGCTCCATGCTGCGACGCTGTGATGACAAGGCGCAAGGTAGTGTCCAGAGTTTTCGCAAAATTGGATCTGATTGGTCGGCTCCCGGCTGCGGCTCAAGCGGTCAGTAGTTTCTGTTGCTTCTGCATCAATACGTCCATGCTGAGGTATCGTTTGGTTGACCAGGTGGTGCCGGCGATGTGGC
>Ga0123356_10003443_pt1 | contig 16565 bp, 12 predicted proteins | sample TergutEmb28metaG_2_FD_92546 | JGI IMG/M metagenome (GOLD analysis project Ga0123356, IMG submission 92546) | Embiratermes neotenicus P3 segment gut microbial communities from Petit-Saut dam, French Guiana - Emb289 P3 | ecosystem: Host-associated > Arthropoda: Insects > Digestive system > Gut ...
CACATTTTTAGAGGCGGTACGGGCAGCACAGATCCACAAGTTCGTGTTCTCATCATCGGCCGCGGTCTATGGGAATCCGCACTCTACACCAATCGATGAAAGTTCCCCTAAAGAACCCGTGAATTCTTACGGCGAAACTAAGCTGATGCTGGAGCGCGTCCTCGAATGGTATGCGTCCGCCTACGGCTGGACCGTGGTGGCCTTTCGTTATTTCAACGCCTGTGGGGCGACAGCCCTGGTCGGTGAAGACCATCGTCCCGAAACTCACATCATCCCCCTGTTGCTGCAGACGGCGGCGGGAGAGCGCGAGCTCTTCGAGATTTACGGTCACGACTACCGGACGCCAGACGGCACATGCTTGCGGGACTACGTGCACGTCTCAGACATTGCTCAGGCCCACTTGCTGGCGTTGCAGGTACAGGATCGGGGTATGTCGGCTTTCAATATCGGAACGGGTACCAGTTATTCCGTACGACAAGTGTGTGGCGTGGTTCGAGAGGTGGTTGGCCACAAGCTGAATATCAAGGAGGTCGGGCGTCGCCCGGGCGATCCTGCGGTACTCTGCGCCAGTCCACGTCGTTTGATCCATCAACTCGGATGGACGCCGCGCCATTCTGATCTGTATTCGATAGTTCGCAGCGCATGGGAATGGAAGAAATCGCATCCGAATGGATATCTGGTTCCGGAGTCCGACTCAATGGCAACTACTGGCTTGGGCTCATGACCATTTTCGTTCAAGCCTCTTGCCCGGTTCATTCGGAAGGTCTCGTCAGGAACGGGCTCACACCAGCGGAATTCGGGATCAGCAAAGCACCATGCCCGACGAGCTCGGCGCACGTTCGAAGTTGTGCGCGCTTCACAGGGAAGCCAGGAAACCGATATGTGCGGAATTTGCGGAACAGTCGGATTTGTTGACCGGGCATTGCTGGAGCGAATGACCTCCATCATTGCGCATCGGGGCCCTGACGACACGGGTATTTATGTCTCGCAGGCAGCACGGGTGGGCCTCGGAAATCGCCGACTCAGCATTATCGATCTATCGCAGGCAGGCCACATGCCGATGTCCAACGAGGACGGCCGCCTATGGATCACATATAACGGCGAGATTTATAACTTCCGCGAGCTGCGCCGCGAGTTAGAAGGCCATGGCCATCGGTTTCGTTCCAACACCGATACCGAAGTCCTGCTCCACGGTTATGAGCAGTGGGGTGTACACCTGTTACCGAAACTGAATGGAATGTTCGCATTCGGTCTGTTAGACCTGCGGGAGTCTACCTCTCATCCCTCGGTGCTCTTGGCGCGTGATCGAATGGGAATCAAGCCACTGTACTATTCCCGATTGGGTGACAAGTTGATTTTTGGCTCAGAAATCAAGTCCCTCCTCGTTTGCGCCGATGTAGCCCGCCAAATGAACACCGGGGCTCTTCACAAGTATCTTGCATTCCGCTGGGTACCGGGACCAGAAACAATGTTTGAAGGCATCTTTAAGTTGTCACCCGGACACTATGTCGTGTGGAAGGATGGATCACTCGATACCAAGTCCTACTGGAATCTGACATTCCAGATCAACCGGCAATCGCGTGAGAAAGAACAGGCGGAGGAATTACGGGCGATTCTGGAACGTTCGATTGCACGGCATCTTGTCTCCGACGTGCCTCTGGGAGTGTTCTTGAGCGGCGGACTGGACTCTACAACCATTTTGGCGTTGGCCACCCGGACGATTCGTGAGCCGGTCACGACGTATACCATTGCTTATCGGCCGGAAGATGGACGATTGGAGCAATCCGATGAGGACGCGATGTTTGCGCGGCGCGTGGCTAAACATTTTGGTGCCGACTACCACGAAATCGTGCTCGACCCCGATGTTGTAAACCTCCTGCCCAAGATTGTGTGGCACCTGGATGAACCGGTATCCGATGCGGCAGCCCTCTCTACCTATCTGATTTGCAGCTCCGCCCGCCCCAGGCTTAAGGTGCTGCTGAGCGGTCAGGGAGGGGACGAGGTCTTCGCCGGATATCGGGTCCATTTGAATCACAGGCTGTCGCAGTGGCTTAACCTATTGCCGGAAGTCATTCGCTCGGGCCTCGTCCCCTGGACTTTACGAAAGCTTCCATCGGTCAAGGATCATTTGCCCGGTGTTCGCCCGGGTCTGGTGATGGCCTTCCACCGGTATTTCGAAAAGCTGTTAGCCGGCAGTTCCTTGGCACCGGAGGACCGCTTCGTTGCCGCGCAAGCGTACTGCTCTGACAAGAACCTGATGGGTCTGTACTCCCCGGAGGTTCGCGAATACCTCGGCGATGCCGTTGCCGGGGCACGACACCTGGATCACTTTGCTGCAGTGCCAGATGCAGATTTTCTCAATCGGATGTTGTACGTGGACATGAAGACTTTTCTTCCCGAGCTGAATCTGACCTATTCTGACAAGTTGAGTTCCGCCGCTTCGGTCGAGGTTCGGGTCCCTTTACTGGACGCAGAAATTATCGAGTTTGTATCTCGCGTGCCTCCGGAGTTGAAGCTGCGTGGCCTCACAACGAAGTACATCCTGAAGCAGGCCATGCGAGACACAGTTCCGGAATGGGTGGTCCGGCGCCGCAAGGCAGGTTTCGGCGCGCCGACGCGAATGTGGCTTCGCCGAGACCTTCGGGAAATGGTAGACGACCTGCTATCGGAAGAGAACATTCGACGACGCGGATATCTGAACCCGCCGGAAGTCCGGCGATTGGTTGAGCAGGATCGTGCCGGCACGCATGACTATTCCTATCGGGTATGGATGTTGCTGACCTTAGAGCTGTGGCAGCGAGCGTTTTTGGATAGCCAACCCACACCCAAGGCGGATGTGGAGCTTCCGGGCTGCTGTCTGCCAGAGGCTGAGAAAGTCAGGACGTCGTTGAGCGGGGTTTCTTACCATTGAATTCGACGGTACGTGCATCCGAGTTGCCGGCGTCTCCGGGAAGGGTCCGTGAGTTTTGGAACACCGAGGCATGCGGATCGCATTATGTCCCCCTGCAGAGGGGGACGGCAGAATTCTACGAGAGGTATCGGGAGTTCCGTTACCGCACAGAATGGCATATCCCTATACTGGTGCCATTCGGTGAAACCAACGGCAGGCGAGTCTTGGAGATTGGATGCGGCAACGGTGCTGACGGGGTGATGTTTGCAAAACACGGCGCCGAATACACCGGGGTCGATTTGACCAAGACTGCTGTCGACGCAACCCGCCGCCATTTTGAGGTTCTGGGGCTGCGGGGTACCTTTCAGATCGAGAATGCCGAGAGGTTGAGCTTTTCCGACGCCAGCTTTGATTTTGTATACTCGCACGGCGTGTTGCATCACACACCGCACCCCGATGTGGCGTTCGGAGAGATTTACCGAGTGTTGAAACCAGGCGGCAAAGCGGTGTTGATGCTGTATCACAAACACAGTATCAACTACTACCTTCGCATTATGGGATATATGCGGGGGCGTCTGTTGCTCCAAATCCTGAGCAGAACAGGCCGTTTTTCTCAGGACCGTGCTCATTTGAGTGATGCACTCAAGGGAGTGCGCGGGAACGTCGGGGCATCTGTGTGGGAACTTCATTATGGGAATTTTCTGCGAGAAGGATGGTCGTACCTGCTTCCTCGGAATTTTATACATCACGCAACCGATGGACCGGAGTGCCCCGTAGCCTTCGTATATACGAAAGAAAGTGTGCAGCGCGCCTTCGCTGATTTTTCCAGCGTGCAAACGCGAATTGCGCACTTTCCCCTGAGCAAGAGCCGGTTCGGTCGGTGGACATCTATTCGTGTCGAGAGGCAGCTCGCCAGCCGTCTGGGGTGGTATCTGTTCGTCTATCTTACTAAGTGAACACTCTGTCGAGTCCCGTCGTCGACCTCTGACGGAACTATTTCCTGACTGTCGTTTACGGGCGACTGGTGGGTTGACCTGAAGCGGTCAGAAGCCAGAGTCCCGGAGAGGAAAACTCGTAAATGTATCAAGTCACAGACAACTACTGGACTGGCAGGGTAGAGCTACAGCAAGTGGCTGCTCCCACTCTGCGCCCAGGCACCGTGCTTGTCCGGACCGCATTCTCGCTTATCAGTGCGGGCACCGAACGCATGAAAGTGCAACAGGCGAAGATGAGCCTGGTTGGAAAAGCTCGCGCCCGCCCGGATCAGGTAAGTAAGGTGCTCGAGGCTGTGACCCGCGACGGCATCGCTGCCACATATGACAAAGCCATGAACCGGCTGAAGACTCCGGTTCCTCTGGGGTACAGTCTCGCCGGCACAGTCACGAATGTCGGCGACGGTGTTACTGATTTCCGAGTCGGCGATCGCGTGGCATGTGCGGGGTCTTCTGCAAATCACGCAGAGTTCAATCTGGTTCCAAACAACCTCTGTTGTCGCGTGCCGGAAAAGGTGTCAATGGACGCGGCCGCCTGTGCCACGGTCGGTGCCATTGCCCTTCAGGGAGTCCGGCAAGGGAGCCCCCAGCTGGGTGACGTGGTGGTTGTGATCGGCTTGGGTCTGGTCGGGCAATTCTGCGTCCAACTGCTCGCGGCAAATGGCTGCAAAATACTGGGCCTCGATCCCGAACCGGGACGTCTCGAATTGGCGAAGTCGCTTGGAGCTGGTTTTGTTGACCTGCCAGAACCGGCATCCGCGCGCCGCCAAATCGAAGCTATCAGCAACGGGATCGGCGCCGATGTGGTTCTCATTACAGCGTCCAGTGCCGCGAACGATCCGGTTTGCCTGGCGGCTGAGGTGGCCAGGGATCGCGCCCGCATTGTAGACATAGGCAAAACCAAGCTTGATCTGCCCTGGGAAGCATTTTACGAAAAAGAACTCGACCTGCGAATGTCGCGGTCTTACGGACCAGGACGATACGACCCGGTCTATGAAGAGAAGGGTATCGACTATCCGGTGGGTTATGTACGTTGGACTGAGCGACGCAACATGGAGTTGTTTTTGGACTTGGTCGCGGAGGGCAAAGTTCGAACTCAAGAGATCGTTAACCGGAGATTTCTGATTGCTGATGCCGAGGTCGCCTATCAGAAGCTCCTGGAGGATGGCTCAGCCCTTGGTATTCTGCTCGAATATCCTTTCAGCAACCATGCTCCCGCCTCGCGAGTCGATTTCCCAACCAGGCGAACGCGCTGCGGTGAATCCATCGTAGGAGTGATCGGAGCTGGCAATCATTGCAAGAGCATGCTCCTGCCGACTCTCCAGCGGGACTCGCGAGTCACTTTGAAGGGAGTCTGCGCGGCTACCGGTGTAAGTGCCACCGATACCGCCAAGCGCTTCGGATTTAAGTACGCCACAACTGATCCCGACCAGATCCTCAGCGATTCCGAGATCAACACGTTGGTTGTTGCCACCCGAAACAATCTGCACGCCGGGCTGACAATGGCAGCGTTGAAAGCGGGCAAGGCGGTCTATGTGGAAAAGCCGCTCGCAATCCGGGAAGAAGATCTGTTGGAACTGGAAGATCTGTGCAGACACAGCCAGCCTTCCCTGATGGTCGGCTACAACCGGAGATTTGCTCCTCACGTCGAGTCTCTGGCAAGGTGGATGCACGCCGAACCAGGTCCGTGGATTGCAACCTACCGGATTAATGCTGGTGCCCTGCCCCCCAATCATTGGCACTACGACCCGGACCAGGGAGGGGGGCGCCTGCTCGGTGAGGTTTGTCACTTTGTCGACCTGCTGCTGTTCCTCTTCGGCTCGCATCCGCAAGCGGTGCAGGCAATGTCAGCCTCTGTCGGCGGGCCCAGACCAGCGGAGGACGTGGGTGTCTACACGCTGCAGTTTGCTTCGGGCTCCGTAGGGCAGATCATTTACACAGCCGACGGAGACCCAGCGGTCGCAAAAGAGCGTTTGGAAGTCCTGGGAAACCACGGGGTCGCGACGCTTGAGAACTTCCAGAAGCTGACAATTGTGCAGAACGGGAAAAAGAAAACCTGGCGTTCTCTCGTGCCCGACAAGGGACACCGTGCAGCTGTTCGCGGCTTCTTGCGGGCCGTGAGCAACGGGCTTGAGATGCCGATTCCTCTGAAGGATCAATTTACCGTCTCCCATGTCTGTTTCCAACTTGCTGCTTCCTTCCGCCAACGGGCGAGCATTTCGCAATCAGCTGCCGAGTGATGCCGGCGCAAGGATCGAAGCTTCTCTCGGCGCCTTGCAAGAGTGGCTCGACCGGCATCAACTGCTCGGCTATGAGCCGTTTGACGGTCTCGAGAGCTATTTGCGGCCCTTGACCCTGGGTACCAAGATCGGCAGACAGGCGCTGATTCAGTTCGTAAAAAGATCACCTTTGAACTTCCGCCGCTGGATCGGAATACGTCCTGCAACCAGCACCAAGGGCATGGGGTTCCTGGCTCGAGCCTATCTTCGCTGGCATCAGATTCGGCCCGACCGCGGATTTCGGGCAAAGGCGGATAACTGCCTGGCGTGGCTCCGCTCCCATTGCTCGTCCGGATATTCTGGACTGTGCTGGGGCAACCACTTTGACTACCAGACTCGCACGTATTACCTTCCCGCGGGTCAGCCCACGGTGGTTTGGAGCGCCCTGATTGGACATGCGTTTGTGGACTCATTTGAACTGGCTGGCAGTCCGGCCGATCTTGAGGACGCAGTTCGAGTCTGCGACTTTATTCTCCGTGACTTGCCGCGCTATACGGATTCAAAAGGGACCTGCATTAGCTATGTGGCCCATGCTGACGTCCGCGTGCACAACGCCAATGCTTTAGCTGCGGGATTGCTCGCGCGCGTTTTCCGGCACACTCGCGAACCTGAACTGCAGAACACGGCAGCGGCGGCCCTGGCGTACACCGCCGGTTACCAGAACGAAGATGGCTCCTGGTTCTATGGGCAGGCACCGAACCTTCACTGGGTTGACAACTGGCATACCGCATATGTTCTCGACAGCTTGATGGAGTACGAGTCGGGTACGGGAGACCGGCGTTTCCGGCCAGCCTGCGAAAAGGGATGGAACCTCTACTGTGAGCGATTCTTCTTGTCGGACGGAAGCCCGAAATACTACCAGGATGCCTTGTATCCCATCGATATTCAGTGTGCGTCGCAGAGCATCGAGACTCTGTGCCGGTTCAGCGGCCGGGATGAGCGTGCTCTTCCTCTTGCCGTCCGCGTAGCCCTCTGGACTATTGAAAATATGCGAGACGCCACGGGTTACTTCTATTTTCAGCGTCACCAGCGATACATCAATCGCACACCCTGCTTTCATTGGGGGCAGGCCACCATGATGAGCGCCTTGTCTTCGATCCTTCTGTGTCTTAGCCATGTCCAAGCCTAGCCACCGCCGCAAGCCTGGTCGCCGCGTGCTGATGCTGATCGAAAACCTCTCGTTTCCGATGGATCGACGAATGCGCCAGGAAGCGCTTGCATTGCGTGGAGCCGGCTATACAGTGAACGTAATATGTCCTCGAGGTGATAGTCAGGATCGCGATGGATTCCAGATGTATGAGGGCATTCGCGTCTACCGATACCCGCTCTATTGGCAAGCGAGCAGTGGTCCGGAATATTTACTGGAGTATTCCTGGGCAATGCTGTGCACGTTTCTGTTGATGATTTGGATCTGGGTGCGGCACGGATTTGACTATGTCCATGCCGCGAACCCGCCCGATCTGTTCGCCCTGCTGTTTATGCCCTTCGGACTGATAGGAAAAAAATTCGTCTACGATCAACATGACCTTTGCCCCGAAACGTACCAAAGCAAGTTCCACCGTCAAGACTGGGTATATCGCCTTCTTGTACGACTCGAGCGGCACTCGTATCAGGCGGCAAGCCTTGTGCTCGCCCCCAATCAGTCATTTCGCGACATCGCCCGGTCAAGGGGGAATGCTCCGCCGGAGAAGGTTGTTATCGTCCGGAGCGGACCGGATCTGAACCATTTTCGGCCTACTGTGCCTGTGCCACAACTCAAGCGTGGATTCCCTTATATGGTTGCCTATCTCGGGGTCATGAGTGTGCAAGATGGAGTGGACAGAGTTGTCTCCGCCGCCCATCATTTGCAGCAGCTTCGCGGGCGTCCCGACGTGCTCTTTGCCTTAATTGGCAAGGGGGACCAGTGGGACACGCTCCGGCAACAAGCACGCGATCTTGGATTGAACGGAGCCGTTCAGTTCACCGGGCGTATTCCGGACGCTGAGTTGCTTCAGTATTTATCCACGGCCGACGTGTGTGTTGCGCCCGATCCTCCCATACCACTCAATCATCTGTCCACCATGAACAAAATCCTCGAATATATGGCATGCGGCAAACCTATTGTTTCTTTTGACCTGGTCGAATCACGCCGCTCTGCGGGGGAGGCCGCGGTATATGTGGACCGCGACGATCCGAGACGGCTGGCGCAAGAAGTCAATGCCCTTTTAGATAACCCGATTCGCAGGCAGACCATCGGCGAATGCGGCCGCAAGAGACTCATCAGCGAGCTCGACTGGAGTCATTCGGCCAGGGCACTCGTCGAGGCGTATGCCTGCTTGAGTGACTCCTCGAGCCAATAAGGCAGGGGCAACACAATCATGGCCACCGCGCAACCCGTGCAGACCGATTCGATCGAACTGTCACCCTGCTGGAATAGCAACTTCCAGCTTGCATGCAAGCGCCTCTTGGATATAGTTACTTCCGCACTGCTTCTCGTCGTCTTGCTCCCCTGCTTTCTTGTGCTGATGATTTTGGTAAGGGCTTCGTCGCCAGGACCCGTCTTTTATCGGTGGAGGGTTGTCGGAAAAGGAGGCAGGCCGTTCGTAGGCTACAAATTCCGCTCCATGGTCTCGAACGCCGACGCTCTTAAGGGCGAACTCGATGCACGGAATGAAATGAAGGGCCCGGTTTTCAAGTTGACCGACGACCCGCGTATCACACGCACCGGGCGCTGGCTGCGACGTTATAGCTTGGACGAATTGCCTCAACTCTACAGTGTTCTGAAGGGCGACATGAGTCTGGTCGGTCCTCGACCGCCACTTGTGACCGAGTACGAGAGGTTTACGCCCTTTCAAAAACAAAAGCTCGCGGTCACGCCCGGAATAACGTGTTTGTGGCAGGTCAGTGGAAGAAACAAGGTATCCGACTTCGACGAGTGGGTGGCGCTTGATCTTGACTACATTCGGAACTGGTCTCTGGGATTGGATTTCGCGATATTAGCTCGCACAGTGGTAGAGGTAATTGCCGGGTCAGGCAAGTGAAGCAGAACACGAACGGCTTCTATATTCTGTCATAAGGAACGGTTATGCACGTCCTAGTCACGGGTGGCGCAGGATTTATCGGCTCCCATCTGGTCGATCGCTTTGTTAGGGATGGATTTTGCGTTCGCGTGTTGGATAACCTGGATTCAAAAGTTCATCCGACCGGAAAGCCTCCATGTTTCCCCGCGGGTGTCGAGTTCATTCATGGCGATGTAACCGACCGGGAGGCCCTCCGTTATGCCCTTCGTGATGTAGAGGTGGTCTCGCATCAGGCTGCATACCAGGACTACATGCCGGATTTTTCGCGATTCATGAAAGTGAACGCGGTCGGTACTGCGCTCCTGTACGAATTGATCGTCGAAGGTCGAATGAAGATCAAGAAAGTGATCGTCGCCTCGTCGCAGGCAGTCTATGGTGAGGGTCAGTACGTCTGCGGGAAGCACGGATCATTTCTGCCGTTTCCCCGCACTCCCGCACAATTAAGACGCAAAGAGTGGGAACTGTCTTGCCCATCCTGCGGCCGGCATGCCCGGCCCAGTTTGCTGTGCGAAGAACAAACAAACCCCTACAACCAGTACGCCGTATCCAAGCTGGCTCAAGAAAAGGCAGCATTGGGGCTCGGGTGGATCCATGGGATCCCGACGGTGGCGCTTCGCTATTCAATCACCCAGGGGCCTCGGCAGTCGCTCTTCAATCACTATTCAGGAATCTGCCGGATTTTCGTCAGTCGCGCTTTGACGGGCAATCCGTTGGTTATCTATGAAGACGGGCTTCAAACGCGAGATTTTGTGCATATCACTGACGTGGTAGATGCGAACATGCTGGTTTTGCAAAAGGACGCGGCGAACGGCCAGGCCTACAATGTCGGCTGCGGACGAGTAACCACCGTCCTCGAGTATGCGCAGCTTGTTCGTGACAAGGTCGCAGCACAAGTTGAATTTCGCATCCCCTCCGAGTATCGAACCGGCGATAACCGGCACAGCGTCTCGTCGATCGCGAAACTTCAAGCACTGGGTTGGAATCCTGCGCATGGATTGTCGGACATTATGGACCATTTTCTCGAGTGGATCGAGCAAAGTGGGGGCATCCCAGATCGAATCCGAGACGCCTACTCCGATATGAAGGACGCGGGTGTGGTTGTAGCTGCCGGCCAATAAGAGTTTTGACAGTTCCCGGTCTCCCTCTTCTTCACAACCCAAAGTACCAAAGAAGGTAAGCCTCAACATGAGCCCTGTAGCGAAACAACCAATCAGCCATTCGGATTATTGTTCTTTGGCGCCTCACGAACTCACTCGCTCGGAAACATACTTTCTTGGGGTGGAGGCCGTTCTTCGCGACCTTCCTTTTGCCATGATCGATCGCGTCACAAATGCTTTGTGGCGAGCGTACCGTGACAATCGGACGGTCTACGTCTTTGGCAACGGCGGCAGCGCCGCGCTGGCTTCTCACTGTGCTTGTGATCTCGGCAAGGGAACCGTGGTCAATGGTAACCGCCGCTTCCGCGTCCTGGCGCTCACCGACAATGTTCCACTCATGACCGCTTGGGCGAATGACGCCTCCTACGAAGATGTGTTTGCCGAACAGTTGGCAGGCCTGGTTCAAAAAGGCGACATTGCACTCGCCATCAGCGGGAGTGGCAATTCGCCCAACGTGCTTAAAGCTCTGCAAGTTGCCCGGGATGCCGGAGCTTTCACCATCGGACTCACCGGCTTTAAGGGTGGCCTGGTGAAGGCCTTATGCGATCTGTGCGTAATTGTCCCATCCGACAACATGCAGGTGATCGAGGATCTGCACGTTTCCGTGAACCACGCCATCTTCTCGGTGTTGCGGGCAAGGATGAGCGAAACGCTCTCGAAAGACTCCGGCCGCTAGCAGGAACCAGATCACGGCTGAGCTTGAAAGTCCACAATGACTGCCCGGTATTTGCGCAATAGTGTTCTAACCGCCGATCTGGCCTGGGGCGTGTTGGCGATGCCTCTCGCCTATCTGGCGCGCTACGGCTGGGTGTGGCGCGGACCTACCGATCGCTCGGCGCTGATCTTCCTTCCTCCGCTTATGGCAGCACTTCTGCTTTGGAGTGTGCTGTCGTCCTGGGTGAGGCTGGATGGGTTTCGCTCCGGGCGGCTTCTGTCTGCTGTAGTAGCGCAACTGTTTCTCGCCGTCCTGGGTTTGATGTGTACGCTGCTCGCCCTCGGGTATGTCTGGCGCGAATATATTTCACGACTGGCGCTCGGGTATTTCGGACTATTGCTGTTCTCAGGATTTCTGGCAATTCGAATTGTTGCAAGGACAATCCTCGCTTCTCGTAGAGCACGCGGCCTCATTCGCAGAGTCGTAATCGTCGGAAACGGCCCGCTCGCCCGCGAGATGGTTGCCAAGATTCATGGGCATCCGGAACTTCTCCGGGAAGTTGTCGGTTTCCTGAGCCCGGGGGATGATACCGGCCCCGCTCTGCCGTCGGCTGACCGTAAAGCCGCGACCGTTATCCCCAGCGCGAAAGTTGCAGAAATGCTGAAGTCCCTGGACGTGGACGAGATCATTCTCACAGTTCCAACGCCCGGGCACCCCGAGATATCAGATCTGGCTTCACGTTGCAGGAGCCAACATATTGCCGTAAGCATGGTCCCTCAGCCTTATGAACTTTATCTCACGACGCACGAACTGACGGACTTCGACGGCATACCCTTGCTGCAATCGATACCAGTCACTTCCAGTGCTTCTGAACCATTCTGGAAACGCCCGTTCGATATTTGTGCGACGCTCATTCTGCTGCCAGCATGTATGGTACCGATGTCAGCGGCGGCGGTGATTCTCAAGCTCAAAAAAGGACGCGCCTTCTGTACCGAGCAACGACTTGGAAAAAATGGAGTGCGTTTCGACATATTCCGCCTGAATTCGCCCCGCGCTGGATTCCACTTGTCCCTCTTTGAACGGCTACTTCAAAAGCTGAGTATTACGGAGTTGCCACAATTGTTTAACGTGTTGCAAGGAGATATGAGTCTTGTGGGACCTCGCCCCGAAGGACTTGACCGCGCCCGTCGCTACACGGATTGGCACCGTCAACGACTCAACGCAAAGCCAGGGATTACCGGACTTGCCCAGGTGTATGGTTTGCGTTATCAGCACTCCTCGGAAGATAAGACCCGCTACGACTTGCAATACATCCTCGATCGGTCGATGTTCCAAGATATGTCTCTGCTCATGCAAACAGGATGGACGCTTATTCTGCGCATGTTCCGGAAACCGGAACCCGCGGTTTCGCAAACTGTACTGCAGGCACCGGAAGACGTTACCTTCCAGGAGAGTTTGGCTCATGCTCATAGTTCGCAGTCCAGTGCGGATTAGTTTTGGTGGCGGGGGCACCGACCTGCCAGCCTACTATGAACAGTTTGGCGGTTCGGTTCTGAGCGTAGCCATAAATAAGTACTTTTACACCGTACTGACAGCTCGCTCGGATTCACGTATTCAAGTGATTTCGTCTGACCTGCGGGTGTTCGAGACCTGGCATGACATCGCCCGGATGAATTTGCGGGGAACTTCGCTGGAGATCCCGCTGGCCGCATTGAAAGAAATGAATTGCGATATAGCTTTCGATCTGTTCCTGGCATCGGAGATTCCGCCGGGCACAGGCTTGGGGTCTTCGGCAAGCGTATGCGTCAACATGCTGAAAACTCTTACCACTTACCTGCAGCAGCCAATCTCGAAGTTTGATCTTGCTGAGCGTTCCTTTTATGTCGCGCGCAGCATCCTCGGGAAATACGTGGGTAAACAAGACGAGTACGCAGCGGCATTTGGAGGCCTGAACTTCATCGAGTTCCATCCCGATGGCAGTACAAAAGTGGACCCTGTCGATCTAAACCCTTCTCTTTTAACAGAACTGCAACGCAATCTGATGCTTTTCTTCACCGGTTCGTCGCATGACTCGTGGAGCATCCTTCGCGAACAAGAATCTTCTTCCCGCAACCACACCGGGAGCGCGATTGAGGCGCTTCACGAGGTGAAAGCTTTAGGAATTCGCATGCGCCTTGCTCTTCAGCGGGGTGATCTGCGAGAACTGGGCACGCTGCTCCACGAGGGATGGCAGGCAAAACGTCGGATCTCGACCAAAATCTCGACTGCGCGAATTGATGAGCTCTACAGCCTCGCCCTGGAGAACGGTGCACTGGGGGGTAAGATTACCGGGGCGGGTGGCGGAGGTTTCCTGCTTCTTTATTGCGAACCTGAATTCCAGGATCGGGTACGGGGGGCCATGCGACAACAAAATATCCACGAAATGACTTTTTCGTTCGACATGCAAGGAGCCCAGGCCATCGTCAACGACCCGTTTGTAAACCGCGATGAACACAATGGGTGCCGCTGGACGTTTGTCCCGAACTACCCCTCTGTCGTTTAGCGGATCGGAAGCTCGCAATGAAGGCTTTTCTCCTGGCAGCTGGTCACGGTACAAGGCTGCGACCGATTACCGACAAGGTCCCCAAGTGCCTCGTTCCAATTCAAGGCACACCCATGCTGACGATTTGGCTCACGTTGTGCAGACAACTCGGCATCAGCGAGGTGCTGATCAACCTTCATGCCCATGTGCAGGCGGTTCGGAGTTTCCTGCGCGACTCCTGGAATGGCGATGTCCTGGTTACGGTGGCAGAAGAAGCACAACTCCTGGGCAGCGCCGGGACGCTGCGTGCGAATCGCAGGTGGGTCGAAAGGGAAGAACTGTTCTGGGTGTTCTACGCCGACGTTCTCCATTGTGCCGATCTCGCGTCGATGTTGCGCCTGCACCGGCAGGGGAATGTAGCGGCGACCCTTGGCGTTTACGAGGTTCCCGATCCCTCCCGCTGCGGGATCGTTACGGCGAACGCGCACGGCATTATCGAAGATTTCGTTGAGAAGCCAAAAGTGCCGACTGGCAACCTGGCATTCGCCGGGTTGATGATCGCAACGCCCGCTTGTTTGGACGTTATTCCCGAGCGAGTCCCCTCAGACATCGGATTTGACCTGTTGCCAAAATTAAAGGGCCAAATGCGGGCCTTCCGAATAGATGACTATCTCATTGACGTTGGCACGATGGAGAACTATCGATGGGCGCAAGCCACGTGGCCGGGATGCAACAACAACCGGCAATGAGTCTGCCAGTGCTCAAGGGGGTGGTTTTCGATCTCGACGGTGTTATCGTCGACAGCCACCCAGCCCACCGCTTCGCATGGAAAGAATTCATGCGCATACTCGGAAAAGAAGTCACGGACTGCCAATTGGATTTTGTAATGGATGGACGGAAACGCGAGGATATCCTCATTCATTTTCTCGGGCCTTTGAGTGAGGCCCAGTTGGAACACTACGGCAAGATGAAAAATGCTTTGTTCTGGCAAGCAGCCTACGACATGTCGCCGATTCCAGGTGCGTTCGAGTTCATCGAGTGCCTTTACCGGGCCGGTGTCACCCTGGCTGTGGCTACGTCGGCGAGCACCGGTCGCAGCCACTCGATCCTGACTCGCACCGGATTGTTGAGCTGTTTCCGCGCCGTGGTTACTGGCGACGAGGTTCGCAAGGGTAAGCCCGATCCAGCCATCTATCGCCTTGCCTGTCAACGCATCCACTGCTCTCCGAATGCCGCTGTAGCCATCGAAGATGCGGCGTCTGGTATACGCGCGGCCAAGGATGCGGGCATGAAGTGCGTAGGAGTCGCAGGTCATAACTCTGGAGACCACCTGATTGCAGCGGGCGCAGACTGCGTTCTCGAGGACTTTGTGAATGTTTCGCTTTCAGACTTCCACTCTCTCGTTGGTATGCAACCATTTTCCCGTAACGGTGAGCATGAAAACCAGCGGAGAGTCTCGCTTTAGCCATCCACATCTGCCGCCGGCGCTCTTCTGAAGCCTGTTTCTACGCTCTCCTCACTTTTTCCTCCGGATTCTACCTTAGTCCCCGCGGGAGAGGACACTTTTGCAATTTTCGCGGCAGGCCGAATGCCCCGCCAACATTACCGTGGCCCTTGCGAGTGTTTTCCAAGTTGACTTGGCTGGACTGCTTCCACTATAAAAAAACCGCTCGGCCTTTTCGCGGGATGCCGGAGGCTGCTTGGGGACATCTTAGACACGGGGAGCAAGTCGTTGAAAAACTTGCGAAGGATCGTGAGCGTGTCCGCCTGCCTTCTATCTACTTTCCCATCGCTGGGCTGTTTGTTTGGCAACCTGGCTCCGCCTCCGTTAACCAGCGTTAGCGGTACTTCGAATTCCCTGGTGGCGCAATACAGTCTCAAATCCACTCGCGCGGGGGTGACCGCCTGGGTCGAGTTTGGAACTGATACTAACTACGGTCGCCAAACTTCGGTCTTTGCCTCTCCGGCGACGAATGGTTCTGGCAAGCCGCTCAATATCCTGGTAGCCGGAATGAAGCCGCAGACCACGTATCACATGCGAGTGCATGCGGATTGGCCAGGCGGGTCTTGGGTTGATGAAGACCATACGTTCACCACCGGACCCCTGCCCCCCATAACGAGCGGGCCCATGCCAACATTCACGATCTCCAAGCCAACCCCAGGCCTGACACCCGCGAAAGGGGTTGAATTCCTCAGCCTGACGCCCGCGCTAGTCACGGATCTGCAGGGCAACGTCATCTGGTATTACCCAGCGAGCGCCCTACCCTTGAAACTGATGTCAAACGGCCATCTCATGCTTCAAATCAACACGGATTTGCTAGAAGTGGATTTGGCAGGCAACACGATTCGCGATGTTTCTGTCGCACAGGTCAATCAATCGCTTCAATCCAACGGATATTCATTTGCGATCCTCAGCTTCTCCCACGATGTGCTTACTCTGCCCAATGGCCACTGGATCACAATCGGTCAGATCTCGAAACCATTTAGCGATTTGCCGGGCTATCCGGGGACCACAAATGTGTTGGGAGATGCCATAGTCGACATCGACCCGAATGGAAATGTGGTGTGGGCCTGGTCAGCTTTCGATTATCTGGATGTCAACCGCGCCCTCCAGGGGCTACCCGATTGGACGCACAGTAACGCTCTGGTGTACACGCCTGATGGAGACCTGCTGCTTTCGATGCGCAACCAGAGTTGGATTCTGAAGATTGATTACGCGAACGGGACCGGCTCGGGGAGTGTCTTGTGGACGCTGGGAGAGGGAGGAGACGTGAGCCTGACCACTGGCGACTCGAGCATGTGGTTCTACGGCCAACACGACCCCGGCATTCTGAGTACGGACGGATCCGTCATTAATTTGACTGTCTTTGATGACGGTAACCTTCGGATCGATTCCGATGGAGTAGCGTGCGCGTCCACAGCAACGGCGCCCGCTTGCTATACTCGCGCGACCATCTTCCAGATTGATCAGAGCACAAACGCCGCCACCGTGTCCTGGGAATATCTCCCTGG
>Ga0123356_10003444_pt1 | contig 16565 bp, 11 predicted proteins | sample TergutEmb28metaG_2_FD_92546 | JGI IMG/M metagenome (GOLD analysis project Ga0123356, IMG submission 92546) | Embiratermes neotenicus P3 segment gut microbial communities from Petit-Saut dam, French Guiana - Emb289 P3 | ecosystem: Host-associated > Arthropoda: Insects > Digestive system > Gut ...
CATGGAATGGATCTCCGCTACATCGGATGTATAGTCCTGGTACTCAAAGATTTCTATATCCCTTGCAAGATAGCAGCACAGCGCATGACCGCATTCGTGAGTCAACACATCTACATCTTCGCTGGTGCCGTTGAAGTTTGCGAAGATAAACGGGGAGCCGTAATCGGGCAGGAAGTGGCAGTATCCGCCGCCCATCTTCCCTTCCTTGGCAAGCACATCGAATAGTTCGTTTTCCTGCATGTAGTCGAAGAACTCCTTTGTTTCCGCTGAGAGTTCGTCGTACATCTTCTTCCCTGCTTCAAACATCTCTTCGGGTGTGCCTTTTGGCGTGGGGTTGCCGTCTGCGTAGAAAATATCTTCGTCGTAGAATTTGAGTTTGTCAATATTCAGGTTTTTGCGTCTCAAATCGTGAATTTCTTTCAGGAAGGGTACGAGGACTTTTTTTACCTGGTCACGGAAACGTTTTACGGCTTTCGCATCATAGCTGTTTCGATGCATATGAATGTAGCCGAGTTCAACAAAGTTTTTGTATCCTAGTTTTGTCGCTATAAGGGTGCGGAGTTTTACCAGTTCGTCGAATATCTCATCGAGTTCTTTTTCGTTCTCTATAAAGAACTCTGTCCTTTTTGTGTATGATGCTTTGCGTATTTCTCTGTCCGGTGATAACTGGTAAGCACGCAGTTGGGAGAGATTGTTCTTTTTGCCGTCAAAATCGAGGCTTGCTGATGCCATGAGTTTGTCGTATTTACTGCAAAGGGCGTTTTCCTTTTGCATTTCTTCGATCACTTTTTCATCGAAGCCTTTGAGTCTCAGTTCGGCATCTGAGAACCATTTGTCGCCAAGTTCTTCTGTGACTTTGGCGCGATGCGGCGAGTCTACCATAGCACGGTAATAGTCCATGCCAAGTTTTTTGAGGAGCGGGTTGTTTTCGTCAAAGAAGTCATTTTCTTTGTCATAAAACTCATCCCTTGTGTCTATTGAATGGCGTATTGCTGCCAGTGCAGCCAAAGTGTACTGGTTCTTGTACAACTTTTTGAACTTTTCATATTGCTCCATTATTTCTGCTGCGTTTTTTGCACCTTTAACTGCTGTGACGATTGCTGCGCCTTCGATCATCATTTGCGACATATCCGGTCGTTTGTATGGTATTTGTGAAAATTTCATGTGTTTCCTCCAAAGAAAAAAAGTGGGTTCATGTTAGTATCTTAACACAAACCCACCGTCTATAACCAGTTTTATTGAACTATTTTTTCTTTTGGGAGCCAGGTTCTTAGTACACTTTCTATTTCCTTGTGTTCCAGCGGTTTTGCCAGAAACTCGTTCATGCCGTTTTTGAGGAACATGTCTCTTACATCGCCCACGACATTCGCTGTTAGTGCCACGATTGGCAGTTTCTTGTACTTTTCTTCAGGCATGGCGCGGATTATTTTTGTTACATCTACTCCGTCCATCTCCGGCATCATATGATCCATAAATACCATGTCGTAGTCATTTCTCTTGATCATTTCTATCGCTTCCGTTCCGGAGTTGGCTACGTCCACAACACCACAGTACAAAGAAAGCGTTTCCGCTGCGATTATAAGGTTTATGTCTATGTCATCAACAACCAGAAAACGTGTATCGCGCAGTTGCAATGTTGATTCTTCTTCGTCACTGCTTGTTTTATACCGATTATCGACTTCAGCGCCCAGCAGTTTCGCTGCCAGTATGCTTGTAAACGGTACTTCGGTCAGCTCCATGTTTGGTGTCATTTTGTCTCTGTCAATATAGCTTCGTGCAACCGCAAACAGTTTTGTTCCCGGGCAAAGCACGTCTGTCAGTTCGTGTAAATTTGCCGTGTCGAAGAACACATGGGTGTAATTCTGTATATTTTCGGGATTATATATTACTTCACAGTCAGCACCGAGCTTTCTGATTTTATCAGCAAGGATGTTGGCGTTTACTTCATTTGGTTTCCACACTGCTGCCTTGCGGTTTTCGTCTGCTATCAGCTTTGAAATTGGTTTTTCGTTTTCCACTTTCTGCATGATATAGAACGAGAAACGGCTTCCTTCACCATATTTGCTTTCGACGAAAACCTCTCCATCCATCATTTCCACAAGATTCTTTGAAATCGCAAGTCCAAGCCCTGTTCCCTCGATGCTTTTGTTACGTCTTGTATCAAACTGCGTAAAGATTTCAAACAGTTCACTCTGATCTTCTTTTTTAATACCTACTCCGGTGTCAGTGACCGATACATTCAGTTTATATATTCCTTCTGCTTTACATTTTTCCGCATTGATTGAGAAGATTATATGCCCTTCATTGGTGTACTTGACAGCATTTGTAAGTAGGTTGATGATTACCTGTTTTATCCTTGTTTCGTCACCTATCATTTCGGCAGGCATATCCGGGTCATCATCTATTATGAAGTCCAGAGGTTTGTCTCCGATCCGGACATTTATCATTGTCACTATGTCGTGGATCATTGAGTGGACGTTGTATTTTTCCTGTGTTAGTTCTATCGCTCCCGATTCCACTTTTGATATGTCGAGAATGTCGTTTATTATTGCGAGGAGTTGATTACCGGCAGTCTTGATGTTTGCCAGATACTCAAGCGTTGATTTTTTCGGGAAGTTGCGTGTTGCCAGGTCGGTCATGCCGAGGACGGCACTCATCGGTGTTCGTATCTCGTGACTCATATTGGCAAGGAACTCCGACTTCGCCCGGTTTGCGTGTTCTGCGAGTTCCAGGCGTCGCTGTTCGGTTATGTCTGTGTAGAAGCCTTCAAGAACGAGCGGTGAGCCGTCAGGATTGTATTCTACAACACGGCTGCGTTCCCATATCCACTTTATCGTACCGTCTTTCATAATGATTCGGAAGGTAGTTTCAAGCGGTAAACCAACGGATAATGTTACGGCATTCTGTGCTTCGAGTTCTTCAACGTCTTCGGGATGTACCATGTCAAAGAACTTCAAAGTGCTGTTACCCATGAGTTCTTCCGGTGAGTACCCCATTAGTGCCATGCTTCCTTTACTTACAAATGTGAATGTAAAGTCGGGCGGGTCATTGAGGCACTGGTATACCATGCCGGGCAGATTGGACATCAGTGTTTCTGTACGACGCGTCAGTGTAAAACGTTCAGAGCTTTCGATAGCAAGTGCTACGAAGTCCGCGAGGGATGATGCGAAGTTTTGTTCATCTATCGTCCAGGTTCTTCCGTTTGGAAAATCAGTACTCTTGTCCTGCTCACTGCAAACGACACCAACAAGTTTGCCGCCGATGCGGATAGGTGCGTCCAGGAGTGAGCGTATATCCGGTCCGTATCCGTCCAAAATGGGGGTGAGCGGGTTTGGCTTCATTGCGTCATTGATTATGATAAGTCGTTCAGACTTGAGTAATTCTCTATATTCGGTGCAAACCGATATATCCAGTTCATCCTGGACTGCATAATCATCAGTTGCAGAATCGTAATATGACATGCCTTTGAGTATAGAAGCATCGCCATTTGTCATCCATATCCCGACCCGGCTTGTGTTTAAGGCATTACACCCTGTTTTAGCAATTACGTTGGCGGCATCTTCTATTACACCTGTCGCAAGCGCTGGCTGCTTCGTTATCTCTGTCAGCGCCATGTTGAACCTGCTTACAGGGTCACGTTCTGAGATATTTGCGAAATAGAAGAAGAACAGTACTGTGAAGAAAAAGCCCAGCGGTGCTATGTCGTGGTTAAGACCACTCAAGTCAAGAGAGTATATGACGTTGAATGCAAAGGGTATGATTATACCTATTCCGGTAAGGATCAGCATTGGTGAATGCCGGGCATTTTTTATTATATAACGGAACAACAGCACACAAACCATCACCATTGTCAGCACAGTAAATACGAAGTGTACTGTCCATAGCGGTCCTGTTGGTGCACGGGGATAATCAAAAAACACGAAGTACTGATGATGGAACGGATTGGTTAAGAGTGCCAAAATGTCGATTGTTGGGATAATGACGATCGCGTATCGCACCACCCGGGAGTTAACAAGTTTTGATTCGGTGAAGTTCATGACAAACCAGGTTCCAACGTACGGAACTGTGCAGACAAACATCATTTTTATCGTATATACAAACTCGAAATATACAACATTGATAACGGTGGTAATAGCATTAAACACTAACCATCCAAGCATCGTTATTGCCAAAGGATAAAGACTTATCATTCTCAAGTCTCGCCTGCCGCTGTCGCGTATCATACCAAATAGGTATACCATTATCACGGATGCAATAAGTGATAATGAAAATACTACAAGATCCTCTGTCATGCTCTTCACCTCCAATCATTAAATTATTGCATATTTATACCGAATTACAACAAAAAATGTTTACCCTTCATTATACGGCAAACATTTCTTGAAAATAAAAACAAAATGTAAACTTGGTGGGTGTATGAGTCTTGTGATCTCACTCGCTCACTCTGCTGCTTTGAAGTTATACAGAGGTTTTATCGTTTCTATTATCTCTGCTGTATCTCCTATGTTTGCGATGATTTCTTCCATTGGCTTATATGCAAACGGCGCTTCGTCGATTGTGCTTTTATTTACTGTTGACGAGTAGATGCCTTTCATCGATTTTTCGTACTGCGAAAGCGTGATGCTCTGCTTAGCCACCGTGCGGCTCATTAAGCGTCCCGCTCCGTGCGGTGCAGAGTAGTTCCAGTCTTCGTTGCCTTTGCCGATGCATATCAGGCTTCCGTCACGCATGTTCATCGGTATCAGAACCTTTTCGCCTTTTTTTGCTGAAATCGCACCTTTTCGAAGTATCATCATATCAAGGTCGATGTAGTTATGCACAGTTGTAAACTGCTCGATTATCTTGAATTTCACCCGCTTTTCGAGTTCTTTGACTATGGCTTTCCGATTCAGATTTGCGTATTGTTGCACTATGCGCATATCGTGCAGGTAATCGTCAAACAACGAACCGGTTAGATACGCCAACACTCTGTCCGCGCCTTTGCCTTTACGCCCGAGACTGTCTGCTGCGGCATTCTGGTAGAGTTCACATACTTGCTTGCCGAGGTTGCGGCTCCCCGAGTGGATAACCAGGTAGAGTTGTTCGTTTTGGTTTTTACCAAGTTCGATAAAGTGGTTTCCGCCGCCCAGTGTCCCTATAGAATGCCTCGCCCGCTTTAGATCAACATGTTTTGCGCATCTTAGGGCGTTAAGATTGATCTCATCGACGTAATGGTGCGGGTTATTGCGTATGCTGAATCCGGCAGGGATGTATTGCTGTATCGCTTTGTCGAGTTGAGCGAGTTCCAAACGCTTGTCTTTGAGTAAAACCGTTTCCATGCCACAGCCGATGTCTACGCCGACAAGGTTTGGTACGATTTTATCCTTTATCGTCATAGTAGTACCGATAGTGCAGCCCATGCCTACATGAGCGTCCGGCATGACACGTATCTTACTGCCCGCTGTGAACTCCTGGTTAAGCAAGTGCTCGATTTGTGTGCTTGTGCCTTGCTCTACGTTACTCGTGTACACTTTTGCCGTGTTGAAATTGCCTTTTAGTTCTATCATTTTTTTGCTCTCCGATATTTTTGATTACGCATGTCGCCCTACAACCGCATTATACCAGACAAGGCGATAACAGTGAATACACCATGTGAAAAATCCCTAATGTCATCTGGCGACTTTAGGGATTTTCATTTTTTTGTGTTAAGGTTTTACGATCAGTTTGATATTAGACGGATTTCGGTTGCGAGCATTTCATCCGCCAGGTTCCCCTCATGATACACGCGTACTGTGGAGCCGATCTCGATGCCGGAGTCTGTTCTTGTGTTGTCGTCTTTTAGAATAGTATAGACTCTACCGTCTTCATATGCGAGCTGAAGCTGATGCATAGAAGCGTCCGTAACAGTTCCTGTCAAATAATATATCTTGGGTCCCGTCGGAGGTGCATCTGCGATAAAGTGTATCTCGACTGCCACCATTCCGTCTTTTATGCCTCCTTTGTGGAATACTCGCGCCACACATCCAACTACTATGCCGGGATCTGTTTTTGTGTTGTCATCCTTAAGGACTGTGTAGGTTTTACCATCTTCATATAATAACTGTAGTTGGTTCATGGAAACATCCTGAACTGTGCCGGTGATATACCAAAGTTTATCCTTTGCCGGTTCTTTTGGTTGCGGAGCACCCGGCGCTTCGGTGGAGCCTTTGCCGCCTGAATCGCTGGTTTGAGCAACTTCTGCGACTGTCGTTATCGTTTCTGCAATAATCCCGGAGGTGTAATCACCGCTGAATGTCACTGACATTGTGTTACCAAGGACCTCAGAGCCCTGAACGTCAGTGCTGTCGTCAACTCCAAATGTGTATGTTGTGCCGTCCGGTGCCTGGATCGAGACCACATGCATCGATGCCTCAATGAGGACTCCTGTTTTTGTCGACACAGTATCTACCGATGCTTCTGCCGGTGCTTCTACCGGTGCTTCTGCCGGCGGGGCTGCCGGTTGGGCCGGTTCTTGTGCGCATGCTGTCAGTGCTATGACCAATAGCATTACTATCGAAATGATTATTATTCGTCTTTTAAACATTGTTTCTCCTTTTTATTTGCATATTTTGTAGAAATTTGCCTTTATATTCTACACTATATTGAAGCAAAATACAGGTTTTCACAATATATTCACAATATATTGTGTCAGCGTGTCGGAGAGGTTGTGTCAGCTAGGCATGTCCATTGTGACTAATCATCGCCCATTTGCCTTGTAAGTCGACCATTGGTAAAAAATTTTTTCAAAAAAATAAAACCGGTACCTCTTTTCAGTTGTCTAGTTAATAGATTATTTGAAAGAAGGTATTTATTATGTTGGAAACTCTATTGAGAATCATCGTAAAACTCCTACTTGTTCCTGTATTTGCGTTTACTTTGCTCGCAGTTGCTCACGAGGTCACAGCTATAAACAGGAATCCTCCTGTAAACGATGGTGAAGCACTCCTGGAACTTAAAGAATGTATTGAAACCGAATATAATATAGTCTTTGACATTACACACATGGAAACATATAATTTTAGTGAGCAAGCCCGATTTATACGTGGTGTTGCTGCGGAACTGGACAAAATCCCTTCAGAACTTCATGCGGCTGTTGTTTCTCATCTTTCATCCACTAACAGAGTTCTTGTTATACAGTTTGTTGAGGAGATCACAGGTCTTAGCGGAGAAGTACTGGATTTCAGCGGAAGATATTTATTTAAAGAAGTTCATATGCAGTTACGCAATACGACAATATTTATCCACGAGTACGGGCATATGATCCATGATGTGATCAACGACTTATATGATGCAAATGATTTTAGGCAAAAATGGATAGAGTTTGCTTTTGATGTTGACATCGATGAGTTTTGGTGTACAAACTTTGTTGAAGGTGTTGCACATGCTTTTGTTTTACTTGTTGATGACAACCTGACTTTCTCTATCAGTGCTTCTTGTACAGGAAGTATCGATTGTAATTGTTTAAGATCAAGAGAATGTGAAACAGAATCAGAACTTCTTGAGTTTCTCGGAGCCACGATCAACTCTTTATTTAATACTTACATATTTTAGTATATCTTGATGTGCAAATGGGACAGTTCCCCGGCTTTATGCAGTTAGTTTGAAAGGAGTACAACTATGAGCCGCTCACTTAAAGAATCAACTATTGCTTTTATTGATGGCAAAACATCAGCTTTTGATGATATCTATGCTGCTACGTATAGAAAGGTATATGTCACTGCAAAGATACTTATGAAAAACGAACAAGACATCGAGGATGTCGTTCAAGAAGTATACATCCAAGCTTATAATAATCTAAATACAATCAAGGATCCCGGCTCTGTAATGGCATGGTTACAAGTTATAACAAGAAACATATCTTTTAATAAGCTCAAAGGAAAAAAAGAGATTATCTTGGATGAGGAGTCAGAATATATTATGGATAATCTGCAAGTAGTGGATACAAGTGTTATGCCGGAAATGGCATTTATGAATCAAGAACGAAATACCGCAATTCTAAGTATGGTGTCGGAGCTTCCGGTCACACAAAGAGATGCTGTGCTGCTGCACTATATTCAGGCAAAAAGCATCGCTGATGTTGCTTTTATTACAGACAGCACCCCGGGCACTGTAAAGTCTCGTTTAAACTATGCGAGGATAAAGCTCCGCGAGATGATTGAAGCGAAAGAGAAAAAAGATGGTGTCAAGCTTTATGGTGTCGGATTTGTGTTCTTACCGTTTATCTTACGTTACGCTGCAGGAACGATGCCACTATCCGAAGCCGTAGCCGGCACGGCATTGCATGTTGCTAAATCTTCACTGGCTACAGGCACTTCACAAGGAAGTACAGTTGGGTCTTCTTTGGGTAAAGCTGCTTCATATGCTCAAAAAGCCGTAAAAGCAGCCGTGTCAGGAAAGTCAGGTGCAAGTGGTATATTAGCTGCTCTCGGAACAAAGATGGTAGCAATTATTCTAGTGGCAACTGTTGGCATCGCAAGCTTGGGTACAATTGCTGCAGTGAGAAGTGTTTCAAACCAACGTATGCAATCTTCGGAGTCCGTCAGCACACAGATCGATCCGCCTCCGGGTGAACATGTGCCGGGTTCAAATACTGTAGATCCTCCGCTTATTGTTCCACCCCCACAGATGCCCCCGGGAATAGAGCCTTTTCCTCCGGGTCCTGACGGTTTGAGTCCTATGGATATGTTCGATGCTGACGCTGTACTTGAAGAAATCGCAGTGCACTGTGCTTCAGGAAGATATGATGATGCTTTTGCATTGATGTATGGTAACACTTACTCTCTGGCTCGTTTGGTGGATGAGTCATCCGGTGATCGGTTTATAAAGGATACGTCATCCGGAAAAATCGGTGTTTTTACACCACCAAACTCGGGAACTTTGATTTACTTTGGGGACTTCAGCGGAGATAATCGTCACGGGGAAGGACTTTGGTTACGTGGAGACAGTTCAGATAATTACTTCTCCCGTGGTACATGGGCTAATGATATCCCTAACGGAATGATGCATGTGGAATACAGGGGTGCTGTCATGGTTGGGAATGTACAAAACGGGTTTTGGGAAGGTGAAGTTTCATTTGAAGGTGACGGAATATGGTTGATTCCTTTTGAGAATGGTAAGTTTCCGCCAAGTGACCCTATTGCAGGTCATTATCAGATTTTCATGCTTCTGGGAGATCACGTTTTTGATGGTTTTGCTCAGTATCCGGTCGAAGTTGAATATGGAGTAATGGGATTCGGGGCAACCAACTAGGGATTCTTTACATCAAGGATCAGGAGAAGCTCCGAAGAGCTTCTCCTTAATCATGCTGTTATCGTTTTCGTTGGAGCTTCTGAGCAGATTCGAACTGCTGACCTACGCATTACGAATGCGTTGCTCTACCAACTGAGCTACAGAAGCGTGATGCTCAGTATACCGAAGCAGAGTAGTTTTGTCAATGCAAAACAAACTGTGGTAATTTATACTTGAGTTGTGGTATTATGTATCTTGCATTACATAAAGCAAGGGGTTTTTCACGTGGATAATAATATTATACATCTTAATAATATGAGTGTTGGTGATTTGTTCAAACCCGGTTTTACTTTGGCATGGAAGTACCTGGTTGAACTCAGGTGGCCATGGGAAGCGATCCCTTTGATTTCTTCTTATGTTAAAGAGCTTGGCGAGGGACTGGATTTATCAGAGTATGAAAAACGCCCGGGTAATGTCTGGATCCATAAGTCTGCTGATATTGCGCCGTCTGCTTTTATCGGTACAGATATCATCATCGGCGCCGATACTTTTATCGCCCATTGTGCGTATTTGAGAGGTCCTGCACTAATCGGAGCAGGTGCAATGATCGGTAACTCTACCGAGATAAAGAATGTTATTTTATTCGACGGTGTGCAGGTTCCTCATTTCAACTATGTTGGTGATTCGATTTTGGGATACAAGTCCCATTTTGGAGCCGGTGTGATAACGTCGAATGTCAAGAGCGACAGTTCTCTTGTGTCTGTCAGCTATGGTGAAAATCGTATAGAAACAGGCTTAAAAAAGTTTGGTGCTATAATTGGAGACTATGTGGAGATCGGGTGCAATGCGGTACTTAATCCCGGCACTGTGATAGGTGCGCACGCAACTGTTTATCCGCTGTCTATGGTACGTGGATTTGTTCCTGCAAACAGCATTTATAAAAAGCAGGGTGAAATCACAAAAAAAAAATAAAATACGTGAAATTAGAGTTTAAAAAGCGAAAGAAGAAAAGCGTTGACGAATAACTCACGGAGAAGGTAAAATACAAATGAGTTTTGATTCAGAAAGGCTGTCACATGCGTATGTAACCGATGATTCATTTGCAAACACCCTCGCTATGGCAGTAGTTTGCAATGCCCGTGATGCGGCAAGACCGTGTAACCGGTGTTCCCATTGCGACAAGGCTTCGAGGCAAATACATCCTGATATCATCGTTATTGATAAAGATAAAATCATGGAGATCGATAAGGATACAGGTGAGAAGAAAGCGAAACTCATCATCAGTGTTGATATAATTCGTTGGATAAAAAAGGACGCTTATGTTGTTCCAAACGACTCCAATCAAAAGGCTTACATCGTCAAAGATGCCGATACCATGAATGCAAGTGCGCAAAACGCATTTTTAAAGATGCTTGAAGAGCCTCCCTCTCACGCTGTTTTTATTCTTAGTTTGGATAATCCTGCCGCTCTTTTACGTACTGTGCGTTCGCGTTGTGTTGAAATCATGACGAAACGTGATACAGAGTATGACGCGAATGCATTAGCGATGGCTGATGATTCCGATGATGATTCTGAGCTTAACGAGCTTGTTGATGAATTTATTTCCACACTTTCCGATGATAATGTAAAGCTCATCAAGTATATGTTTCGTCTTGAAAAGATTGACAGACCGACGTTTTCTGCTTTTCTTGTCCTGGCACGAAAGAGAGTTATTTTATCTCTCAGAGAGTGTTTCGGGGAGGATTCGTATGTAGCACAAAAAAAGCTTGTTTTGGCTGAAAGTGTTTTATTAAAAGCCGGAGATATGCTTAACCTAAATGTTAACGGTGGGCATGTTGCCGGATTCATATGTGCAAGTTTGATTGAAATGGGGAAAGACTTTGACTGAGATAGTTAGTGTTCGTTTTAATGAGAGAGGTAAGTCATATTTTTTTGATCCTTCGGGGCTTACTGTCACCAATGGAGAGAAAGTTATCGTAGAAACCGCTAAGGGGTTGGAGTACGGTGAATGTGTGCGTAGTAATCATCAAGTTGAGGACGAGATGGTAGTACAGCCGTTGCGCCCTGTTATTAGAATTGCCACCGATGATGATAATAAAAGCGCTCTTGAGGGGAAGGAGAAAGAGAAAGAAGCCTTTGATTATTGCAAGCAGAAAATCATTGATCTTGGTCTGGAAATGAAGCTTGTCAGTGTTGAGTATGGTTTCGAGGGAAGTAAGGTTTTGTTTTTCTTCACTTCTGACGGGCGTGTCGATTTCAGGGAGCTTGTCAAGGATCTTGCCGGCAAGTTCAGAGCACGTATCGAGCTTCGCCAGATCGGTGTACGTGATGAGGCGAAGATGCTTGGTGGTCTTGGTGTTTGCGGTAAGCCGTTTTGTTGTTCGCAGTTTTTAAACGAGTTTCATCCCGTTTCGATAAAGATGGCTAAAACTCAGGGTTTGTCACTTAATCCGACAAAGATTTCCGGTTCTTGCGGCCGCCTCATGTGTTGCTTAAAATACGAAGAAAATGCTTACGAGGATCTGGTTAAGAAGGCTCCTAAGATTGGTGCTTTTGTCGAGACTCCGTCCGGTAAGGGTTCTGTTATCAATGTCAATCTTCTTCGTGGGAATGCCAAGGTTCGCTTGGAAGATGGTTATGATACAACTCTAAAGACTTTTACTTTTGATGAGCTCGATGTACTTGGCGGCAAGGGGCGCAGAGCCGAGTATATTACGGCAAGGGATGAAGGGAGGCTCGAAGAGGCAGGTTTTACGCAATCACCTCCGCCTAATCTCAATCGTGCTTTAGAAGAAATCCTTCTTTCAGCCGAAGATCCCCCCGCTGCGACCTCAGAATTACCTGAGCAAAGTAAGCCGGAGAAGAAAAAAAAGCAGCAAAACAAACGTAGGCCCAAGTTTGATTTTAGAAATAGAGATAAATCTGAAAAAACTACCGGCGAGGTTACTCCTTCAACACATCCGCAACCACTTGATGGGGCTAAGAAAAAGAAGCCGCATCATAAGAGGCGGAGAAATCGCGGTAACGACAACAGTAAGTAACGGAAAGATAGGACGGTGGTTTCATGTTCGCGGGGCGTCTTAATGAGCTAAATAAGCTTAATAGTCTTTATAATAGCAGTAAATTCGAGTGCGTGATTTTACACGGTCGTCTGCGTACCGGTAAGACTTCGCTAATACGCGAGTTTATGAAGAACAAGAACTGCATCTATTTCGCGGCTCAAGAGACCAGTGACATGGAGAATCTTGAAGCTTTAGTACGAACTGTCGAGACTTATCCGGTGGAGTTGCCCGGTGAACCGAGTCTTAAGAACTATTATGAAGAAGTCTTTGATCGTATGAATAAGTTGGCTCGCACAGAGCGGGTCGTGCTGATAATCGATGATTATCAGTTTCTTGTTGCGTCAAACAAGAATATTTCAGAGCTGATCTGCAGACATATTGAGCAAAGGCTCAGTACCGGTCAGCTAATGTTGATTATTTGCGGTTCTTCCGAGGCTGTAATGGAGAGCGAAACTCTAGGTTATTACTCGCATTTTCATGGTAAACGCACCGCGCAGATAAGTTTACAGCCTTTGACTTTCTTTGAAACCAAACGGCATTACAGTAGTTTTTCTCCATTTGATATTGCTGTTATATACGGCATAACCGGAGGTATTCCCAAGTATTTAAATATGATGGATCCGGAGCAAACTGTCGAGGATAACATCAAAAACACCTTCTTTAATCCGTCGTCGGAGTTGTTCGAAGAGCCTGCTAATTTCCTGCGTCGTGAGGTACGTGACCCTTCATATTATAATGCGGTGCTAAAAGCGATCGCTTCCGGATTGAATAAAAACTCGGAAATAGCTTCAAAGGTTGGTCTGGAGACAAGTGCATGTACTGCTTATTTAAGAAATCTCACTTCTTTCGGATTAGTCGGTAAGCATACTCCTGTAACTGAAAAAGCCGGAAAGAAAACCGTTTACGAGATCGAAGACAGTATGTTCCGCTTTTGGTATCGTTTTGTTCCTGATAACTTCTCGTTTATACATAGCGGGATGGTCGACAAGATATGGCGTAATATTGCGTTGGGTATATCGCCGTTTATGAGTAAGGTGTTTGAGGATATTTGCCGCCAATGGGTAGATCAGCGTAATATTGCCGGTAATATGCCGGTCAGGTTTGTTGAGGTCGGGCGTTGGTGGGGTTATGATCTGGTCACAAAAAGCGATACTATTATTCCGATAGTTGCTTACTCTGAAGATGATGAGCACGCTATTTTCGGCGATGCGATATGGTCTGATGAGCTGACGGGCGTTGAGGCGATACGCTCTCTTGAGGAGCGAAGTAGGTTGTTCCGTTATCCAAACAGGCATTTATATCTGTTCTCCCGCTCCGGTTTCACCGACGAATGCGGTCAACTCGCAGGTCAACTTAATGCTAATTTGGTAGTCTTTGAGTAAAAAAAGAGTGCGTCTGTGTGACGCACTTTTTTTTTGATTGTTTTTACAAACCGTTGATGTAGTTTATGGCGTTTTTTACGCTTTCCATTGATGAGACTTCGTATTCTTCCTGTTCCAGGATGAAGTGTTTTACACCCATCATCTTGGCTCTTTTTATTACATCTTCAAAATCTATGAAGCCTTTGTCGAGTTCGGCGTTTATATTGCCTTCCCCAATTTGTTTGACGTGGAGGAGTTCAAGGCGATCTTTGTGCTTTTCCATATATTCGATCGAGTCTATATTTGCATACTCAGACCAGTAGATATCCAGTTCCATGATCGTCCCACCCGGCAGATTGTCAAAGAGAATGTCGAGCAGATACTCTCCTTCGTCCACAATGAACTCATGTTCATGGTTATGATAACCGAATTTCATTCCCGCAGCGGCGATTTTTTCCGCAACCGGTGTGAGTTGTTTCGCAAGCGCAATGACATCGGTTTTAGTTTGCATGTCCGCCCAGGGGCATATGATGTACTCTATACCAACTGCTTTTTGGTACTCGATTTCTTCATCGAGAGCAGTCAGGAGCCGCTCAATACCAGTATGGCTGCTGATGGGTTTTAGCCCGTTTTCCGAAAGGGCTTTTTTCATATCCTCAACAGTTAAGCCTCCAAAGCCGGCAAACTCTACGCCGGTATATCCGAAGCCTTTGTTTCCTAGTTTTTCGAGAGTTCCTACAAAGTTGTTTTCCATGACGTCGTGAACGGAGTATAGCTGGATGTTGAACTCATTGAGTAGTTTCATATTGATAAATTTTCCTCCTAATAATTCAGGCGCACGTCAGGCGCACGGAGATGATTGCTCCTGCACTATACTAAAATACTACCGGTTTACCTGTTCTGCCTGACTCGTATATCGCTTCCAGTATTTGCGTTACAACAAGTGCTTGCTCCGGTTTCGTACGAAGCTCTGTACCATATAGTATGGCGTCGTAGAAGTTGCGGGATTCTTTTTCTTCCGGGGATAATATTTTGCCACCCGGTACGTATAATATAGCACCATCGGAGAAGTCCGGTGTTGTTTCTGTGAACTTACCGTGCGCATCAGATATGATACGAAGTCCGCCTATCATACCTGCGCCGGCTTTTGTGCCGCAAAGTGTGCATTTTGCTTCAGCTTCTTCCGGTGTATTCAGTGCCCAACTGGATTCAAGTACTACTGTTGCTCCGTTTTCCATGACTATGAAACCAAATGCGGAGTCTTCTACGGTGAATTCTGTTGGATCCCAGGGTCCGAAGATGTTGCCGCAGTCGGGTTCGTCGCTTAGTTTTTTGTATACTGTTCCCATAACGGTTTTTGGTTTGTAGTTGTCCATCATCCAGAGTGTCAAATCAAGCGCGTGAGTGCCGATATCTATAAGCGGTCCTCCGCCCTGTTCTTCTTCCTTCAGGAAAACACCCCATGTCGGTACGCCACGACGGCGCAGGGCATGAGCTTTTGCATAGTATATTTCGCCCAGTTCGCCGTTTTCGCACGCTTCTTTCAGGTATAACTGAGCAGGCATGTAACGGCATTGATATCCTATTGTCAATAGTTTTCCATTCTTTACGGATGCATCGTACATCATTTTTGCTTCTTCGTAGTTTATTGCCATTGGTTTTTCACACATTACATGTTTGCCGGCATTCAGGGCTGCTACGGATATCGGCGAGTGAGACTTATTGGGTGTACACACGTGAACTACGTCAATAGAATCATCTTTTAGTAGTTCCTTGTAGTCAATGTATGTTTTTGCTTCCGGGACATTAAATATACTGCGTAGTTTTTCCGCTTTTTCCGGGATTATGTCGCAAAATGCCACCATTTCTGCTTCCGGGATCGATTTCAGAGCTTTTACGTACTTTTCTTCGGCGATGGCTCCGCATCCGATCAGACCAACTTTTACTTTTTTGCTCATATTTTTTCTCCTTTGATTTTTCATGTTTTATACTCTGCGCTTTGCGGTGCAATAATGTTATTGCACCTGACGTTTATACTACTTCGAAATCTTTTTCCAGGTATTTACCGTCTCCGACGATAAGTTTAAATAGACCTTTTTCGATCACTCTCTGCAATTCATGATTTACTATGGTAAGTTCAACCATCGGGAGTTTAAATTCGACTTTTTTACTTTCCCCTGCTTTTAATTGTACTCGTTTTGATCCTTTGAACTGCTTTACAGGGGTACTTACGGATGATACCATATCGCGGAAGTACAGCTGCACAATGGTTGTTCCGTCTGTCTTGCTTTTATTTGCAACTTCTATTGTGATTATTATATCATCTTTGCTTTCGGCAGGTATCTGCTCCGGGCATTTAAGGTTTTTAAACTCAAACTCAGAGTAGCTTTGACCGTAGCCGAATGTATACAGAGGTTCTTTTGGCAGATCTATGTATTTTTCACCGTGCCAGCCGGGTAGTTGGTTATAGTAGACCGGTATTTGCCCGACATGGACAGGGAATGAAATGGGTAGTCTTGCAGAGGGGTTTATATCGCCGAATAGAACTCCTGCAACTGCGCTGCCGCCATACATTCCCGGGCAGAATGTCCAAAGCATAGCGTCTGCATTTTCTTTTGCCCAGTTAACTATAAGAGGTTTGCCGGATATGCCAACTACTATCAGTTTGTGTCCTTTTGCTTTTACCGCTTCCAGCATTATTTGCTGCGCATGCGGTAAATCAAGATTTGCTCTGTCTCGTTCTTCACCGTTTAGGGTCGGGTCATCACCGATTACTGCTATTACTACATCTGCTCCTTCGCAGTTTTTGAGAATCTTTTCAATATTTGGTTTTTTGTTGGTTTTCGTTGGGTCATTTTCGTTGGTTTTCGTTGCATTTGCTTCTGCGTCTCTGTGG
>Ga0123356_10003445_pt1 | contig 16564 bp, 15 predicted proteins | sample TergutEmb28metaG_2_FD_92546 | JGI IMG/M metagenome (GOLD analysis project Ga0123356, IMG submission 92546) | Embiratermes neotenicus P3 segment gut microbial communities from Petit-Saut dam, French Guiana - Emb289 P3 | ecosystem: Host-associated > Arthropoda: Insects > Digestive system > Gut ...
CCCATACCGTCGCACAGCACGACAGCCACCGCATTGTCTTCAAGTATTGAAGCCCAAACTCTGTCTTGGTTTTCTGAACGTTTTTTACCTATGTCCGATTTTGAGAAGACTTTCATAAATTCTCCTAATTCAATTATACTATACTTTCGTGATAAAACAAGGAAAAATTGTTTACAATTTAGTTACATTTTGTCAATTTTTCAATTTTTTAGAGTTTCTCCTCTAAGTTGTCCGCAGGCGGCGTTAATATCAGCGCCGAGAGTTCTGCGAACCGTTGCGTTTACGCCGAGATTTGTTAAGCGTTCTTGAAAAAATTTTGCGTCTGTAGGGGCGGTTATTAATCGCCCGTCAGCAAATTCGCGTTTTGCCGGATTTATCGGAATCAGATTTAAGTGCGCGCCGAGCGGTTTTAATAGCTTTGCTAATTTGCCGGCGTCTTCGGGGCTGTCGTTTATTCCGGCAATCAGCGCATATTCAAAGCTTACACGTCTGCCTGTTTTTTCAAAATAGTTGCGGCAGGAAGCTAAAAGCCGCTCTATATTAAACAACTTATTCACCGGCATAAGGTTGCTTCGCGTTTCATCGTCTGTTGCGTGAAGAGAAACCGAAAGGGTCAATCCGAGCTTTAACTTTGCTAATTCATCTATTTTATCAACAAGCCCGCAGGTAGACAGCGAAACATGCCTGAGGCTCATATTTCTGCCGTTTTTATCAGAGAGCAGTTGCAGAAATTTTACAACATTGTCAAAATTATCAAGCGGCTCGCCGATGCCCATTAATACTAAACTGCCTACAGCTACGCCGCTATCGCGCTCTGTTTCATAGAGCTGAAGAAGCATTTCCGAGGGTTCTAAGTTTCGTTTAAATCCATATGCTCCGGAGGCGCAGAAAGCGCAGTTCATTTTACAACCCGCCTGTGTTGAAATGCACAGGCTGTTGGCGTGGCGATAGCGCATTAATACAGTTTCAACAGCCGAGCCGGCGGCATTATTTTCATTATCGTTAGGAAGTCCATATAAGTATTTTACAGTATAATCATGCTTAGATTCAAGCTTTTTTTGTATATTTAGTCGTTTTATACAAAAATTATCTGTCAGTTTTTGTTGAAATTGTTCAGATAAATTAGACATTTTGGAAAAATCTGTAATTCTTTTTACATGAAGCCAGTCAAAAATCTGCTTGGCGCGGAATTTCTGCCCGCCAATTTCTGCGATTTTATTTTGTAATTCTTCAAGCGAGAGCGATAAAATGTCTGTCATAGCTTTAACTGCTGAGCTTCTGCTTTTCGCCTGAATATAGCGATGAAAAAGCCGTCGCCGCCTGTCATATGCGGAAAAAGATTATACCGTGCCGCATCAGGGATTCCCATGCCGGCGGGAACAAAATAAGGTGAAAATTCCGGGTGGTTCTTCTGAAACTCGTCAGCGACTGCTTCATTTTCGTCAGGATTGAGGGTACAGGTAGAATAAATCAATGTGCCGTTGGGTTTTACGTATGCGGCGGCAGTTGACAGGATTCTTTTCTGGGTTTCGGGGAGTGTTTCAAGGCTTTTCATAGGTTTATACTTGATTTCCGGCTTCCTGCGGATTACACCCAAGCCGGAGCAGGGGACATCGCATAAAACAGTGTCTGCCTGCGGAAAATCAGGATTGAAAACCCCTGCATCGTTTTCAACAACCTTAATTACATCTAAGCCCAGCCGTTTTGCGCCGTTTTCAATCAGCGCAAGCTTTCCTCCGTAAAGGTCGCAGGAGAGCAGTCTTCCGCGATTGTTCATCATTTGCGCCATTGTGAACGATTTTCCGCCCGGCGCCGCACATAAGTCTATGACAGTTTGATTAAAGCCCGGACGCGCTAATTTACAGCAGAGCTGTGACGATATATCCTGAACATGGAACATGCCTTTTCTGTATGCATCGGAAAGCTCTATGCTTGTATTAAAGCGTTCGAGCTCAAGGCAGTCGTCAAGAAAAGCGTTTTTCCGCGCATCGAATTTTTCTTTTTTTAAAGCCGCTATTACGTCATCTGTCTGGAATTTCAATGTATTCACCCGCAGATAAATCGGAGGACGCCCGAAAGCGCCTTTCAGAATTTCAAGCGTTGCGCTTTCTCCAAAAGCCGCCGTCCATTTTTTAATCAGCCATTTTGGGCTGGAGTATTCAATTGAAAGTTTTGCGTCGCCTTCAAGATTCTGCGTATTTATTGATTTTCCGTCACGTATAAAACTACGCAGAATAGCATTGACAAAGCCTTTGGAGCTTTTGTCCGCTAAGTTTGCAGACTCGTTTACGGCGGCGTTTTCAGGTACGCTGTTCATATAAAGAAGCTGATAAAAGCCCATTCGCAGGATTTGCACGGTTTCACATTCAAGCTTGTCGAACTCAATGTCGGAATATTCACGAATCAGGAAATCAAGCGTCATCTTACGTTCCAAGACTCCGTAAAACAGTGCGGCGGCAAAACCTTTGTCGCGGGGCGAAAGTTTGTCCCGCGAGAAGGTGTTGTCAAGTATTATATTGGAATACGCGCCGCTTTGTTCCATGCGGCAGAGCAGTTCCAGCACTGTTTGTCTTGATTGTGTCATGTTTGAGATTCCTTTTATCTTCTTCTTGCTATCGCCAAAATTCTTATAAGCTGAGCGAGCGAAACCATCAGCGCGACAACATAAGTCATAGCGGCGGCATTAAGAACTTTGCGTGCGCCTTGCTGTTCGTTTATATCAAGAATACCCTGTACCGCTATAGTGTTCATGGCTCTTCTTGAAGCGTCAAATTCCACCGGCAGTGTAATTGTCTGAAAAACAGCCGCAAGCGCGAACGCGGCAATTCCAACGTTAATCATAATGGTACCCGGCACTAAGGGGAGAAACATACCGACAATAACCATATACATCCAAGTTCTGTTGGCAAAGCTCACAACAGGGAAAATAGCTGAGCGGATTCGCACCGGGGAGTAGCCTATTGCGTACTGAAAGGCGTGACCGCACTCATGCGCGGCGATTCCGATTGCGCCGATTGAGGTGCTGTTGTAGGTGCTTTCGGAAAGCGCAACAGTGTTAGTGCGCGGGTCGTAGTGGTCGGTAAGCTTACCGCGTGTCGGAACAATATCGACATTTTGAAGCCCGTTGTCGTCTAAAATCATCCGAGCAATCACGTGCGCCGGCAAGCTCTTTGCCGAAGCGGTTTTGTTATACCTTGCAAAGGTCATCTTAACATTAAACGAAGCAAGCATGGCAAGCGCGATAGTCCCCAAAACAAGCCACATTGCGGCGTTGGGGTTGTCGAGAAAATATTCTAAGGTTGCAGGTAATTTTTCAGGCATAAAATCAATCCTTTCTGCGGACGATTACTAATCGCCCCTACTTTTGTTTCCGCGCAGAAATTCCTCCGCGCTCATTTTTTTCTTACCCTCGGGCTGTATTTCAAGCAGGTGTAAAACTCTGCCGTCACCGCAAGTAAAATCAAGCTCGTTATATATTGTTTCCACAATTTCAGAAGAAAAAACTTTTATACGTTTTTCTCCAAAAAAAGTATATGCTTCCCCAGATAAGCCGCGAATGAAATTATAAATTTCGAGTGAGGATTTGCTTGTGTCAATCTGCTTCATTTCCTTGGAAATCATCGGCGCATAGGTCGCTTCTTCATTATTCTGCGCAGTTTTGCACTTTATATATTCCTCAGGGGTTTCTGTGAATTTTACTATAAGCCGCGCGCCAATTTCACTGAGAAGAGCATGAAGCTCGGCGGCGGTCATTGTGTTTCCTATTTCGCACTTTTCGCTTAAAAACATATCGCCGGTGTCTATACCCGTTTCCATCTGCATAATCGTAACGCCGCTTTCGGTATCGCCGTTCATTATACAAAAATTAATCGGTGCCGCGCCGCGCCATTTCGGCAATAACGACGCGTGAATATTTACACAGCCAAAGCGCGGGGTTTCGAGAATTTCTTTCGGGAGAATCTGCCCGTAAGCCGCGACGATAATTACATCAGGATTAATTTCTTTTATTATAGTAAGGCTTTCTACAGCGTCGTCGCCTCGCCTTAATGACAATGGCTGAAAAACATTTATATCACGACTGCAGGCGTATTCCTTAACAGGGGAGAAGCGGATTTTTTTACCGCGCCCGCTCGGCTTATCCGGCTGTGTGAAGACGAGCGGAATTTCGTGTCCTGCTTCAAGCAAGGCATGAAGCGCAGGAACAGCGAAATCGGGCGTTCCCATGAAGATTATTTTCATATTATTTTCTGGCTTTCTTTTTCTTTCTTTTTCTCCGCTTCGGGTTTCTTTCCATTTCGGCTTCGGCTTCTTCTTCGTCTACCATTTCGTCAGCGATGTCAGGAAAGACCACGCCGTTGAGGTGGTCGATTTCGTGGCAGATTACGATTGCCAAAAGCTCATCGGCTTCGTGTGTCTGCGGCTTGCCGTAACGGTTCATGTACTTGATTTTGACGTATTCGGGGCGCTCAACATAACCCCACAACTTGGGGCAGGAAAGACAGCCCTCGAGTTCACGCTGAGTGCCTTTTACCTGCATGATTTCGGGATTAATCAGTTCCAATATGCCGTCACCCTCATCGGTGTCGATTACAATAACCCTGCGAAGAATCCCTACCTGAACAGCGGCGATTCCTACACCCTCGTGTTTTTGAAGCGTTTCATGCATATCATCGAGAAGCACCCATAATCTGTCGTCAAACGCGGTAACTTCCTTTGATTTCTTATACAGTGTTTCATCGGGCATTGCTACAACATTTCTCAGTGCCAATGTTTTCCCCTTTCGGCGCGCGGGGTTGTCACGCCATCATTATATTATCTCCCCGTTTATATCTACATATATATTAGTGTACTTAAAATCAATATCACTGTAAGCAGTTTTCAGCGCGTCGGAAATAATCTTGCGAAACGTTTTATTATTCTTGCATTTTATTATAAGCTTATGCCGAAACTTCCCGCCCACGCGCCCTACTCCGCTCTTACTCGGGCCAAGCACGCGATAAGGAAAATTCTCGTCTGCTTTTGACAGCCCTGTTTTCAGGATTTCAAGAAATTTCTTTGCCGCTTTTTCTGAAATACTCTCGTCAACGGCGGAAAAGCCAATAAGAAATATATCGCAGAACGGCGGAAAGATTAATGCTTTTCTGACATCGGCTTCCTGCGCGTAAAACTCTGCGTAATCCTGCGCGGCGGCGAGATTTAATACGTAATGCTCAGGCGTAAAAGTCTGCAAGTATGCTCTGCCTTTTTTGCTTCCGCGTCCCGAACGCCCCACAACCTGCGTAATCAGTGAAAATGTTTTTTCGTAGCCGAGATAATCTCCCGCGTACAAAGCCTTGTCAATCGCCAAAACGCCCACAAGCGTGATATTTTCAAAATCCAAGCCTTTGGCGACCATCTGCGTGCCTACCATTATATCATACTTGCCGTCTTTGAATTCGGCGAATTTTGTTTCAAAGGCAGTTTTTGACACTGTGGTATCCGCGTCCATTCGGAGCAGACGGGCTTCCGGAAAGATTTCTGCGATTTCGTCCTCGACGCGCTGGGTTCCGGTGCCGCTCTGATATATATGCTTACAATTGCACTTTTCGCAAATGTCCGGTTTTTGTGCGCTATGTCCGCAGTAGTGGCATTGTACGGAATTTCCTTTTTTATGATAAGTCAGCGGGATTAAACAAACAGGACAATTAACAGAAGTACCGCATTTTATGCATTTAATATAGGTGTGATACCCGCGCCGGTTGAGGAGAATCAACGATTGCTCGCCGCGTTTTAAATTCTCATCAAGTTCCTCAAGCAGTGCTCTGCTGAAGTTTGAGCGGTTTCCGCTTTCATACTCAATTTTCATGTCGGCGATATATACATCGGGCAGAATTGCTTTACTGTATCGTTCATTAAGCTCAAACAGCGAATATCTTCCTGTTTTGGCAAAGTGATAGCTTTCGATTGAGGGGGTGGCAGAAGCAAGAAGCAGAAGCGCATTATGGTGGAAAGCCCGCTGTTTCGCGACATTCCGCGCATGATACCGCGGCGAACGGTCGGATTTATAGCTATGCTCACCCTCTTCATCAATTACTATAATCCCGATATTTTCAAGCGGTGCGAAAACTGCGCTCCTTGTTCCTACAATTATACGCGCTTCGCCGGATTTAATGCGCTTGTATTCATCAGCGCGCTGACCGAGCGATAAATTCGAGTGAATAATTGCAACCTTGTTTCCGAAAAGGCTTTTGAAGTTTCCTGTCATCTGCGGGGTTAAGGCGATTTCCGGCACAAGCATAATCGCGGTTTTATCTTTTTTAAGAGTATGCTCGATTAGTTTTATGAAAACCGAGGTTTTCCCGCTTCCGGTAATTCCGCGCAGCAGGGCGCATTTTGGCTCGTTACAGTCGGCAAGCGCTTTTAAGCCGTCAAAGACTCTCTGCTGGGCTTCCGAAAATATAATATCGTCAAGGCTGGCGGTGACTTCAAAGTCTTTGCTCAGCGCCCTTGAGCGCTCGTCAAGACGTTCTTCAAGCGCACCTTTTTTTATAAGATTCTGCACGACTGTAGCTGTTACACCGCAGAGAACGCAGATTTCTTTTATACATGCGGATTCGTATTCTTCAAGGAGAGAAACAACAGCTTGCTGTTTCGGGGTCAGCGTAATCAGCGAAAAATCAAAATCGTCGCAAACAGAAACTATTTTTGCGACATCGCCTTTATAGCGGGCTTTTATAGTATCGTCGTCTTCGAGTTTTACGCCCAGCCCTGCGGGAATTACGGTTTTAACAGCGTCGAAGTAAGTACAAAAAGTGTTTTCTTTAAGCCACATGACAAGCTTCAGCATTTCGCCTGAAAGCAACGGTTCTTCGTCAACAACAGCGCTGATTTTTTTAATTTTTGCGGGCTCATAACTGTCCTCGCGTACTGAAAAAATCATACCCTGTCGCTTTTTTGACGTGTTTTGTGATAATCCGCGCCCAAAGTCTACAATTACGCGCTTTCCCGCCGCCGCCTTGTGAATCAAGTCATACGGCACTAAGTAATCAAAAAGCATGTCGAAAGAATACAATGCTTTTTCGACAGCGACCTGAGCGATTATTCCGGTCAGCTCTAATTTTTCCGTCATTCTATTACCGGTATACCGCGTTTTGGTGAAAATTTTTCCGCTTGTATAATGGTCGAAAGGTCTTTTACCGCGTCTTCAAGCTTTTCGTTGATAATTATGTAGTCGTAGTTTTTAACGAATGACATCTCCACCCGCGCTATAGCTACCCGCTTCTTTATGGTTTCCTCGTCTTCGGTTCCGCGCTTGTGAAGCCGGCGTTCAAGTTCCTCAAACGATGGCGGCAGAATGAAAATAAGCACACATTCGGGGAAGAGCTTTCTTATATTCGCCGCGCCCTCAACCTCGATTTTAAGAACTACGTCTTTGCCGGCATTAAGCATTTCCGGCACATAGGTTTTCGGCGTGCCGTAATAATTTCCGGCGTATTCGGTGTATTCGAGAAGCTCGCCGCTTTCAATAAGCTGCTCAAATTCTTCACGGGTTTTAAAAAAATAATGAACGCCCTCCTGCTCACCCTCGCGTTTTTTCCGCGTAGTCGCGGAAACAGAATAGTGCAGATTATTGCAGCTTTTGAAAGCGCACTCAAGAATCGTATCCTTCCCGCAGCCCGCAGGAGCCGAAACTACAACCAATAAGCCTTTTTCATTCATTTTCAAATTCCTCCGCAAACCCTTTAATATTCTTCGCAGATAAAATAATATGTCCGCTGTCCATTATGAAAACCGTGCGGGTTTTCTTCCCGCAGGAGGCGTCCACGACTAAGTTTTTCTCCCGCGCCGCGCTTACCATACGCTTGGCGGGCGCGGAATCCGCGCTGACGGCGGCGACGACTCTGTCCGGATTGAGCGCGTTACCGTAACCGATATTTAAAAGTTCCATAGAATTTCCTCAGTTTACCATAATATATCATTATAACATAAATTTACTTCAAAGTCAAATTATGCCGAAATTACACGAGCAACCCCTCTAAAAGCACCTTTAAACCTATAGCAATCAGCACTAAGCCTCCCGCGATTTTAGCGCGCGTGCCGAGAATTCTGCCGGCTTTCAGCCCCAGCCCCACGCCCCAAAAGCTTAAAATAAAGGTCATAGCGCCGATTATTGCAATAGCAGGGAAGAGCCATGCGCCTCTGATGCCCATTGCGACGAAGCTTACCCCCGCAACAAGTGCGTCTATACTGGTGGCAATCGCCTGCGTGAGCAGTACCCGAAAGGATAAAACTTCGGGAGCCTTTTCGTTTTCTTCTCCGGTTTTACGTTCTTCGAGAATCATTCTCACGCCTATAAATCCGAGAATAGCAAACGCGACCCAGTGCGCGAAGCTTTCGATAAAGCTCACAAAAACCATGCCGAGCAAAAAGCCGAGCAGCGGCATCAGCGCCTGAAATCCCCCGAACATGACGGCGACTTTTAAAGCTTCTTCGCGTGACGGTTTTTTTAGCGACATGCCGTTGGTGACAGATACCGCAAACGCGTCTGCCGAAAGCCCGAAAGCTAACATTATAATTTGAATAATTAACATTGTAATTCCTTGTAGGGGCAGATGACTATCCGCCCGATGTCGGCTGGACGATTGCCATCGTCCCCTACATGCGTTTCTGTGCTAATAAAGGCGAGTAAACTGCGCGAAAATCTGCGAAACTGCCGTTTTCAATCGCTTCGCGGATTCTCTCCATAAGCGTGTTGTAAAAGTAAAGATTATGCAGAACTCCGAGGCGTGCGCCGAGATGTTCACCGGCTTTGAATAAATGGCGAAGATATGCGCGTGAGAAGTTTTTACAAACAGGGCAGTCACATTCGGGGTCTAAGGGAGAATCATCGGTTATATAACACTCGTTCAGTACCCGAACAATACCCTGCCATGTATAGAGCGTTCCGTGACGGGCGTTGCGCGAGGGCATTACACAGTCGAACATGTCGATTCCGCGCGCGACGGCTTCAATTATATTTGACGGCGTTCCCACGCCCATGAGATAACGGGGCTTATTAACAGGCATTTCGTCTATAATATAGTCCAAAACCTCGTACATTACGTCGGTTGCTTCTCCGACTGCCAACCCGCCTATTGCGTAACCGGGCAGGTCAAGCTCGGTGATTTCTTTCATGTGTTCGATTCTCAGGCCTTTGAAAGTCCCTCCCTGATTTATACCGAAAAGAAGCTGATTTTTATTTAAAGTGCAGTCAAGCGCATTAAGCCTGTCTAACTCGTTTTTACAGCGCACAAGCCAGCGGGTCGTCATTTCTGCGGATTTTTTCACATATTCATAGGGCGCAGGATTCTCCACGCACTCATCAAACGCCATTGCAATCGTAGAGCCGAGATTCGACTGGATTTGCATACTTTCTTCAGGCCCCATGAAGATTTTCTTGCCGTCCACGTGAGAGGAAAAATACACGCCCTCTTCTTTTATTCTGCGCAGTTTTGCAAGCGAGAATACCTGAAACCCGCCCGAGTCTGTTAAAAGCGGTTTTTCCCATTTAGTGAAAGCCCGTAAGCCGCCCATCTCGCGAATAACCAAGTCTGACGGGCGTATATGCAAATGATAGGTATTGCAAAGCATAACCGGACACTTGAGTTCTTCCAAATCAAGCGCGGAAATTCCGCCTTTAACTGCGGCGGCGGTCGCAACGTTCATAAAGAAAGGCGTTTCAACAGTGCCGTGGACTGTGGAAAGCCGTCCGCGCCTTGCATTATTATCAGTTTTTAATAATTCAAACATCAGGTACCCTCTTCACCCTCCCAAACATCTTCGTCAACGGGAGCGACCGGAATATGCTTTTTATGGCGGACATAGATACTATGCGTGTTTAAAGCGATATAAGCGAAATACATTGCAACCTGCCACCAGTTGGTATACGGCTGAATCCAGTGTACCACAATCCACGCTACGTTAGAAAAAATCCAAATCCAGTAACCTATTGGTTTGTGCCGGTTTATTATGAGCTTGCCGCCGATTGAGCAGACGAGCGCGATTGCGGAAAGAACCTGATAGAACATTGTTTTACCCCGATTTGTAAATGCGGTGCGATGTAGACATCGCACCCTGCACTTATTTAGATTTTAGAATATCCGAAATCGTTTATAATTGCGTCGACTTTCTTTTTTTCGTGGCACATGGGACATTCGGCTTGAGGGCGGCTTTCATAGTTAGGAAAGTCGTCTTTATAAAAAATTGCTTTAATCGGTATGCCGTCTAACTCGTCAACCGCGCTGAACAGCGCCGCCACGCCCGCTAAGTTTCCGCTGTAATAAGCAAGACATTCAAGACAGCGCTCAATCGTTCTGCCTGTGGAAGCGGACGAAATCAGTATAAGCACATTTTTGCCCCATATAATATCCTGCGAGTTATCGCGGAAGAGCATTTGCCCGCTGGAATTAAGCTCAGGGGTTATGACTACTATATCATTTCCGGCGTTAATCGAGTGGGTGGAGCCTCCCGAAAGCCCCTCTGCCAAAAACGCGCCGATGACCTGTGTGCCTTCAAGGCAGATAATTGTATCTACCGGAATATCAGCGAAGTCCGAGCTGAAAACCTTTGCGGCTTCTTTTGACATCTTAAACTGCCTTTTAAGACTATTCATGTCCACGTAATAATTTACGTGGGAATGACTTGCCACGAAATGCCCGGGTATAATCCCGACTTTTATATTCTCGTTTCTGTTTGAAGTTATTTCAATAGTGCGTGTTTGCATGGTTTTATCCTTTCCATTCCCCTCCGTGGAGGGGTGCCGCGAAGCGGCGGGGTGGTTTATTTAATGCCGAATGCGTAAACTGTGGTTGATTTAAACTTCTTGCCTTTTTTAAGTACGCAGGAGGGGAAGCTATAGGTATTGAGATTCGGCGTATTTGGTGTGAACTGCGTTTCAAGGCAGAAGCCGTGGGATTTTCCGAAGAAGACGCCATTCTTTCCGGTTTCGGAAAGCCCGCCAGCCGTGTATAATTGAATCGCGGGCATATCCGTATACACTGCCATAATTCTGCCGCTTTCCCTGTCATGCGCGACGGCGGCTTTTCTCATCTCGCCGGCTTCTCCGAGCAGGAAGTTATGGTCATATCCTGCTATTTTGCCCGCTTCAATATCCGCTCCGATTCTTTTAGGTTTTTTGAAGTTAAAAGGCGTATTTATAACGCTTCCGATTGCACCCGTAGGTATATTGAACTCGTCAAAAGGGGTGTATTCAAGCGCATTGATTTGCAAAACAGTGTCAAGGATACTGCCTTTACCGCTAAGATTGAAGTAGGCGTGATTTGTCGGATTAAATATAGTATCGTCGTCGCTGACAGCTTCGTATTTGATTTTCAGCTTGTTTTGAGCAGTGAGGGTATACTTAACGCTCACATCAAGGGCGGCAGGGAAGCCCTCTTCACCGTCGGGACTGCGGTATTTAAAGGTCACGCTGTTCTTTTTATCATCGAACTCACATTCCCACACCCGCCTGTTATACCCAAAGTTCCCGCCGTGCAGACAGTTTTCGCCATCGTTTTTAGGCAGGGTATACTTTTTGTCGTTTAGCGTAAAAGAAGCATCTGCGATTCTGTTGGCGTAACGCCCGACAACCGCGCCTTGAAAGGACTTGCCGTTTATGTAGCCGTCGAGGTTGTCATAGCCGAGAACCACATCAGCGGACGTGCCGTTCTTGTCGGGGGCGTCGATTCCTACAAGCGCCGCGCCGAAATTTGTCAAACGAACAGTCAGTTTTTCATTTTTCAGTGTGAACAGGTAAACCGCATACCCCTCATAAGAACCCCAATTCTCTTTTATCACAGACATAATAAACTCCCCTCAATAAAATTTTAACACTTACAAATAATTATACAAAATTTTTATTTAAAAGTCAATCTTGATTTTTCCATTTTTATGAAGTATAATTAAATTTAAAATAACACACAGGGAAGTTTAAGCATGAGAACATGGAAATATGAAACACACATACACACAAATCAGGGTAGCGCGTGCGGAAGCAATACCGGCGCAGAAATGGTTGATTATTACAAAAGCCTCGGTTTTGCGGGTTTTGTAGTTACCGACCACTTCATAGGCGGGAATACTGCGGTGAAGCTCGGTACACCGTGGGAAGAGGGGATAGAGCAGTTCTGCTCCGGTTATGAGGACGCCAAACGGCGAGGCGAGGAAGTTGAATTTGATGTGTTTTTCGGTTTTGAGTATGCTTATGACGCTACTGAGTTTCTGATACTGGGACTTAATAAAAAATGGTTGCTTGAAAACCCGCAGATTATTCGCATGGATTTAAAGCGTGCGCTGGAGCATTTTAAGAAATCGGGCGCGTTTATTATCCACGCGCACCCTTTTCGGGACAGGGATTATATAGACATGATTAGACTGTTGCCGGATTTTACCGACGCAGTGGAGGTTTTTAACTGCGCTAATCCCGATTATGTTAACGAGAGAGCCGCAATCTACGCAAAGATGTACGGTTTTCGGGAAACTGCGGGCGGCGACGCGCACTGCATAAGGTCAAAACCTTCGGGACTTGAAACCATCAAGCGGGCGCATACTATCCACGAGTTCATAAGCATAATACAAAATGATGAATATTCGTTAATATGCACAAAAAGCAATGTTTAGATTTATTTGATTTGTAACAATTTACAATTTTGACTTGCTTTTTATATTTCTATTATGTTATAATTATCGCAATAGTATGAAAATTTTTCCAAAGGTCATTATTCACTATTCATTATTCACTATTCATTATTCACTATTCATTAAAAATGCCGGAGGTTCGCCATGCCCCAAAAGACGCCGAAAAACTACGATGTCCCCTTACATTTATTCAGAGAGGGGAGTCTTACTTACGGATATGAATTCTTCGGTTCGCACTTGGTGAGCGAAGGGGTTATTTTCCGTGTGTGGGCGCCCAAAGCCGCAAGCGTTTCGGTAGTGGGTGATTTTAACCACTGGAATACAGATATGAATCCGATGAAAAAAATCACGGACGACGGTATTTGGGAACTGCTCATACCTAACCTGAAAAGATACGATGCCTATAAATATGCCGTTCGTACCCAGCGAGGGCAGTTAAAGCTGAAAGCCGACCCCTACGGCTTCCATATGGAAACCCGCCCCAATACCGCCACAAAAATCTACGACATCGGCGGCTACCGGTGGAATGACAAAAGATGGCTTGACAAGAAAAAAGTACAGTATGTTTATACCTCGCCTATGAATATTTACGAGGTTCATATCAGTTCGTGGCGCAAAATGCGGGACGACGGTTTTTTCAATTACATGGAGCTGGCGAACGAGCTGATTCCCTACGTCAAGAAAATGGGATACACTCACATTGAGATTATGCCGGTTGCTGAATTCCCGTTCGACGGCTCGTGGGGGTATCAGGGAATCGGGTACTTCGCGCCGACTTCGCGCTTCGGGACGCCGCATGATTTCATGCAGTTTATCGACTTTTGTCATCAAAATGATATAGGCGTGATTTTAGACTGGGTTCCCGCGCATTTTCCAAAAGACGCGGCAGGGCTTTTTGAGTTTGACGGCGAGTGCTGTTACGAATACGCCGACCCGCTCAAACGAGAACATGCTAACTGGGGTACGCGGATTTTTGACTGGGGCAGAAATGAAGTTGTAAGCTTCCTTATTTCCAACGCTGCCTACTGGTTGCGTGAATATCATATTGACGGTCTTCGTGTGGATGCTGTTGCGTCTATGCTGTACCTTGATTATGACCGGCGCGAGTGGCGCCCGAACCATAAGGGCGGAAATGAAAATCTCGAAGCAATTGCGTTTTTACAAAAGCTCAACGCTCTGCTGTTTAAAGAGTTCCCTGATACCTTAATGATAGCTGAGGAATCAACCTCGTGGCCAATGGTGACAAAACCGCCGGATATGGGCGGCTTGGGCTTTAATTTTAAGTGGAACATGGGCTGGATGAACGATATGTTAGATTATATGGCAATGATTCCCGAGGGGCGTCCGTATAATCATAACATGCTGACTTTCTCTTTCTACTACGCTTTTTCTGAGAACTATATACTTCCGATTTCGCATGATGAGGTGGTTCACGGAAAATGCTCCATGCTCGACAAAATGAGCGGCCCGAGGGAACTGCGCTTCGATTCTTTTAAGACATTTTTGGCGTACATGACAGCGCACCCCGGCAAGAAATTAATGTTCATGGGGCAGGAATTCGCGCAGTTTAAGGAGTGGAATTACCAGACAGGTCTTGACTGGGACGTGCTTGAATTTCCCGAACACCGCGCCTTGTCCGAATATGTGCGGGCGCTGAACAACTTCTATCTCCAAAACAGCGAATTGTGGGATATTGACAACGACTGGAGCGGCTTCAACTGGATTGTCAGCGACGATAACATGAACTCTATTATAGTCTTCCGCAGAATCAACAAGGCGGGCGAGGAATTAATTATAGTATGCAACTTCCAGCCTAAGGAGCATGAAGCCTATTCATTCGGAGTGCCTTTCGCGGGGACATACAGTGAAGTATTCAACACGACAGGGAAAGCGGTTAACCGCAAGCAAAGAGCAAAACCGATTTCCATGCACGAGCAGGAGCAGTCGATTACCGTAAAAATAAAGCCGATGTCGGCTATGTTTATAAAAGGAGAAAAAACTATGGAAAAAGCGACAAAGAACACAGAAAAGAGCAAGAAAGCCAATACCGATTTAAAACCCGTTAAAAAAGCACCCGCAAAGCTCACGAATCCGACTAAGGGCGCGACAATCAAAACCGTGAAATCATCCGGTAATCCTTCCAATAAAAAGCCGGTTTCAAAAGCACCGAAAAAGAAATAAATTATTTTTCCGCGAACATAATAATAAAGAATCAGAAAGAAGGTAGTTATATGTATCACGTTAAAAAAGAATGTGTCGCGATGATTTTGGCGGGTGGACAGGGAAGCAGACTGTATGCCCTGACGCAGGATATGGCGAAACCCGCAGTACCATACGGAGGAAAATACAGGCTGATTGATTTTCCCTTGTCGAACTGCGTTAATTCGGGTTTTGACACAGTAGGGATTTTAACCCAGTATTTGCCGCTCGTCTTGAACGAGTACATAGGCAACGGACACCCGTGGGGGCTTGACAGAGTTCACGGCGGCGTTCACGCGCTTGCACCTTATGAAAGCTCAGGCGGGAAAAGCTGGTATACCGGTACAGCCAATGCCATTTATCAGAACATCAGCTTTGTTGACCGCTACGACCCGGATTATGTAGCGATTTTAGCGGGTGACCATATCTATAAGATGGATTATTCCAAGATGCTTGATTATCATAAAAAGCAGAACGCCGACGCGACGATTGCTGTGCTTGAAGTCCCATGGGAGGAAGCAAGCCGCTTCGGGATTATGACGGCAGATGAAAACGGTGTGATTACCGAATTTGCTGAGAAACCCACCGAGCCAAAGTCTAACTTAGCTTCAATGGGGGTTTATATTTACAGTTGGAAAGTCTTGAAAGAATATCTGATTGCCAATGAAAATAATAAAGACGAAAAGAAAGACTTCGGCGGCAATATTATTCCGAATATGCTTAAAGACGGTTGCAAAATGGTAGCCTATCACTTCGACGGTTACTGGAAGGACGTCGGAACAATTGACAGCCTTTGGGAAGCTAACATGGACTTGCTCAACCCCAATATACCGCTCGATTTGCACGACCCAAAGTGGCGGATTTATTCGCGCAACCCTGTTATGCCACCGCATTACGCGGGGGAGAGCAGCTTTATTGAGAACTCGCTCGTCGCCGAGGGGTGCAACATTGAGGGCAGGGTAGACTTCTCGATTCTGTTCGCGGGGGTAAAAATCGAAAAAGGCGCGACAGTCCGCGACAGCATCATAATGCCCAACACGACCGTAAAAAGCGGCGCTGTGATTGAATACTCGATTATAGGCGAGGACTGCGTTGTGGGCGAGGGAGTACAGGTAGGTGCGCGCCCTGAGTCAATCGCGGACAAGGATTCTTGGGGAGTTGCGGTTATAGGGCATGAGATAAACGTTTCTGATAACGCGAGTATTAAACCCAAAGCAATGATTACAGAAAACATGTGACGAACAATTGACAATGTACAATTGACAATTGACAATTAAATATTGATTTACGAGGAGAAAAATAATATGGCTATTATGTCAACAAATATGTTAGGGCTTATATTCGCGAATCTGCATGACGACACAATTCCCGACCTCACCAAAAACCGCACGATGGGAAGCGTGCCTTTCGGGGCGCGATACAGACTCATAGACTTTCCGCTTTCTAATATGGTGAATTCCGGAATAACCTCGGTGGGAGTAGTTACAAAGGGGAATTATCAGTCATTGCTTGACCATCTCGGCTCGGGCGATGAGTGGGATTTGAGCCGTAAGACGGGTGGGCTTCAGCTTTTGCCGCCTTATGGCAATGACCGCCGCCGCGGAATGTACAGGGGCAGAATGGAAGCCCTGCACAGTGTTAAGCACTATATCGAGAACAACAACGCCGAATATGTACTTATGACTGACTGCGATGTTATTGTAAACATGGA
>Ga0123356_10003446_pt1 | contig 16559 bp, 18 predicted proteins | sample TergutEmb28metaG_2_FD_92546 | JGI IMG/M metagenome (GOLD analysis project Ga0123356, IMG submission 92546) | Embiratermes neotenicus P3 segment gut microbial communities from Petit-Saut dam, French Guiana - Emb289 P3 | ecosystem: Host-associated > Arthropoda: Insects > Digestive system > Gut ...
CTCAAAAGGAACATATCCCAATGCTATTCCTTTTCTGAGCACCGGAGATAACGTACCGGAGGTCACGGTCCCGATCCTTTCGTTGTTTCGAAGGATATCGTAACCGTGCCTCGGAATGTTCTTATCATCTGTTACGAGGCCGACGAGTACGTCGTATATTCCTTTTTTCTGATCTTCCAGCGCTTCCCGTCCAATGAAATCATGATCTGTTTTAACGACCCACGGCGGCCCCGTCTGAACGGATGTTTGGGAACCGTCGAAATCAGTACCGGAAAGAAGCATCCCTTTTTCCAATCTTAAAGTATCTCTGCACCCCAGACCGGCAAGCGTAAGTTCGTTCCCGCCTGCTTTCACAAGCGAATCCCATAAAGCGGCTGCGCCGGAGTTCTCAACAAGTATCTCAAAACCGTCCTCACCCGTATATCCTGTACGGGCGAACAGGCACACCGTTCCGTTGCGTTCCTGCTTAAGGATGTCGGCAAGGAATCCGCATTTTTCATCGCCTATTGATATCATAGCGGCATGGAAACGCTTTATTCCTTTAACGTCGTCACATGTGATGCGCTGTGCGATCTCGGCAGCCTTCGGACCTTGTATAGCCAGACATGCAATTCTTGATGACACATCTATTATTTCCGTTCCGTTGTCATTATTCTTTCTCAGCCATTCTGATACTGTATCTTTCGTTGATGCGTTCGGAACAAGAAGATAGATATCATTGTTCATGTTGTACACGATCGCGTCATCTATTACGGTCCCGTTCTCTCTCAGAATGTGCGTGTATATCCCCTTTCCCGGGGCGGCAAGTTCGATGTTATTCGTCAACATCTTTTTCAAAAATCCTTTTGCTCCCGATCCTCTGATGATAATGTCGCCCATGTGAGAAACGTCGAACAGCCCTGCCGACATTCTTACAGAATTATGTTCTTCGATTATGCCCGTGTACTGAACGGGCATCTCCCATCCGGCGAACGGTACCATCTTGGCGCCGGAATTCATGTGTTCGTTGAAAAAAGGAGTTCTGTTAAGTTCCATGTTCTCACCAGGGTGTTATTTTCATTCTAAAACGTCATAAAAGCCTGTTAGGTATCTTCTGATATCTCCAGAGATCTTCGAAATTTTCGTTATCACGTATCAATTCAGTTCTTCCGTTGTTCACAAGCACTTCTCTGCATCTCGGCCTCGAATTGTATGTGTTGCTCATCGCGTATCCGTACGCGCCGCAGCTGTATATCGCAACGAGATCTCCTTCTTCCGGAGCGGGAAGCGCACGATCCCTCGCCAGATGATCGCCTGTTTCACATATCGGGCCGACAATATCGTACTTACCTTCACATGCTTTGTTGAATTTGTTGGCTATCGCAGCGTAATGATAGGAATCATAGAACGCAGGCCTTATCAAAGTGTTAAAACCTGCGTCAACACCGATGTAATTCTTTGTTCCGGTCCTCTTGACGTCGACGCATCTTGTCAGCAATATCGTACTGTCGCAGACAACATATCTTCCGGGTTCCACTGCCAAAGACCTGACGGACGTTTCGTTAAGGATGATATCGGCAACGGATGATGCAAGTTCTTCTATATCCATTTCCTCTTCGTTCGGCCTGTAAGGAACGTATATCCCGCCGCCCATGTTTATTATTTTGAGATCTATCCCATGCGCATCCTTGATGTCGTTCGCGGTCTCCGCCAACACGCTTACCGATCCTATGAGCGGTTCGATATCCTTTCCTCCGGAACCGATGTGAGAGTGTATCCCTATCGGTTCGAGACCGAGTTCAAGCGCCCTTCCGTATGCGTATATGACATCGTCTAACGGGATACCGAACTTCGATCCTTCTGATCCCGTTACAACTTTTCCGCAGTGTCCGGATCCGATACCGGGCGTTATTCTTATTGATACGGGAATGTTCGTTCTGATCTTTGCGAGACGTTCAAGTTCCGAAAGGGAATCTATTGTTATTCCCACTCCCAGGTCCGATACCGCTTTCAGTTCGGCATCGCTGACGTTATTACCGGTATACGAGATGCGGGATGCTGAAAAACCAACTTTCATGCACGTCAATACCTCACCGACGGACACGGCATCGATACAGCTGCCTTCCTGTTCGAGTATCTTCAGAATTGCAAGCGAAGAGTTCGCTTTGCATGCATATTGTATCTTTGTGTCGATGTACTTCGAGAATGTATCGTATACGTTGCGGTAACTTTCTCTTAAGATATTCTCATCCGTCACGTAGACGGGAGTTCCGAACTCATCAGCTATCGCTTCGGCACGCATACCGCCGAATATCATATGTCCGCTGTCATTATCAAATTCTCTCATTTCACGAACTTCCTGTGCAGTGTCCTGATAACATCCAGCGCCATCGACGACGGTACGACGAAATTCAGTGAGACCTCGGATGCCCCCTCTGAAATGAGTTCGACATTCGCTCCTGCCTCATGGACAGCACCGAATATCTCCGCCGATGCGCCGCATCTCTGCAGAAGGTCATCACCGACGGCGCATATCATCGCCATGTTGCTTTTTACTTCGATACGTTCAATATCGTCCGGCGCGAGAATATTGAGATGTTTCAACGTTATCTTCACGTCCGGATTATTTATCAGCAGCGCAACAGTTGAAAGCGATGTCGATATCGCATAGACGGTAACACCGGCATCCGCTATCTTGTCTATTATTCTGGCGACCATCCTCGGCCTGTACGCTATCTCCGACGAACTTATCGTTATTATCGAAAGGTCTGCTTTCATTGCAACACATCTGAGCAGTTCGTTCTTCCTTGCTCTCAGGTGGTGTATCAGTGTTCCTTGATTTTCAGGTTTGAACGAATTCTTGACTTTCAGCGGAATGTGCTTCATCCTTACCGGTTCGACGGTCCTCGGGTGCAACACTTTTGCACCGAAGTACGCCAATTCCGCCGCTTCGCCGAAGTTCATCTCTTCGATCATTATCGCTTCCGGCACCATTCTCGGGTCGGCAGACATGAAACCGTCGACATCCGTCCATATCTCAAGGCAATCCGCATCTAAGCAGTTAGCAACGACGGCAGCGGAATAATCAGAACCTCCGCGTCCGAATGTTAACGGTTTCCCGTCGCTGCTGCGTCCGTAGAATCCTGTTATCACAGGAACAATGTTCCGAAGCAGAAGCGGCCTTACGCTCGTTCTCATTCCTTCCGCGGTCATTCTGAGATCAGCGGTACCCAGTCCAGGATCGCCTGTGGCATATATTCCGGCTTCTTCAGAGGTGAGCGCAACAGATTCACGGCCGATAGACCTCAATACATATGCAAGCATGAGGGACGAGAATCTCTCGCCTTGTGATGATATATTGTCTTTGAAACAAGGATCATCGTAAGCGCCTGTCGTAAGGAGCGATCTTAACGTATCCATTCTTTCATTGAACTCGGCCGTAAAACTTTTCAGCAGTTTTCCGCTGATGAGTTCCTTGGCAACGCTCATATGTTTTTCGACCAGAAAAGTAACTACTTCATCAACACCTGCGTTGCCTGTATCAAGCAGTTGTACCAGTCTGTTCGTGACGCCGGTCATCGCTGAAACGACGACGACCCTTCCTCCGTCGTCGCTTGCTATTATCTTTGCCGACCTCAGGAACGCCTCGGCCGTTCCGACGCTCGTTCCGCCGAATTTAAGAACGGTGATCAAAGGCCAAGCACCTCTTTCATATCGTGCACCTTTCCGTCCTTCTTTCCGTATATCCATCTTATGGATTCAATGAATCCTTTGGCCAATGCTTCTCTTGAACCTGCTTTGTGCTTCAATTCTATTACTTCCGTATTTCCTGCGAATATCACGGTATGATCGCCGACAACATCACCGCAGCGTATCGAATGCACACCTATCTCCCTCTTTCTTGCACCGGTTATACCCTCGCGGCCGTACACGACATCATCTATCTTTGTAATTTCCATCATCCTTTTCACGGCTTCCATCGCTGTGCCGGAAGGCGCATCCTTCTTCTGGTTGTGATGAACTTCCAGAACTTCGATGTCATAATCTTTCAGAGACGATGCCAATATCTCGCACATCTTCCAGAAGACGTTGACACCGACAGCATAATTCGGCGAAAGAACTGCGGATGTTCTGTTCTTGAGTATCTGTTCTCTCATCTTCATAACGGCTGTTTCGGGTATCGACGTCGTTCCGATGACCATGTTCACGCCGTACGCCGGCACCTTGGTTATAACGTTGGCCGCAGCGTCAGGCGCGGTTATGTCAACGTAAACGTCAGCATCTTTCACCACATCCTTAAGATCCTCAGGACCCTTTGCTATGACGCCGGGATATATCTCCGTGCCGAATTCTTTCTCGCGAGGATCTATCATCGCGCCGACAAGTCTCATGTCGTCGTACTTTTTCATCATCTCGCAGACCGTGCGCCCCATCCTGCCGGTGGCGCCGCCTAATGCTACGTTGATCATTGTATCACCTTTCTCATCAAACCGTCCATGAGGGCACGGTTCCCCTCCGAGAGTTCCGTCAGCGGAAGTCTCAGCGCCCCCGAACCGTATCCCATCTTCCCCATCACATATTTTATAGGTATCGGACTGGTCTCACAGAACAGTGCGCGGAATAACGGCAACAATTCCTCATGCGTTTTAAAGGCATCGTCCCACTTGCCCTTCTTACACGAGTCTATCATTCTTACCATCATGTGCGGAACGCAGTTCGATGCCACGGACACGGTTCCTTCGCATCCTATCTGCATCAACGTGCACGTCAAAGAATCATCTCCGGACAGCACGGAGAATCCCTTCGGTCTTCCGTTGACTATCTTTCTGATCTGTTCGACATCACCGCTCGCTTCCTTTATCCCGTCTATCCCTGATACCTCGGATAGCCGGAGCGTCGTATCGGATGTGATATTGCTTGCGGTCCTTCCTGGAACGTTGTACAATATTAACGGAATGCCTATCGACGACGCTATCTTCTCGTAATGTCTGAATATCCCTTCCTGCGTCGGCTTCACGTAATACGGTGATATCGATAATATTCCATCTGCGCCGGCATCCTCTGCGCTTTTGCTGAGCGCGACCGCTTCCGATGTGGAATTGCTACCTGCGCCGGCGATCACCTTTGCTTTTTTTACCTGATCCACGACTATGCTTATCGCCTTCATGTGCTCATCGAAAGAAAGCATAGCTGATTCACCTGTAGAACCGCACGGAACTATCGCATCAACGCCGTTCTCCTCTTGGAACGTTACCAACCGTCGTAACGCATCCTCATCCATCGAACCGTCCTTCCTGAATGGAGTGATAATGGCGGTGATGGTGCCTCCGAACATTCAATCCGCCCCGAAGTGTTCCTTGAGTATCAATCTGGTACGGGTGCTCAGTATGTTATCGTTCCTGCGTACGTTCTCAATGATGTCGTTAAGTTGCTGCGACGTTTCTACGTCCACTATGGCAATGATGTCCTGATCCCCTGTCACCTCGTAAACTTCGATGACGCCTTCCTGGTTGGCCATGTTCGATGCCACTTCCTCTGTGCTGGTATTCACATCGATGCGTATCTCCACCATCGCTTTGACGTTCCTTGAACTCGTTTTGATGGTGAATCCCTTGATTATCCCTTCGTCGGTCATCCTCCGTACCCTGCTCCTGATGGTGCCCTCGGACACCTTCAGCTGTTCCGCAATGTCCACGAACGGGCACCGTGAATCCTTCTTGAGCAGATCTAAGATATGTTCGTCTAGTTCGTCCATCATAACATCACTTTATTTTTTTGATATTCGTAGTAATATTTCCGATAAGCGGAGTTATCATATTTAACAACTCCGAAAAAGACAGCAGAATAACGAAATCAGAAAATTATTCTTTTACGCTTAAGATGTTAACAATGAGTATCATACGAATATTTCATATGATACAGCAAGTTTCAGATATCTATTTTAGTCTCTCTTCCTTCCGCGTCGCGCATGAGGACCTCTATCTTCGGCACCGCTATCTCTATTCCGCTGTTCAGATATTTCGAATATATCGATTCCCTTATCTCCGCGGCAATGGACCCGTGATCCTTGAAATCGTCGGCGTATCCGCTGACACGTATGGTCAGCGACGAATCGGATATGTCGTCAAGTCTCGCCTTCGGCAGATCTTCGGAACCATCCAGCAATATCTTCGGATGTTCGGTCATAGCTTCAAGTGCAAGTTCTTTTGCTTTTGCGACATCGGTACCGTACGGAACCCGTATCCATACGAAAACACGGTACGCAAGCGATTCTGCGGTGATGTTTATTATCGTTGACGATACAACTTTGCTGTTCGGCATTGTGAATATCTCGGAGTTCGACCAATTTTTGAATGTGGTCATCATAAACCCTACTTTCATAACTTCCAGCGTTTCGGGATGACCGTCAATGCGTACCATGTCTCCAGGTCTGAAAGGTCTGTTGGCCAAAAGCGTGAAACCGCTGAAGAATTGAGATAAGGTGCTTTGTGCGCCGAACGTTATCGCCAATCCTATTATTCCTGCGCCTGTTGCTATGATCATCATGTCGAAACCGAGAACAGCGAGTATACATCCTCCGGCGATCATCACGATTATGATCTTCCCGACCATCATAAGCAACGGAACAACGGAAAGGTCATGCTCCCTTCCGTCATTCACGGCACGCCCTTTCCATGCTGATATGATCGAGGAATATACGAACCACGCGATCGCCGCGCCGAACAGGATGTAGATTATCCCGGCGATCACTTCAACGGTGCTTATCAGATATTCGCTTATTCCCATTACCGCGACGCACACCGTAAGGCCGTAAAGCAGTATCATAAAGAACAGCGGTCTTCTGACCCTTCGGATCTGCTGCTCATCATCGTCCTTGATGACGAAACGCATAACAACAGGGACCAAGGCAAAAGAGATGAGCGCAGCGATACAGATCCATATTGCCAAGGTGGCGGCCGCTGAGTAAATGGCGGCATCGAACGGCGACGGTAACGGATTATCGAAAATTCCCAGTATCTTGTTGTATTTGTCCTCAGAAGCGCGTCCGGAGCATATGTGCACCGTTTTTGTGATATCGAACGTCTGTTTCGACAGATCGGAAGGATCATACGCCGTGAACTTAAGGATCACGTTAACATCAACGGAACTCAGATATCGTTCGGCGGTCATCTTCACGTGAAGAACAAAGTGTTCGCCCGGCTGCAGTACAATGGGCCCCTCTGTATCAGGGGTTTCGACCTTACCTTTTCCTCCGAAATCATAACCTGTGAACTCAACACACCTTATGCTTCCGGATTTGTTGTACAGATCAACATGGATATCTATGCTTCCGCCCGCGTAGATGTCCGTTACGCCGCCGGAACCGGGCGAAAGTGAGTATACTACATTTTTAGCCTCGGCACCTTCCGCGTGATCGGAGAACAGCGGTACCGCAAGCAATAAGGAAACTGCGACCGCGGTCAGTATCAACGCTGTTCTCTTGGCGCCCATTGCATCCTATAGAACATGGACAAATAAATATCTGTTCCGGCAAGCGAATGCGAGTGATGTATATTACATGTAATTTGTTCGTTTAAAATATTATGACGTCGTGATACGTTCGATGTCTGAAATATTATCGATGATAAGCGTCGCCGCCGTTACGGCCGTACTCATATCCGCTTCCGTTCAGGACATAAGGACAAGGGAAGTATCCGACATCCATTGGCTGATAACAGGAATTATCGGAATGGTGATGATGATCATATGCATCAGTGATAACGTAACTGTCGGAAGACTTATGATATGTATCGGTTCGTTAATGATATTATCGGATATACTTTACGACAGGGAGAACAGCCTGTTTGTGAACGCAATATTCTACACAATACTGGCGGCAATGTTCCTGATCCCGCTGATATCCTTCAGCGGAGACACGTTCGTTTCAAATTCAGTGACAATTCCCGTATGTTATCTGATATTCCTGTTATTCTTCTACACCGGAACGATAAAAGGCGGCGCGGACGTAAAATGTCTGATATCCTTGTCAATTCTGTTCCCGGTATATCCGGTGATGTTCTGTTGTCCTTTCATCGAGTTGCCGTCATCAGTGATCACAAGCGTAATATCATTCCCGCTGGCCGTTCTGTTCCATGCAGCACTGTTCTCAGTTATCGCAATGATACCTGTGATGATAAGGAACATCATACGAGGGGATACAAGATTCCCGAACATGCTGTCCGGATACATGATGAACAAAAAGGACGTAAGCAAAGCACATGTTTGGGTAATGTCATCGGAAGAGTTCAATGAAAGAGTATGGGTAACGCCGAAGATACCGTTCATCGTCCCTATCACTGCGGCGGTACTGTTCGTGGCGTTCATCGGAAATATTATTTTTACGATCTAGCGGACGATATAAAGTTTACGTCCGCATCCTTTGCATTTGAGACCGTCCAACGCAATGATGTCAACGTGATATCCAGTCCTTTTTATCACAACGGCGCCGCATTCCTCACAATACGTGTCGCTGCCTTCCTCCGATATGATATTTCCGACGTAAACGTTATTCAATCCCATGTCGTACGCCGCATCCATCGCGTCAAGCAACGCTTCCGGCTGTGTCCAAGGGACATTGTTCATAACATTGTCAGGATGGAATCTTGTGAAATGGATCGGAACGTTAGGTGACAGCTCACATAGTACCCAGTTAACGAAATCTTTGATCTCTTCCTTTGAATCGTTATATCCCGGTATCAGGAGATAAGTAAGTTCGATATGTATCCCCAGCGAGAATGCCGTTCTGACGGTATGGAGCACATCCTTCAGATGTCCGCCGCAGATGTCCGCGTAGAATCCTTCTCTGAAACCTTTCACATCTATGTTCATTGCCGAAACATGTTTGCATAATTCTTTCAAAGGTCCTTCATTGATGTAACCGTTCGTTACAAGCACATACGTAACGTCGGGCGCGCATTCCATCACATCGATCATATACTCGAACCATATCGCCGGTTCGTTGTATGTGAATGCAACAAGATCCGTTCTTTCTTTTCTGAACATCTCCACAAGTTCTTCCGGAGATTCGTACGTAGTTCTCTTCTTACCGGACGAACTTTGTGAAATGGAATAGTTCTGGCAGTGTTTGCAGCTCATGTTGCATCCTATACCTCCGACAGAGAATACGCGCTCGCCCGGATGAAAGTGATACAACGGTTTCTTTTCAACGGGATCCACACATATCGAGGATACCTTTCCGTACGTATATGCGGTAAGCATATCATCATCACCGCGTCTGGCGCCGCATCTCCCCTGTCCTCCGACAGGTATAAGACATCCGTGCGGGCACAGGCCGCATCTGTACGCGTCTCCCTCTCTTTCATAGAAGCGCGCCTCAATCTTTGGTGAAATGTTCATACCCTCCGTTCTCCATCCTTGTTGCTTTACCGTTTGTGAAAAGATTCACGACGTTATCTGATGTTACGGCGCCGATGACCGAGAATTCGATATCGGAAGAGTGAAGGACCTTTAATTTTTCTTTTCTGAACGTGAACATCAGTTCATACTCTCCACCTCCGTTCAGGATAAGATGTTCTTCATCCATTCCCAATTTTTTGCAGACGTTCTCCACTCCCTTGCCCTTCGGTAATGCTTCCGACATTATCTCCATTCCCACGTTGCTGCTTCTGCATATCGACAATGCTGTCGTGGACAATCCGTCAGATATGTCCATACAGGACGTTGCTATCTCATTTTCGGAAAGGAACATTCCTTCCTTAATGCGCGGAGAAGGTGTTCTTACGGCCTTCAAAGCGTCCTTATCATCAATGCCGTTCAATGATGCGTACCATCCCGCACTCGCCGACCCTAAAGCACCGGTAACGGCAACGATGTCCCCCGGTCTGGCGCCTGAGCGTGTCAATATGTGATGTTCGCAGATACCTATCGCAGTTCCGCATACCGATCCGTGACCGGATTTCGTATCGCCGCCCAATATCTCGGCTCCGCAGGATCCTGCGCATCTGTCGATGCCGTTCATTATATCATACAAAACATTCTCATCCGTTTCCGGAGGAAGTGAGACCGCTGCCAATATGCCCAAAGGCCTGGCGCCCATACTTGCTATGTCGCTGAGATTCACGGCCGCGGAAAGCCAGCCGAAGTCCTGCATTGTCATCCCCTTCGCAAAATGTCTCTCAAATGTTACGATATCCGTTGATATGACAACTTTAGATCCGTTGATGTCGATGCATGCAGCATCGTCCCCCGGCCCCAGATACGTGCTCTTCCTCATGTTCTTTAGAATATTGTCAACGAGCGCACGCTCTCCGACATCCTTCAGCGATGCCACATTTATCTGCGATGGCATGCGCGTATTAAAAAACTACTTTGCGCCGGCTGTTCTGCGGCCGTATGTGCAAGGTCAACGGAGGTATATCGCGGTGTTTCGATGGTCGCATACTGGCGGAACATAAACGCTTAATACGATACCGTTGTTGGTGCATGTTGCATGATGATCGACATCAAATACGGTAAGGACGGGACACAGAGCATTGATGTTCCGGATAAGAACATGATAGGCATATTCTATCCGAAGGACGTTGAATGCAGACCGTCCGATGAAGTTATAAGCGAAGCGGTGGACAACCCGACGGGATTCGACTCGCTGTCGGAATTCCTGAAAGGCGGAAAGGATATTGTGTTCATCGTTAACGACGGCACACGTCCGACGCCTACGGCAAAGGTACTGGATGCATTATCAAAAAGGATGGACCTCAGAGAAGCGAGATATCTCATAGCAACGGGAACGCACAGAGATATGACAGAAGAGGAATACAACTTCGTGTTCGGTCCTCATTACGCAAAACTCAAGGACCGAATAATATGTCACGATGCGAAAGCATCGGAATGTGTGCATCTCGGCAGATCGAAGAACGGCACGGACATGGAAGTTAACAAGATCGCAGTGGATGCCGACCGTTTAGTGATAATAACGAGCGTGGAACCGCATTATTTCGCCGGATATACCGGAGGAAGAAAATCGTTCCTCCCCGGAGTGGCGTCATTCAAAACGATAGAACAGAACCACAAACTGGCGATGAGGATGGAGGCGCAATCGCTCGTACTGAAAGGCAATCCTGTGCACGAGGATATGATGGACGCGCTGGAAGTGGTCAAAGGAAAGAAGATATTCTCCATTCAGATGGTACTGGACAGGCATCAGAACATATACAAGGTTGCAGCAGGCGAACTGAACAAGGCGTTCAATACGGCAGTGGGATGGGCGAATGAGGTGTTCTCCGTTCCCGTACCGGAGAAAGCGGATCTCGTGATATCCGTTGCGCCGTATCCGATGGATGTTGACCTTTATCAATCGCAGAAGGCGTTGGACAACGGGAAATGGGCGCTGAAAGAAGGCGGAAAGATCGTAATGGTGTCAAAATGCAGAGAAGGGATCGGACACGCGACATTCCTTCAACAATTATCATCGTCAAAGGATCCCAGGATCGTTCTGGAGGATCTCGGAAAGGAATACAAATTAGGATATCACAAAGCGGCGAAGATGGCAGAGATAATGGTATGGGCGGATGTGTGGGCAGTTACCGATCTGAAAAAGGAATTAATAAGTTCGGCGAACATGCGTCCGTTCGATACCGTGGCGGATGCAGTAAAGGAAGCGTTCGCGCAAAGGCCTGATGCACGGGTCCTGATATTAATGGACGGAAGCGTAACGATACCGAAGGTGATAGGATGAGCATTGACATAAAGAATCTGAACAAAGTAAAACAGGCCGTGAACGTATGTACGATGTGCGGTTTCTGCAAAAGCGTATGCCCGTCATTCAAAGCGATAAGATGGGATTCTTCCGTCGCAAGAGGACGGGTGATATTATCATACGGCCTTCTCACCGGAGATATACCTGCAGATGATTCGGTCATAGAGAACATATACACGTGCACAACATGCATGGACTGCGTCCGAAGATGTCCGTCCAAGGTGGATGTCGTTGAGATCGTGGAATTATGCCGCGCAGATCTTGTGAAGAATGGTCTAATATTACCGAAGCACAAAGCGGCGGTCGAAAGCATACTCAAGAACGGCAATCCGTACAATGAGAAAGGAACAATGGCGGAGCGCCTGAAGGTGAAGCCGAAAAAAGCAAAAGTAGGTTACTTCCCGGGTTGTTCGGCGGCATTCAGAACGCCGGAGACCGCGAACGCGGCAATGTCGATACTGAAGAAATTGAAAATAGATCACACAGTGGCGGATTGCAAATGCTGCGGCAGCGTTATGCAGCGTATCGGTTGGAATAATGATGACGTTGTGAAGATGATAAAAGCAAATGTCGCGGCGATAAAGGAACAGGGAATTGAGACCTTGATAATGTCATGCGCCGGATGCTACAGGATGTTCAAGGAAGAATACAAGAAGTACACGGAAATTCCATTCAAAGTTCTTCATTTGGCGGAATTCTTGGCAGATCAGGACATTAAACTGAGACCGCTGAAAGCGAAGGCGACATATCATGACCCATGCCATCTGGGAAGGCACGCGAAAGTTTACGACGCACCGAGAGCGGTAATTCAGAAGATACCGGAACTGGAATTCAAAGAGATGACGAATACTCGTGAACTAAGCAGATGCTGCGGCGGAGGCGGAGGCGTACGGTCAGCATATCCGGAAGAATCCAAAGCAATGGCCGTCGCAAGACTGGAAGAAGCGGAATTCGCCGATCTTATCATAACAACGTGCCCGTTCTGCGTCAGCAATCTGCGCTTGGGACTTGGCAGCGGAAAGAAAAGGGTTGCGGACCTTGCGGAACTGGTGGATGAACTTCTTTGATACCGGCGACAGAATGCAGAAAAGGATCGATATCATACGACAGGCCCAGAATAATGGGAATTATGAATCTGACGCCGGATTCGTTCTCCGATGAGATAAGGTATTCGGGATCTGCAGCCGTAAAAAGAATGTTCGAAATGGAAGAAGAAGGTGCAGATGTCATAGACGTAGGCGGGATGTCATCGAAGCCGGGGGCATTGATGATATCTGCCGAGGAAGAGTCGGAACGGATAATGGGTGTGATAAAGGAGGCCGCGCAGTCGCTTCGCGTTCCGATATCCGTTGATACGATGCATCCGAGAACGGCGGAAAAGGCACTGGATGCAGGTGCGAGTATCATAAACGACATAAGCGGACTTCGGAACGATGAAATGATGAACGTCGTGTCATCCGCAGGCGTTCCCGTTGTGATAATGCACATGCACGGAATTCCGGAAACGATGCAGATGAGAACGATGACCGGTGATGTCATAGCACAAATATCCGATTTTTTCGATACGGTCTGCAGAAAAGCGAAGGATGCCGGCATAAAAAAGAACAAGATCATGATCGACCCCGGTATAGGATTCGGTAAGACGCATGAACAGAACGTCGAAATAATCAGTAACCTTCAAGCATTGCGCAAAGGTTATCCGATAATGACGGGAACGTCAATGAAATCCTTTCTGGAACATACATACCCAGATGTTCAAAGGAATGAAGCAAGTATCATGTCTTCCGTGGAATGCATAAACAACGGCGCGGACATCGTCAGAGTTCATAACGTAAAGGGAACGGCATACGCGCTCAAAAGAGGAAGATCTTAACTGCGTAAGCAGCAACGGCTGCAACGACCAATCCCGCGATCATCATACCGTAGAATCGGTTATCAAGTTTCTTCGCCTCTTTGACATCCTTTTCATATTCTTTCGAACAATCATCTGAGCAGAAATGCTCATTGAACGCAACGGGATCACCGCAATTCTCGCAGTGTCCGTGTTCCGGAAGATGTACCATAGCAACTTGTATCGGCGGAACTGATTAAAACATTGCTATACATTTTTAAAATGCGCTTATCCTCAAACCGGAAGGAGTATCCCATTGTTAAATATACAAAATATACTTATAATAAATTAGATATTACAATGTATCTGATGGTCAACATGATATCCGCAAAAGAATATGACATGGATCGTTTCGACAGGTCGAAAAGGGTGGGATGGATAGACATCTTCACGATAAGGAAAAGCAGATGTCTTGTTGCCGGCGCAGGTGCGCTCGGCAACGAAGTGGTAAAATGTTTGGTCCTCTCCGGATTCCGTGATATTACCGTTACGGACATGGATGATATCGTGTTATCAAACCTTAACCGATGCGTATTCTTCAGAACGTCCGATGTGAAGAACGGAACGAAATCAGAGATATTGGCCCAGCGGGCATCCGAATTGGATCCCGACGTTAAGATAAGGCCGAGGAACATGATGATACAGGACACGGACGACTGGAGCAATTTTGATATAATATTCGGATGCCTCGATAACATAACCGCAAGGCTCCACGTCAATTCGCATGCATACTACCATGGGATACCGTATGTGGACGGCGGCACCGACGGAATGACAGGAAAGGTACAGGTGATACTTCCCAACGGCCCGTGCATTCAATGCTCGATGAACAAAAGTCATTTCAAAGTACTCGAAATGAGGTTCAGTTGCACAGGAAAGGACAGAACTTTCTTCATTCCGAAGATGGCGGCGGAAATAACAACAACGTCCGTGATAGCGGCGATGCAGGTGCGCGAGGCGGTAAAGATCATTTCCGGACGTGAGGATCTTTGCATAAAGGACACAGCATATTATGACGGCCTTACCGGCGAAACGACGATACTTACCGTGAAGAAGGACGATTCATGTTCAAACCATATGAACGAGGTGAAAGAATGGGGATACACGTAACCGTGAAGAATGCGACGCTCGGGGCCATGCTGAAGATGGATCTGGCGCCGAACGAGTCAGTAGGCGATATAATAGAAAGTGCGGCGGAATTCTGGAAAAAGGATCCGAGGGCGTATGTTCTGAGAAAAGGAAAATCATTGCTCAGAGGCGCGGACACGGTAATGGAGGCGAACATAATGAACGACGATGTTCTGGAACTCCTCCCTGATCCAGAGGGTGGGTAGATTGAGCCTTCCGCGTTCGGTACTGCTGAAGAGACTGACGAACGAGATGCAAAGGTGCGCCGGTTACATAGGATCGGACATCCGTTTCGATCCCGACGAAGTTACGTTCCCCATTGAGATAACCGTGCGTATGACGAACGTTCCGGCATACGCAAAGGTGAACGGAGAATTGGTGCTGGTAAAAGATCACAGATATAAAGTGATAATAGACAAAGAATATCCGTTCGAAAAACCGAGAGCGAAATGGGAGACGCCGATATTTCATCCTAATATAATGCCTCCGGAGGATGGCGGTTACGTGTGCATAAGACCGCTGGACGAATGGTCGTTCGGTTCGACATTACTGTCATTCATCAAAGCAGTGGAGTATCTCGTGGGCAACCCGAACGCGTTGAATCCGTTCGGCACCGATATGTGCATGGAATCGTCGAGATTCTATTTGGAAAATGAAGCAAAGATAAACGCTTCCGTAAGTTTCGGGAGGCATTGATGCCTAAAATAATCAAATATGACGAGGCTGACATCAAACAGCGCAAAAGGGCGGCGAATGCTGATATTTTCGTATCAGAGAGCGCGGTGAACGATATGATAGATCACGCGTGCAGAGGCGCATCAGAGAACGCAGAAGTGATGGGACTTCTCGCCGGTCATGTGTTCAGGGACGAGAAAGGGATATACGCGACCGTAAGCAAGGCCGTAACGTCAAAATTACTCTCGGATCAGGTAAGCGTAAGATTCGATCATTCGGGCATGGTAACACTGTTCGACGCATTGGACGATCTTGATTTTGATTACGTCATCGTAGGATGGTACCATTCCCATCTCGGCATCGGGTGCTTCATGTCCGGTACGGATGTTCACACTCACGTATCATCTTTCGGAAATTCCGGATTTGCGATCGTAACGGATCCGATCAAGGAAGAGATCAAAGTGTTCAAAGGTTCGGACATCGGTCCGAAGGAAGCGTCAATGGTCGTGGTCGAGGATCATACCCAGATGGCGTGACGTTTCCTCATATCAGATTCAGTTTTGCTTAAACGTTCCATTAATGTCGGTATGGTACTGTCCAGGAATATCCCCGCGGCAGTTTCGAACACCGTTCCCAGCGGGGCGCACTTCGATCTTTCTTTGTCACGGTTCACAGGCAGATGAACAACGACATCGGACGCTATCGCCAGTTTACTGTCGGTGTTGTCCGTTATCGAAATGACCTTGGAACCGACACGGCTTGCGATGTTTGCCGTCTGAACGACGGACATTGTGTTGCCTGTATTGGATATGAGTATTGTAATGTCACCTTCAGTGATTATCGGAGTGGTCATATCACCGACAAAATGCACATCGAAACCTAATTGAACTAAACGCACGCAGAACGACTGCCCCACCAATCCTGATCGTCCTATACCGAAAACGAAAATTGTTTTCGCTGCCACTATGCTGTCTATAAGTTTTATGACATCGTCCTGATGCACCGCGGAAACGGATCTTCTCACCGCATCCAGAAGATAATCCATCGTCGCGCTCATTCCTCTTCCTCCGCATCGGTCGCAGCGGCCTCGTCCTTCTTCTTCGCTCTCCTCGCTTTCGAAACTTTTCTGGA
>Ga0123356_10003447_pt1 | contig 16558 bp, 16 predicted proteins | sample TergutEmb28metaG_2_FD_92546 | JGI IMG/M metagenome (GOLD analysis project Ga0123356, IMG submission 92546) | Embiratermes neotenicus P3 segment gut microbial communities from Petit-Saut dam, French Guiana - Emb289 P3 | ecosystem: Host-associated > Arthropoda: Insects > Digestive system > Gut ...
ATAAATAATAAATAATAATGCAGAATGCAGAAATACCTCGATAATTGCATCAATATTTACGTGGTTTGTTTGACATTAGCATAATTGTCAATTGTCAATTGTTAATTGTCAATTGCTTCAGTCTCACCTTGCAAGCGCCGCGCAGACGACCTTCGAAGCCCCAGCTGAAAGCAGTACCTTGGCACATTCTGCGAGTGTCGAGCCTGTCGTGACGACATCGTCAATCAGCAGCACGCGTTTCCCGATTATCAATTCGGCGTCCGTAACAGCGTATGCGCCAAAAATGTTCGCGCTACGCTCATCCCTTCCGCCCAGCTCCGACTGCGCCTGAACATCATGCGGTTTAGCAAGCGTTTCAACCGCGACATCATCAAGTTCCAACGCGGTGGCAAGCGCGAGCAGCATTGCCTGGTCATACCCCCGCGAACGCTCACGCTTGCTGCTCAGCGGGACCCATGAGATCAGATCGTATGAAGCGTCAGGGCAGTCGCGTATGCAGTCAGCTAAAAGCTTACCGTATGTGCCGGCGTATGACGATGCGCCCCTGAACTTGAAGCGGAGTATTGACTTTCTTACCAAGTCTTTGTAATAAAGCGGCGAAATGCAGAAATCATAGAACTCCCCGTCCTGCCTGCCGAAGTCCATTGCAAACGGCAAAGACTCGGTGCATCTGCTGCAACAGCCATCGTCGCCGCTTAAAAGCACACGGGCGCAGAATACGCACTTGGGAGGAAAAAGCAAATCAAGAATAGAAGAAATAAAACCCACGACCGCACCCCCGAGTGAAAAATTCGGAATTCGGAATTTGAGTTTGCGAGCCTCGCTCGCAAACCGCTGTACCGCCTCTGCCGCCTGTCATTCAAAACCATCTTCGCCATGACCTCAGGAAAACCGACGATCACAAGCAGATTCTTAGCTCGCGTCAAAGCAGTGTACAGGAGTCCGCGTGTTAGGAGCGGCGGAGCCGCAGCCGTCATAGCAAGGATCACCGCATGATACTCGCTGCCCTGCGATTTATGCACCGTTACGGCAAAAGCCGGCTCAAGCTCAGGAAGCTGCTCGAAAATATAAGTGACCAGCTTATCATCAAAATCTACAGTGAGTGTCTCCCTGTCAAGGTCGATATCCTTAACAACCCCGACATCGCCGTTGAAGACGCCAGTCCCCTCAAATAACCTGTCGGGGCTTTTCCAGATTATATCATAATTGTTGCGGATTTGCATCACCTTATCGCCGACACGAAACACAAAATCTCCCGAAACCTTTTCCTTCTTGAGAGCATTGCGCGGATTTACCGCATCACGGAGCCGCTCGTTGAGCTTAACAGTCCCTGCCGCGTTTTTCCTTGTTGGAGAAAGGACTTGTATAAGCGACGGGTCGATACCCATGTTCTTTGGAAGACGCTCGCTAAAAAGCTCAGTTATCGTCTCGGCAAGCTGCTCCTCAGATTGGCGCTGCATGAAAAAAAGATCAGGATACTTCTCGGTCAAATCAGGCATGATGCCATTGTTGACATTATGCGCGCATCGGACTATTCCGCTGCCCTCAGCCTGCCGGAAAATCTCAGACAGTGCAATCGTAGGGACGACGCCGCTTTTGATGACGTCCGCAAAAACGCAGCCCGGTCCAACAGGAGGAAGCTGGTCAGCATCGCCGACCATAACCAGACGGCATCCGCGCTTCATCGCAGCAAGCAGCGAGCGCATAAGTAAAATATCCAGCATCGAAGACTCATCGACTATCACTGCGTCAGCATTCAGCGGGTCATCCTCGTCGTGGCTAAAAACAAGCTCCCCGTCTTCACCGGGAGTCGTCCCGAGAAGCCTGTGTACTGTCGCCGCCTCACGCAGACAAGTCTCGGACAGGCGCTGCGCCGCGCGCCCGGTCGGCGCACACAAAACGGTTTTAAGGCCCATCGCATCAAAGAGCATAAGAATCCCTCGCACAGTCGTAGTTTTACCTGTGCCAGGACCACCAGTTAGTGCCATGATGCCGTTATTTGCCGCCATTTCAAGCGCAGAAAGCTGCATCTTTGCATACTTGATCCCGTCCTTTTGCTCGATCTCCCGGATAAGCGATACAGGGGAAAGCGCACTCCCTGACCCCTGACCCCTGACCCCTGATCCCTGTTTACCAAGCATATCCAAAATCCGCCAAGCCGTATAGCTCTCAGCATCATGCATATGCCTGAGATAACACCCCTCGACGCCGGCAATGGTTTCGACAACAACTTCACCGCACTCGCTTAAAGCATCAAGCGCATCGCGGATAACCTCGGAACCTGCCCCGATAAGCTCGTTTGTCGCCAAAGTCAGCTTATCCTTGGGAATGAACGTATGCCCGTTGCTAAGATTATGCATAAGCTCGAAAACTAGCGCTGCCGTCACACGCTCCGTGCAATCGCTCTCAAAACCGAGGTCGAGCGCAATGGAGTCCGCCTCAGAAAAAGAAGCGCCATAAGCCTCGGCGGCAATAATATAGGGATTGTCGCGGACAGCATCAAGCCCTTCGTCGCCATAGTCCTTGTAAACCCTCGTCGCGATGAGCGGCTTTATGCCATAACCTGACAAAAAATCGATAAGCCGCCGGAGTCCTGCCTGAAGGCGGTATCCTTCCCCGATCTTTCGCGCGCTCCTCAGCGAAATTCCCTTGATAGCAGATAACTTTTCGGGCTCATTTTCGATAACGTTAAGCGCCTCACCGCCAAACTTGTCTACGATATCCCTGGCCTTGGCAGGCCCGATGTTTTTTATTATGCCGGATGCAAGATAGCGGTAGATCTCATCGGCACCGCTGGGCGGCTTCATCTCAAACGACTCGATCTTAAACTGCTCGCCATACTGCGGATGAACCATCCAAGAACCGGCCAGAACCAGGCGCTCGCCCGGGGAAATGCCAGGAACACTTCCAGCCGCAGTAACGACCCCGTCGACCGTGTCCAGGCGAAGAACAGCATAGCCGTTTTCGGGATTAGAGAAAACGAAGGAACTCACCGTACCCTCGATCATATTGCCGTCCAAACCGTTTCCTCACCACCGTTCCAAAAAATGCAAACTACCAGCCAACAGACGAACATAACTTAAACAAGACTGGTTCACATACAAGCGAACCACGGAAGCATGCCCCGCGCAATTCTGCATACTACCACAAAGTAATTGCATTCGCAATGGTAATTAAAGAAATAAACTATTTCTCTAAATAAACTATTTCGGCTTGCACAATGAATCACAATGCCGCTCAACTTCATTAAACAAACGATTGAAAAGCACGTGGACTAATGCTAGTATGTGACTGAAAATATAGTTACAGGGCGGGCTGATGTTATGAATATTAAATCCATTAAAGAAAAAGTATTGTCGGAATTGCCCGGGGAGGAAACAACGCACGGAGAAATCCTGTTTAACAACTGCGATTGCCAGTTACTGTCTCAATCGGCAGTGTCCATAGATTTTCTGGTCAATACCACAGATGAAAATGAGTCCGTCGAGTATTCTTTACTGATTAATTACGAAGATGACGCCATAGCTGGGTTTACCCCTAAGATGGGCAGCAAAAATATTGGGTGGAACCGTTATTCCTATGCTTGTTTGCTGCAATATGAGCAGGAACTCAGACTGCTTGACCCAAAAGAAATAATTGAGCATAAAAAATACACCCGACTGGGTATGATGAACCGGGTGCTGGACGAACGCTGGCAGAAAGCGGAAAAAGCGCAATACAAAATTCTTTGGGCAAACAATATATACGGCGACCACACCGTGATCAATGAGTTTGGCGTTCATTACAAAGTGTTTCTGCGTGATTTCGAGGCAGAAACCGGCTACAGCGACAGCTGGGACTCAAAGCTTAACAAGCTGGGTACCACAAAACATATCATGTTTGCCTTCCGCGAAATAAAAAAGAACCAGAAACTGCTGAACAAGCTAGGTAAGACGTACCCCTTTATTGAAGTGTTCTGCGATCCGCTGAACGAGTACAGGATCACGTGGCATTACCCGCACAAATTGCCTGCAGGCGAACAGCTCCTGATTTCGCGCTACTTCAAGAAGCAGAATTACATCGAAAACGAAGACTCCAAAGTAAAAACTTTTCTGGGCTTCATCGAGGACGCTGAAGGATTCGAGAACATTTGCATTCGCCCCGAGGTCAGGGAAAAGGTGGAGAGCGCTTATGAGCGGTCCATGCTAACGGAACTGGGGCGGACCCGCAAGCCTGATTATTCCCTGATCAAAACGGAACTCTTCCCTTATCAGAAGACAGGCGTCGAATTCGTCCTGTTCAAGAAAGTGGCGATCATCGCCGATGAAATGGGCCTGGGGAAGACGATACAGGCTGCGGCTGCCGCAGTGCTTAAGAAGGAGATGTTCGGCTTTGGCAAAACTCTGGTCGTCTGCCCTGCAACCTTAAAATCCCAGTGGAAAAAGGAAATCGAAGCATTCACTAACGAAAAAGCGCTTATAGTCAGTGGAACGCCCGACGAAAGGGAGATTCAGTATAAAGACGACTCTCATTTTTTCTTTATCGTCAACTACGAGACGATCCTGCGTGACAGCCTGGCTATAAACAAGGCGGAAATGGACTTTCTGATCCTCGACGAAGCGCAAAAGATAAAAAACTATGAAACAAAAACCTCATCGTCCATCAAAAGGCTCTCAGCCAAGCATACTCTTGTCATTACAGGCACTCCGATCGAAAACCGCCTTATCGACATCTTCTCTATCATCAGCGTGCTGGACCCTCATTTCCTGGGGCCGCTGTGGGAGTTTTCATATCAGCATTGCCTTTTCGACCCCGATAAAATAAACAAAATCAACGGGTACTACAACCTGCAGGAGCTGAACCAGCGTCTTTCGGATATACTTATCCGCCGTGAGAAAAGAAATGTGCTGGATCAGCTCCCCAATGTCCAGCAGTTCGATATTCCCGTTGAGCTTGCACCCCTGCAGGCAGAGTATCACACATCCTTCGCAAATGGGATAGGCAAAATCCTGAAGAAAAAATACATGACCGCATTCGATATGCAAAGGCTGCAGATGCTGCTGAGCAGTATGCGCATGGTTTGCGATTCGACTTATCTGATTGATGAAAAAACGAACGTATCGCCCAAGCTGGCTGTACTTGAGGACATCCTCCTTGAGCAATTCGACCTGAGGAATACGAACCGCAAGGTGATTATTTTTTCTGAGTGGGTCAAAGTGCATAAGCTGATCGGGCAAATGCTGAGGAAAAACAAAATCGGTTTTGTGGAACTAAGCGGGAAAATACCGGTCAAATCAAGGGGCGACCTCATCAGGAAATTTGAAAATTCGCCGGAATGCAAGGTTTTCCTTTCGACAGAAGCCGGTGGCGCGGGGCTGAATCTGCAGTTCGCCGACACGCTTGTCAATTTCGAGCTTCCGTGGAATCCCGCGAAAAAGAACCAGCGCATCGGCCGAATAGACCGGCTGGGGCAAAGAAGCGACAACCTCACGATTTTTAACCTTATCACCCGTGATTCGATTGAACAGCGGATCGCAGCAGGGTTGCTGGTGAAACAGAATCTCTTTGAAGGTGTGCTGGACAGCGCGAGTACGACTGATTACGTCGATTTCTCTTCAAAAGGGCGATCTCAGTTCATAGACCAGCTTGAAGCATTCATCAGCCAGGCTAAGGATGAGACGGACGATGTCGGATTATCCGCCGCCCTGCAGGAGGAAATCGCAGAGCAAGAAGAGGGCTTAGAAGAAGTATTTGAGCAGATGGAGATTTCTGTTGATGAAGCAGGTAATACCGGTTATGACGCAGGTGATGGCGCGGGCGGTCAGCATACCGTCGATATTCAAACGTCTAAAGAACAGACAACTGCTCTGGGCGAGAGCGATAAAAGGGCGGCTGAGCTAGAGCAGGTCATGGCCAGCGGCATGCAGTTCCTGTCCGGGCTGTTCAAAATGTCCACAGGCATGGACATGGGGCTGGAAGGCCAGAAAATCAAGATAAACAAAGAAACTGGCGAGGTCACCATGACCTTTAAACTGCCTATATAGGTCAGCCCCGAAGCCAGGGTATGCTGATTACCTTCGTAGCGGCGGTTATCCTTACCCCTTCTCTGTTTCCCCGCGCAGTAATGCATTGTGCTTGCTTTTTAATAGATTATCGGGCATACTTAGCATATGATAAATCAGCGTTTACGACTTTGGCTTGTGATGGTGAGAACATGAAAAAGCTGAGAATATATCTTGACACTAGTGCCATTGGGTATCTCGATGAGCAGACAAACCCGCAAGAAATGGCAGATATGCTGGTGCTTTGGGAAGGCATTAAACAGGGAAGATATGATGCGATGCTTTCGGAAGTAACGCTTGCCGAGTTAGGCGCAAATAAAAATGAAGCTAAAGTGGATATTTTGACAGAGTTTTTAAGGGAAATCCGGTACGGCTTTGTGACTGTTAATGATGAAATTGAGCAAATTGCGGATTTGGTAAAAAGCACTGGATTGCTGATATCCGACAGACACCAGAACGACCGGCTGCACATTGGTTGCGCGATTGTTTCCGGCTGTGATGTCCTTGTATCGTACAACTTCAAGAATCTCGCGAATGTCCGGGTAATCAAAGGTGTACGTGGCATTTCGATCCTAAGCGGGTATGGGAACACGAATATTGACATAGTGCCGGCTGCTATGCTGATAAATTGGGATGGTGATTAAGATGACGATGGCCGAAGTTCGGGAAGTAAAGGAACGTATATCACTGGAGACAGTGAATTTGAAGGGTAAAGAACTGCAAGAGTATTACTCGACCAGGGCAAGGGAAATGCTGGAAAAAATTGAGAAGTTGCGCGAATCAGCATAAACAACCTTCCCCTTCCGCAAAGCGTAAACAAAAGCTCCGCCGCTTTCGGCAATTTTTCGAGCTTGCTTCTCATGCTTTGAGTATGTAGTTTTTCTTGCTGTTGCTTGCTGTTGCTGTATTAAGATGTCACCACATTATGACCGTCTGGCGCTTTAAGCATATTCCGTCATCCCTGACATAAAAAGCCTCAATGGATCCTGCGTCTCTGCCGAATATTTCGCGGCTTATAGTTTGTTTTCCTTCCGTATCCCTTGAATGAATCTCCATGATGAGATATGCTGTGCCTGCTTCAGGCGCAAACTCATCGGGCATCCCGCCTGGACTGAACTCTGCCCTTGAGAGCACCGAATTGCCAGCATCCATTTCCAGGACGACGAATTTTTCCGGCGCATGAATGAAGGTGATCGAAATCGTCGTCGAAGTGCGATCCGTCCGGGACACGCCATTTTCCGTCACAGTCTGAACGGCATCCAAGGTCTGGGACATCGTTGCACCAACATGATCGCCAGAGGACGACATGCCGCTGCCAGAGACCAGGTAGACGCTACCGTCCGCGCTTTGATAAACGGGATTGAAATAAAAAGTGTGGTTATCGCCCGAAGCTGAGACATAAATCGTCCCCTCGAGTGTTATGCTGTTTTCATCGTCGCCTACAAAGATACGCTTATTGCCGTCGCTTATTGCATCGCCGGACATTGTGGCGACAAAGCTCTCATTCCCTTCACTTGCTGGCACCGTCGGAGAAAAAAATGGAATGCCCTCCACGCCTTCAAAGACGTATTCGTGCGTAATGGCAGTCTCGCCAGTCTCCTCGTTAGTCAGAGTCCTTGGTCTCAAAACGGCATAAATGCGGCCCTGATAGTCTTGCTCATCACCATCCAGGATAACCTCGCCGCCACTGAAGCCTTTGAGGTTATCCTGAAGATAAGCCGCAAAGTCGAACAGCTCAAGGTGTTCAGCCGTGACGTAAACGCCAATAAGCCTGTCGTCTAAAGCAAAAGCTCCTGCGCCCGCGTTTTCCTTTGCCAGTTGGCATCCAGAAAGGAGACATACTGCCACCGCGCAGAACACACCGATTTTAAATCTATTCCTCTTCATCTTCGTCACCCCCCAGATTTCCGTCGAATTTCAGTATATCACCTACGTCGCATCCAAGATGCCAGCAAATCTTGTTGATCGTCCCGAACCTTACGCCCTTGGCCTTTCCGCTGCGCAGGATAGAAAGGTTTGCCTCAGTAATGTCCACGAGGGCGCACAACTCCTTTGAGGTCATTTTTCTGTCCTTCAAAATATCTTCAAGATAAATCCGTATTGCCATAACGTATACCTAAACAAACAAGTCGTTGTCATCTTTAAGTTGTTTATTCTCCGCAATAAGCCGGGTAAGCAGCAGCGAGGCAAGCACGAATATGATCGAGAATACCGGTATCTGGACTGAGCCGCTTATCACAACGAGCGACCCTGAAAAAAGGAGCTGAAGCAAATTGTAGCCGATCCCAGCTAGTATAGTAACAGCAAGGGTCGCCGCGCACAGCCTTGATACCAGTTCCGATGCAGCAATCGTCTCTGCGGAATAGCGGTCTGCCTGCATTTCGCCTAGCAGCCGCTTTGCCGCAAAAACGATCAATACGCTAAGAAAATACGGCAACGCTTCGACAATAAACTGCAAGACAAGGAAAACATAGGTGACGCCCAATAAGTGCTCATTCCCGACATTTCCTGCACGCAGCGCGGCAATAGAGCCGAGCAAGTCGCCAAAGAGAGCGCCGAAAACAAGATAAACGAAAAGCATGCTCAGCAAAGTGAGCATTACAGACATATAACGGACGAGCTTGATAGTTCCACCGCAAGAAAACAAACGCAAAGCACGCAGGACAAAATAACCGATGAGAACGGAGTAGACCATGCCTCCGAGTATCGCTTTCCCGACAGATAACCCGGCTGCGCCGCGCGTGACCGTGACGATCATGCCGGGATTTATCATGACGTACAAGACCAAAAAGAGCACGGCGGAAAAAAGCCCCAGAAGGCCATCTTCGATATATAGCTTGCGCCGTGACCGCAGAATCACCAAGGCAGCGACCGGCAGCAGGCAAAGGGCGAAATAGATAACAAGCGCCGCCGCATTACCAATACCGTGCGATAGAGACAGCGAGCGCAGCCCAAGCCCTATCTGTTCGAATGGAAATGCCAAAGCGGCTGTGAAAAAGCCGGAAAATGATGTCTGAAAAAAACTAAACAACACGCAGAGCAAAGCTTCCGCGCCTAATAGCCAAACAAGGTACCTGCGTTTCATAACCGCCTCCGAATTATTGTTATTCGATAATATAGTCGGATTATACACCTAGAATTATCGTTTGTCAATAATTAGTTTTCGGCGGCGAAAAGACATCAAGATTTCCCCCTTGTTGCATAGCAATGAAATTGTTATAATGGATGCATGCCGAGGTGATATTATTGAAGCTTACTGATAAATATTGTAATGATAAATCGGCAGGCGGCGTCGTGCGCCTGTATCATGGAAACCCCGACTCATGCTTCGAGCCTGTTTATGGCGGCGGCAGGGATTACCATGACTATGGGAATGCCTTTTATTGCACCCGGAATTTTGAAGATGCCGCAGAATGGGCATGCTTACGCAAAACGATTGACACGGCATATGTGTATGAATATGAGTTCCATATTCCTAAGGATATTATGCCAAAGGTTGAGATCCTGGATTTCGATGATTTGGACACTGTTTACTGGCTGTCAGCGCTGTTGCAGCACAGGGTCGACGAGGACTACAGGGCTGAGTTGTATGACAGAAGTATGGCTTTTGTTGAAAAATTCCCAACCAATTGCGACAAGTATGATATTATCTACGGCTGGCGCGCAAATGACAGGCATTTCGCAATAATCCGCGATTTTCTAAATACGCTGATATCTTTGGAGACTGCTAAAAAGGCGATCATGTACGGCAACTTAGGCAAACAGTTCGTTGTAAAGAGCGAAAGGGCATATTCCTGGCTTAATGATGTAAACAAGCCAGTAAACAAAACAGTACTTTCCGGTGCTGAATATAAAAGTTGGCATAATGGATATATTGACAAAGATACCAAGGGACGCGCGGATTATGATGATATTGCGGCAGAAGCCAGAAAGCTGGCGAGAGAACGGGATTACAGAGGAACAACTATCCTGGATTTGTTGAGGTGACGTAAGGTTATGAAATACTACGATAGACCGAAATTCGACGCCCGTATGGCTGACGTTAAACAAGACATTCTGGCTGTTGCTTGCGGCAACGCAGTCGCCGCATGGGGAGACACTCTCGAGTCTTTCTTTGATAAATTCAGGCAGAGCGGTGTGATGTCAGATTTTGAGGCGAATATCTCCTACTACACAGACGGTTGCCTTGGCACAGAATTGGTTGCAAAGATATATGACCGTTATACAAACGGAAAAGTCTATCATAAGCGGCGGAGTCCGGATATAGACATACAAACACTACAGGAATATTGGGTTGGCTGGGCTCTCGGACACTATCAGGAAGTTACGCAACGTTCATTTGACGATATTTTGACGCATATACCTTTGAATGACTGGATGGAATACTATCCGTGGTGGCATACAATGGGCGAACGCGAGATGTTTGATTATGCGGAAGAAGCTTATCAAGCCGCAATTTCCAAGGGGCAATAATGCCAGCAAGACGACAGCGCAAGACAGGGGGTGGTTCATTGTCCCCCTGTCTTGCACTGTCTTACATTAATTACCCGTTAAGCCGTTTCTGCGCTGAACTATCCGTTGACGGCAAGCTGCGGTGCATCCCGCCGCTATCCTTGAGCTTGAACTGCGATATAAGCTGCTGCAGCATATCGGATTGCCCGCTCATTTCCTCCGATGCAGCGGCGCTTTGCTCCGCTGTCGCGCTATTCTGCTGCACCACCTGCGCCACCTGGTCGATCCCCGTGTTGATTTGCGAAATGCCGTGAGACTGCACCTCTGACGAGCTGGCTATTTCAGTGACAAGATGAGTTGATTCGTTTATTCCCTCAACGATCTCAGAAAGGCTTGCGGCGGTTTCCCCCGCGATCCGCGAGCCGAGTTCAGCTTTATCCATCGAATTCTGGATCATATCGCCTGTGTCCCTGGCTGCCTCTGCGCTCTTTGACGCGAGATTACGAACTTCCTCCGCAACAACAGCAAATCCCTTGCCGTGCTGGCCCGCGCGGGCTGCTTCCACGGCCGCGTTCAAAGCTAATATGTTCGTCTGGAACGCGATATCGTCGATAGTCTTGATGATCTTGCTGATACTCTTGCTTGCTTCGTTGATATCGCTGACAGCCGTTATCATCTCGCCCATCTGACGGCTGCCCCTCTCGGCATTTTCCCTTATAGTCTCAGACAGCTTTGCGGTCTTATCGGCCGTTAAAGCATTTTCCTTTGTCCTTTCAGCGATTTCGGAAATAGAGCTCGACAGCTCCTGGATCGACGCGGCCTGCTCGGTCGAGCCCTGTGCCAGCGACTGCGCCCCGTCTGCGACTTGCTTTGAACCTGCCGACACTTGACTGGCGGAGGCGTTGATGTCAGCGAACATGTTGTTTAGGCTGTCTACCATTTGTTTCATTGATTTGCCCATTGTGTCTGAGTCGGAGAGCAAAACAAGCTCTACGGTCAGGTCGCCCTGTGCAACGCTTTCCAGCTCTTTGGAAATGTTCGTGATATGGGAAACGAGCGCGGCGGCGCCGTTGCTTAGCTTACCCATTTCATCCTTGCGCGCTGTAAGCGCGGATATATTCTTTACATCTTCCGGACTAAGATTAAGATTGCCAGTTGTTCCCATCCGCAGCATGGAGTCCGCAATCGTGACGATCGGTTTGCTGATTAGACCGGAGATGTAAAGCGCAAGGAAAACGGCAAAAATCAAAGCCACTGCGATTACTGCAATAATGGTTATAAGTAATGATCTTCCCAGCGAAATGTTGCTCGAATTAACACCGTCCATATACTCGTCGCGCAGCGACATCAGTTCATCCAGATGTTCTGCAATAATTTCACCGTCTTGATCGGCTTCGTGAATGCCGCTGACCAAATCCGCTATGTTGGTGCCTTGTCCAGCCAATCTGATTTCGTTGAGAAAAGCCGGTTTGACAGAATTGTTAAAGAGCTTCATGGCATCGTCAAAAAGAGATTGTTGCTGCACATCTGAGATAGAATCATCATATGCACTCATAAAGCTTTCAAATGTGTTGCACTCGATTTCAAACTCTCTTTCAAGTCTTCTAATCTCAGTTTCGATTCCTGAATAAATTATTGCTTCCCACACTATGCCGCGAACCGCTTGAAAGGACTCCCTGGCGCCCGCCAGCTCAGTCATCGGAGACGCCGCGCTATAGAGGTCATCCGAAGCATTGCTCATGGACATAAGCCCGATAATGCCGACAGCACCAATAATAAGAGCCAGCACAACAACGATACCGAATCCCAGTAATAGTTTCATGGATACTTTTAGGTTTTTCATGATAGAACCTCCAAATCGCCCTGAACAGAATTAGAGCTATCATATCATCAAAATGATGAATATTCTACATAGTTTCTGCAAAATATACAAAATAATCTACAAATATGGTGTTATATTACAATAAATTGACCAGAATTAGGTTCGTGTAAGGCAGGGTTCTGGTCACACCCCCGGATATGTAAGGTCTTTGGGTATGGTTTTTGATGACGAGGGAACAGCGGCTACTGCACGAAGGCCCTCGGCAGCAAAAACCATACCCCGAAGACCTTGCTGCAGACAAACATGTGACCAGCAACAACCGTCCCCCTGTCTTGGCATCGTCTTATCCATAATGCTCTTGAAACCTCTTGCATTTCATGCTATGTTAGGCTCATAGCCATGGGGAGGCCAGCGATGCAGAGGAGCGGATCCATATGACCTATTATGACGTATTCGGCGTAAAACCAACAGCCTCGACCAAAGCAATAAAAGACGCACACAGGGCGCTTGCGAAAAAATATCATCCTGATATTAACGACAGCGAAGACGCGCACGAAAAAATGGCGAAACTCAACGAAGCCAATGAGGTTTTATCCGATGCTACAAAACGCGAGGAGTATCATAAATCATTAAGCCAAAACCGCCGGCAGCAAGAGCGCACGCCGGAGGCAACTGAGACCGAAAAAGCAGAGCAGCTCCGAAAAAAGGCAGAAGCAGAACAAAGAGCTGCCAAAGCAGAGCAGCTCCGAAAAAAGGCGGAAGAAGAACAAAAAACTGCGAAGGTTGTGCATGAACACAGGAAATCCGAAGAACAGCGAAAAGCTGAGTCGTCGCGTATCAAAAAAGAAGCAGAACTATTCAACAAAAAAACAGAAGTCGACCGGCAGCATGTGATAAGCGTGCTATTATCGCTTGTTAGGGGCGGAGACGGGAGGCTCAACGAAAAAACAGTAGGAGAAGCGGACTCAGAACGGCAGCAGGAAATAGAAGTGCTTTTATCCCTTGTCAGGCGGGAGGACGATCGGCTGCGGCAGGCGGCAGAAGAAGCAGAACGCCAGAAGAGGATCGAGACGCTTCTGTCGCTGCTCAAAAACGGCGAAGAAGAAGCCATGATTTAGGGCATTATGAAGATTGTAGCAATAGGTGACTCCATAACAGCAGGATATCCGTTCAGCAACCGCGAATCATGGACGGCGGCCTTGGCGCGGGAGCTTAACTGCGAGTTAGTGAACCAAGGGATCGACGGGGACAGCACATGGGGGATGCGCAGCAGATTCGGTTTTGATGTCCTTCGCCACGAGCCCAGCCACGTCACGATCATGGGCGGGAGCAACGATGCCGCCGCACGACTCGATCTGGAACACGTGAGCGGAAACTTCCTTGTTATGCTTGACATGTGCCGCGAAAACGGCATCATCCCGATACTAGGATTGCCGCTGCCCATTCTTCACGCCGAAGGCGAGTTTTGCCTGTCGTTATACAGGGACTGGGTAAGGAGCCACGCTGCAGAAAACAGTATTTCCGTGATTGATTTTCACAAGCCATTTGCAGAAATGGTTGAGGCAGGGAAGCATGAAGACATTTTCTGCGACCTGGCTCATCCAAGCGTCTACGGCTACGCGCTCATGGGCGAGATAGCAGTCCGGCATTTCAGGGAGATGAGATGAATTAGTGGATTTTAGCAAAGCATTCACGGTATTGCATGTAATAAATACGCTATCATCACGATATTGCATTTAATAGTTTCAGCATATCTCACTATTTTGCACATATTGCCATTATTATGCAGCAGTTATCTTGCATGCAATGAACGGCAATAGCCAAATCGCCCCCTGTCATTCTTTCGCTGCAAATTTCGAGAAAATCCTTGCATATCAGGTGATTGCGTTATATAATTCCAGAAGGAAACGAAAGTGCCCGCTGGAAACGGCGGCAGACGGGAAGAGCAGCAACTCTCCCCGCCCTGCATATGTGGAGCAGACCCACATACACAATAGCTCTCGCTACACCACGCGACTATTATATGATGTCTTTTGTCAAGGTCGTATGCAAGATTTTTTTCGCAGTCGCCGTTTATCGGCGGCTTTTTGCTTCGGACTGCTTGCGCAGTCAACTTACAGTCAACTAAGAATGTTGCCTAATTGCAAGGGTTTGTGAGTGGTTTTCATCCTTTCAGTCAAATGTCAGTCAAATAAGAAACGCACCTAATCTCAACGGGTTAAGGGTAATGAGCAGTCAAATTTCATCTAGTCAGTCAAATAAAAGCCAAGGTTTTCATAGTTTGCTGTGTCAACTGCTCTGCTAATCAGTCAAATGACAGTCAAATAAAAATATCGCCTGATTGCAATGGGTTGTGGCCTTAATAGTGCGGTTACATCAAATGGCAGTCAAATAAAACTCATGCCCAGTAAGGCAAAAACCTCCTGAACTTGCCCTTTGTCGAATCATCAGATTCCTTTATTAATCCCGCTTTACAGGTTTCGTTTAACAAACGCGAAATCATGGAGCTATTCTTTGCGTCGATAGCAAATCTCTCGCGTAAGGACGAGTTGGTCATGTAATCATGAAGCACCCATCTAACGCAAGCGTGGAGATAGCATGCGCGTTGCCGTTCGGCTCTACTCATCTTAGAAAATGGTTTATGTGCGTGGATTAATAATCTCGTGTGGTTTTCGTACACAACAATATCAGGAGGCGGCAACTGGTGCGCTTCAGTTTCCAGGACTATCTTATCAAAACCTGTTCCTCGTTCCTCGCCAATACCGACTCGACGCAGAAACCCTGCCATTCTTTCATTACGGGATACGGGCGGATGGTCAACAAACCGATCCTTCGCAATTAACGGAGCGCCGGGGTTGCTGAGCCACGCGCTGCTCTGCCCCAATAGTTGTATAGCCGACTTTTAACAAGCCCTTATATTCGGGATTGCTGTCCTCGTATGCATATATTGTCGGTCGCGCCTCAGATCGAAGTGGGAAGAACTCCTTATCCATGCTCATTTGTCCTCCGTGTAATTTACATATTACATATCAAGCAAACTCATTTGCTGTTCCTGTTGCGGAGTTGGAGGGTAAAACGCCCCTATGATAATGAATGGGTTAGGCGCGATGTTATGGAACTGCTTTGTAGTGCCAAGATAAAAGTGCAAGTCTTTTTTGAGAAACTCATTGAAATATTTTTGACGCACTTTTTCGGTCGCCACCTTTTCGTTGCCATTCGCATGTTTCAGGCAGCGGAAGAATAGCATCCCAGTTTCCCAGTCCTCGATCATCATAGTACGTTGTGTTCCTGCGTCATCTTCGAATCTATAGGAAAACTTATACGGGACTTTCGGCACTACCTTGAATTCATGCTCAATTTCCTCCGGGGTTTGAAACAGGTTCAACTGTTGCGATAACCCCTGCAAAATAGCCAACTTGTCAGCATCCCAATCACGCGCAGTGTCTTCAACAACAAAGTCCAGCACCTTCGTTGGCTTGAAAACAGCGAGAGAAGTGCCGTCGACCTTTGCCTTGTCGATCAGCTCTTGCATGTTCGTATATACTTTTTTATTTTTAAAGATGATTCTGCGGCGCTCATCCCAATCGGCTTTCTTTGGTTTTACGCCAACAGACAGCGTAGACAAGTCCGGTCTGTACGTTTCTGGTCGAAAATCCTTTGTATTACGAGTCACATCAACATCAATCCAAGTATACTTCGGATATTTCTGGTCGATGTCGAGCTTTCTGAACGGAACAGGGTATAGCCTTATCCATGAGCCGTCTTCAAGTACACCAGCCGTACAAACAAGCTCCGAGTGCTCTTTGGAGATTGTCGGGTAAGTCTTGACAACAATGTAAATCCGTTTCCTCTCAGAACTCATAAATCCTCACTCCTTACATTGTGAGTGTTCGCAATGTAGTCTCTGATAACGTGCCTGTGACACATTGCCGCATCCTTCTCATAACACATCAGAGCAATGCGGGCGTTGGAGCGCAGCAGCGAGTACACCTCATCAAGATACGGTTCAATAGTCGGGATGGTACTGTAATAGTCATCAAAAAGAGCCTCGTAATCTTCTGCTGTCTCAAGTACACTCCGCTTCTCTGACTCAATTCCAAGACCGGGTATATGAATATACATAATCCCGACCATTCTCAAAATGTGTTCGAGCTTACTCTTTGAAAAGCCGAACTTGCGACTTAACGGGTTCTTGCGAACATCGCACATCGTCTTAACGCAGCTTTGTATTAAAGCGTTGATA
>Ga0123356_10003448_pt1 | contig 16546 bp, 19 predicted proteins | sample TergutEmb28metaG_2_FD_92546 | JGI IMG/M metagenome (GOLD analysis project Ga0123356, IMG submission 92546) | Embiratermes neotenicus P3 segment gut microbial communities from Petit-Saut dam, French Guiana - Emb289 P3 | ecosystem: Host-associated > Arthropoda: Insects > Digestive system > Gut ...
CAGTGGCAACTTTTGGCTTTTGATAATTTTTTGCAAATTTTAACAAAAAGACCTTTTCAAAATCACTTAATAGTAGTATAGTATCAGTAGGAGAAAAAAATGGAAGCAGTACAAACAGTAAGCGCCCCTAGTTTTGATACAGTCTGGGCTTTAGTAAAAGAAGTCGCAGAAAACCAAAAAGAGACCGATCGGCAAATGAAAGAAACTGATCGGCAAATGAAGGAAACTGACCGGCAAATAAAAGAGACAGATCGGCAAATGAAAGAGACCGATCGGCAAATGAAAGAAACTGACCGGCAGATGAAGGAGACTGACCGAAAGCTACATGAAATAGGCAAGCGGTTCGGCGATTTTACCAATAGCTTTGGCAATGTTGTAGAATATATGGTAGCTCCAAATTTGCAGGATAAATTCCGGGAGTTTGGATTGGATTTTCAAATGGTTGGCAAAGATATAAAAATTCGTGACCATAAAAACGGAATTAAATTTGAAATTGACATTTTCTTGGAAAACAACGATGCTGCAATGCTGGTTGAAATAAAAGCAGACCTTGCTATTAGCGATATAAACAAGCATATGGCACGTCTTGAAAAAATGCGCAAATTTGCCGATTTACGCGGTGACAAACGTATATTTTTAGGAGCAGTTGCAGGTATCTCTATTCCAGAAAAAGCAAAAGAGTACGCATTGGCGCAAGGCTTTTATCTTATAGAACCTACAGGGGAAGATTTTTGCATTATACCTCCGTACAATAAACCTAAAGAATGGTAAAATTTTTATTCGTGCCGAAGGGTTTAATACTCCGCCATTCATGGTTATGCGGCAGTAACAGCCGCCGCTTTTCAAATTTTTGCATTGAAGCCGCGGAAAACTTTGCCGAAAATTAAACATGGGCAAAAAGTTTTGTTTTCAGGCAGTTTTTTTGCTGTTTATCGCCGGTTTATGCAACTCTCTGAATGCGCAGAATTTAAGCATAAACGAGGAAGACCTAAGAATCGAAATGAAGGCGGATGGCGGATTCCATCTGTTTATAAAAAAAAGCCCGGGCATTGCGTCGGTGCTTTTAACCGAGTCAACCAGAGACCCAGGCTTGCGGGAAGCGAACTATGCCTACCGCGCCGGTGAATGGAACCCAATCAACGGCGATGAAATACGCCTTCTCGACGGCGTTCCCATCCCCGCAGAAAATAAAATCTATTCTTTGGTTTCTTCCACAGTTGTAAAACACAGCGAACTTGGCGATGCTTTTCATATCTATATTCCGTACATTCTCTATTATGGTTACGAAGGCAGCCGCCATGGAGAAGTTTATGTTACAGACGGCGTTTACATAAATATCCGCGCATTTGCGCTCCCCTACGCCGACTACCGCGGCGCTTTTAAAGACAACCCGTTCAAAATGGAAGCAAAGCAGGAATCTTCCATTCCGCCGGCAGGAAAATACCTAAAAGAAACGCAAGATACATTTACAGATATAACAAAATCGGGCGGCGGGGATTTAATTTTATCAAACGGGCCAGAAGATCTTGTGGACAAAATCAGGGATGCGCTCGATAAAGAAAAAGGCAAAGCTCTGGATTTTGTTTTGTGTTTGGATACTACAGGCAGCATGAAAGCCTTTATCGATCCAGTCCGGCAAAAACTAATTCCTTCGCTTAATGAACTTATTGGCAGTTTTCCTTCCTTTAGAATAGGAATGGTCTTATTCAGAGATTACCGCGATTTATATGTTACAAAGGTTGTTCCTTTTACGGCGGATTTCGCCAAATTCCAGCGCGACCTGAACAGCATACGGGTCGGCGGGGGCGGAGACATACCCGAAGCTGTTTACGAAGCTCTTTACAATGGGGCAGTCAAGTTCCCCTGGGAAGCAGAATCCAGAATAATGATACTTATTGGCGATGCGCCGCCGCACCCGGTTCCAAGGGGGGGAATTACCAAAGAAATGGTAGATAAGGCAGTTTTGGAAAAAAACATTAAAGTTCATGCAATAATGCTCCCGAACAGCATCTATTGAAATTTCCCCGGAAATTCACAATAATTTAGAAATAAGGATTCAAATGACAATAAATGCAGCAACAGGCAGCGCTGCCTGTTTACGGTTAATTACTTTTCTCGTAATAATTTTTTTCGTGTCGTGCACTTTCGATTACGGCGAAGATGAATCCTCCGACGATAATCTGCCGAATCTGATTATGAAAGATGTTGAGTATGTGCGGGTAAGATCTGCGGATCCATTAGCGCGGTTTCAGGCGGAACGCGCCGAACGTTATGAAAAACTTGGGATAATGGCATTGCATTCTTTTACTTTTGAACAATACGGCGACCGCGGCTACGAAGTAAATGCTTATGGAAAAGCGGGAAATGCTTCGGTGGACATTGATTCAGGGGACATCAGCATGGGCGGCGGTGTCAGAATAGAAGTAGAATCCGAAGATATTGCCATAGAAACAGACAACCTTGAATGGAAAGACGAGGCGCGAGTCCTTTCTGCCGGTACAAGCGACGAAGTAAACATTTTTCAGTCAAACGGGACTTCGTTTATCGGTACCGGGTTCCGCGCAGATGCCCGTTCCCGCAAATGGGAATTTACAGGCGGTGTCAGCGGCACATATATTCATGATGATGAGGATGAAGAAGACGAGCCGCAAGAAGAAATACAGGAATTTGCGGATGAATAAGAAGTTCCTTAATTGTTTAATCATCTTTTTTATATCCATTGGGCTTGGGCCTGTTGCTGCGGATACTTTTACCTTTAAAGCGGACAGAATGTCCGGTTCCAAAGCGCTGGGGCGGGAAGCTACGATATTAATCGGAAATGCCGAAGTAAGATCGGACAATTTACTGCTTCGCGCCGATAGAATTGAAATACAGGGGGATAACAATCAATTTATTGATTGTTTCGGCAATGTTTGGGGGCTTGAGGAAGAAAAAGAAATATTATTTTATACCGACAGGCTCCGTTACGACCGAAAATTAAAAATTGCGCGTCTGGAGGGGAATGCAACCCTGGAAGACAGAAAAAACGAAATTGTTGCAAAAGGCCGCTTTATTGAATATGACGATGAAAATGAAATAACAGTGTTTCAAATTTCTGTGCGGCTATTTAAAGATGATATGGTCTGCCGTTCAGAGTACGCAGTTTATCACCGCGAAGAAAAACTTCTTGATCTTTCCGGCTTCCCGATAGTGTACAAGAAAGACGATGAATTTCGCGCAGACCGGATACGGGTAGATTTGGATACTGATGATGTTACCATGGAAGGTTCCGTTTCTGGAACGATTAAAAACTGACATTTTAGGCATAAAAAACCTGGTGTCGCCTCCTCCTCCTCAAAAAGCCTGCGAAAGCATGGACGCTTCGACTATAGCTGCTATAGTCTCGGCTCTGGCTTCGGCAGAGGCTTTTACTGCCCCAGGGGAAGAAATACACACAATCGAAGTTCAGTCTTCTGACGAAGCGCGAGTTCCAGAAGTTCATACTCTGGGCGTGGCGAATTTGCATAAAAGGTTTGGGCGCAAAGAGGTTGTCAGGGGCGTGGATTTTTCCATGCATAACGGCGAAGTGGCAGGCCTTTTAGGGCCGAATGGCGCCGGTAAAACTACCATTTTTTACATGATAGTCGGCTTTTACCATCCAACCCAGGGAGTTGTTACAATGGACGACATTGACATTACCGGGAAACCCATGTTCCGCCGCGCCAGGCTGGGGATTGCGTACCTGCCGCAGGAAGCGTCGATTTTCCGCAAACTTACAGTGGAGCAAAATATTTGGGCTATCCTGGAAAGCCGCCGGGACATCAATAAAGAGCAAAAAAAAGAAAAACTGGAAAGCCTGCTGGATGAGTTCGGCATAGGCAGAATAAGGACTCAGTTTGGGTATACCCTTTCCGGCGGCGAGCGCCGGCGTACGGAAATTGCCAGGGCATTGGCAACCGAGCCCAAATTTCTGCTCCTGGATGAACCTTTTGCCGGAATTGATCCTATTGCCGTATATGAAATCAAGCAAATTATCCGCCGGTTGGCGCAAAAAGGCATAGGCATACTTATTACCGACCACAATGTAAGGGATACTTTGGAGATAACCCACGAGGCTTTTATTATAGCGGATGGTAAAATTGTTGCAAAAGGAGACCGGGAAGCCATTTTGAACAACGAAATGGTGCGAAAAGTCTACCTTGGCAGCGAATTCCGCATGTAAAATACTTGACAAATCTCCCTTTTTAGTGTATTTTTAGCTTAAATTTGAATTTTTTTAAATTTAATTTATAAATGGGTTTCTGGTTGATTTTTCAGGCTGCTTGTAAGCAAACCAGAAGAAACCCAATTAGATCGGTAAGGGGTGATGCGATGAGTGTGATACTCTTGATAGTCCTCCCTCTTGCCGGGTTAACCTTAGGCTGGATAATAAGATGGCTTTATGCCAGATTTCAACTTACTGCATCGGAACAGTACGCCGAGCGCATAAAACAGGATGCGATAAAGGAAGCTGAGGCCAAAAAGAAGGAAATTCTTCTTGAGGCAAAAGAACAGGTAATACGTGAACGGAACCAGCAAGAGAGGGAGACTCGGGAGCGCAGGGCTGAATTACAGCGGTATGAGCGCCGTGTTGTACAAAAAGAAGAAACGATAGACAGAAAGATTGGTCAAATAGAACGGACGGAGACGCAGCAGGCAGAAAAAGAAAAAGTTTTTCAACAGCGTGACGCTGCTCTTGCAACGGAAGAGCAGCGTTACAGGGCAGAACTTGAACGTATTTCCGGGTTGACCTCTGAAGAAGCCAAGACTCTGATAATTAAGAACCTGGAAAACGAGGCCAGGCATGATGCGCAATCCCTGATCAACAAGATTGAGCAGGAAGCAAATCTGGCGAGTGAAAAAAAGGCTCGCGACATTCTGGTTTCGACGATTCAACGGCTGGCATCCGAAGTTACAGGCGATGTAACCGTAACCACTGTGAATTTACCAAACGATGAAATGAAGGGCAGAATTATCGGCAGGGAAGGCCGGAATATCCGTACTTTGGAAACTCTTACCGGAGTGGACATTATTATTGACGATACGCCGGAAGCCGTGGTTATTTCGTGCTTTGATCCTGTCAGGCGGGAAATTGCCAAGATTGCCCTTGAGCGCCTTGTCCTTGATGGGCGGATTCATCCTGCCCGGATAGAAGAGATCGTTATTAAAGTAAGCAAGGATATTTCCCAAAAAATATTCGAAGAAGGCGAAAAAGTTCTCTTTGACATGGGAATCCACAACATAAAACAGGACGCTGTCCGCGCCCTTGGGCGGCTTTATTTCCGTACCAGTTATGGTCAAAATGTGCTTCACCATTCAAAAGAAGTGGCAGTTATTGCGGGAATGCTGGCTGCGGAAATTGGCTGTAATCGTGAACTTGCCAAACGGGCCGCTTTGCTGCATGACATTGGCAAGGGCGTGGAGTCCGATTCCGACCTGAACCATGCTGAAATTGGCATGGATATGGCCCGTAAAATGGGCGAAGACACTCGTGTTATCAATGCTATCGGCAGTCATCATAACGATATTGAACCAACCTGCATCGAGGCCATCCTGGTGCAAATTGCCGATGCAATTTCCGCAGCCCGCCCTGGAGCGCGTAAGGAAACCCTGGACAATTATGTTAAACGGCTTGAAAATCTGGAAAACATCGCCGTAGGCTTTACCGGGGTAGACAAATCATTCGCCATACAGGCAGGCCGTGAACTGCGCATTATTGTTAACAACGAAGCTGTTACAGATGAACAAGCCAGGTATCTTGCAAAAGATATTGCCAAGAAAATCGAGAACGATCTTCGTTATCCAGGCCGCATAAAAGTGACTATGATTCGGGAAACACGTATTACAGAGTACGCCCGTTAGCGAGGCAATTTTCAGCCTGGCTGTGTACAGCCAGGCTCAGTTGTCTTTATTTCTGATAATTCTCAACACAATTTGCGCTGAATGTTTTGAAGCAATGGGGAGAAATTCATCATAAGTTACGAGCGATTCAATACCGGCTATGTCAGAAAGAGATCGGATAACAAGTACAGGGACTGAAAAAAGATGGCAGCAATGGGCGATTGCGGTTCCTTCCATTTCTACTGCGGTAATATTCGGGAAAAGACGGCGTATTGCATCAATGCGATCCGGTTGGTTTAAAAAGACATCTCCTGAACCGATTATGCCGCGAATGTGATTAAATGAATCGGGAAGCACTTTTTCCAGTTTTAATTCATCAACGGCGTTTTCGGCAATTGCTGCAAGGCTTTCGTCTACCGGAAAAATTTGCGGCTGACCAGGAAGCTGGCCGGGGGCATAATTAAAGGCGGTTACATCGGCATCGTGGTAAATTAAGCCAGTTGAAATAATTGCATCGCCAACCTTAAGATCGGGATGAATACCGCCTGCGGAGCCGGTGTTGATAACACATTTGGGTTTAAACCGCTGCAGGAGCAGCGTGCAGCCTATGGCGGCATTTACCTTGCCAATGCCGCAGCGAAGGATAGTAACGTCTTTCCCTTCGATTTTTCCGGTATAAAATTCAAATTCCCCTGTTTTTTGAGTAACATATTTTCCCATGGTTTCACAGAGAAAATCCAATTCTTTTTCCATTGCGCCAATAATACCTATCATAATAACTCCAATCCTTTATCATGGGATGAGATTTTTTCCGAACAACCGGCATTTGAATGCGGGTCGATAATTCCGGAATTCCACATTGTACAGCGATTCCTGCCGCGTTCTTTGGACACATAAAGCGCTTCATCCGCACGGCGGATAATACTTGTAACATCTACAGTGTTGGTTTCATCGAACGTATAGATTCCTACGCTGATTGTAACCTGCGGCAAAGGAACCTCCCACGAAACCTGCATTTCGGCAACATTTTTACGCAGGCGTTCTGCCACATTCCAGACACCTATGCTGTCGGTATGAGGCAGAAGAACCGTAAATTCCTCACCGCCGAAACGGGACGGAACATCATCGCAGCGAACCCCTTTCTTTATTACCTGCGCAAGCTTTTCCAGTACCATGTCTCCGGCAAGGTGCCCATAAGAATCGTTAAAGTTTTTGAACTTATCAACATCCATAACAATTATGGAAGATTTATAGGCATTGCGCCTGGTATGGGCAACTTCTTCTTTAAGGCGGGCCAGAAAGAAGCCGTGGTTATATAAACCTGTTTTTACATCGCGCAATGAATTTTCATAATGAAGATGATTCTTAATCGCCTGAGACACAAACGACATAAGCTGCTGAAGAAAGTACAATTCTTCGCTGCTATATGCGTCTTTATTGACTTTTTTGCCTACCAGGATTATTCCGTACAATCCAAATGGCCCCAGAATTGGGATGGCAATTTCCGTATTAATATCCTTGTATGGTTTTACAGCGTCGTTGTTTTCTATTTTCTCTGCCAAAAAATCAAAATTGACTGGCTTGGGATATTTCTGAAAAAATGTTTCAAATGGGGTTATACAATTTACGCGAAGATTTATATCTGTGGGCTTGTTATCTCTGTAAGCTCTTATGGTAATATCTTCTCTTGTTTGAATTGGTTTCCACAGAAATGCAATAAACGAAGGGAGAACATGGCCCGATATTTGATAAACCGTTGAGTCCATTATTTCATCAATATTGGTACGGTTAATAATATCCAACCCTCTGGAAAGAAGGCTTTTATAATTGCGAATTTCGCTGTACAGGTCTTCTATATGCTCTGTTATTCCAATTTCCTTTAATAAAGCAAAGTGTTCCTGTACTGCAGGGCTTTCAAGAAACGGATCTGTGTTTTCGTTATTGGTATCTTCTCTCATTACACCTTCTTAAGTAATCGAAAAGTGTTCGCTTATAGATGAACGCCAGTCTTTTCTGTCCTCTTTATTTTCCCACTCGTAAATGCTTTTTATGCAAAAACTTCTGGCATCTTGCGGGCTGCTGTAATGCACTACTCCGAAACGCCCGCCGCCAATGTAACAGACCTTGTCATTTGTTTCAAGAGTCTCTATTTCGCTAATCCGGGCAATTACACAGTCAAAATGTACCGGAACACCGGTGCTCTTGTCGGAAAATGCCGCAGCAATGTCTTTGATTGGTTTCTTGCACCATGGGCAATCAGGAATTGGAATTGGGGTTGCCGGCGGTTTTGGCGCTGTCCAGCGCGGCCTTTCATGAAGCCCTATGCGGTTTTTTTCGAGTTTCCCGTCTGTATGCAGGTTCTCGCTATATTTTTTCCGGTCATGTTTTTGGGCTTCGTCTTTCCGTCCGGAAAAACGCTGCCTGTTTTTACGATTATTGCCGCCTTTTCCGCTGCCTTTCATGACTTTTTCCCTCCCGGGTTATATTCATCAATTCGTTGCTCAAAACCAGAGCCAGTCTTTGGATTGCAGCATGGAGGTAATCCTCATCATTTATGCGCCGCCTTAATAATTCTACTTTATCTGACCACATGTTTTGTATGTAATCAGGGTTTGCGGAATTCAAAGTCTGTTCCATAATCATACACGCTCCGTAAAGGCTGACGCAAGATGGGTAACCTGGCATTCAGATGCCTGGCATCCAGAGAATGCCTTGAACCCTTTAATGAATACTACGTCAAATCGAACAGCCATCTTATTATATTTTCGATTTTCAGACAGGAAATACTTAGCAGTTTCTATAATCCGCCGTTGTTTTTTTATGTCAATTCCATACTGAAGATCTTCCAGGCCATAGGTTGACCAAGCCTTTACCTCTACAAATACAATGGTTTCCCCATCAATTGCTACAATATCCACTTCTCCCCTTCTTGTACGGATATTTCTTGCAATTATTTTCATGCCTTTTGCCTCCAGGGCAGAGGCTGCCTGTTCTTCCCCTTTTTTCCCCCGTTTTTGCGGCAATATTTTGCTGTTATTAAAATCTGTATTATCCATTTTTTTTGGCAAATTCCACCGGATCTATGGCTGTTTTTATAAACAGGGTTCTGTCCTTTAATAAATCAAATATTTTCCCCTCACCGGGTTTGTAAATTTTTCCGGTTTCACTAACCAGCATTTGAATTGTCGGCCGTAGCGGCGCGTCGGGGTGTACCTTTGTCACTCTGGCAATTGAGCCCTTGTTTAATTGAACAATTGAGCCAATGGGATAAATACCCATTATCTTTGTAAATGCCATTATTACCGCAGGATCAAAACGGCGTGAATTATCTGCGAGCAGATTTTTTACAGCCTGATAACCCAGCATGGAATTTCTGTAGGATTTTTTGCTTACCATGGCTTCGAAAGCGTCTGCGACAGACACAATCCTGGCGCCAATATCAATGGCTGGCCCCAGAATATGGTCGGGATACCCTTTGCCGTCCCATCGTTCATGATGCTGAAGGGCAATCAGATTTACTTCGTGCGAACCAAATAATTCTCTGGTTACTATTTTGGAAGTATGAAGCGGATGGCTCTTTATCTGTTCAAGTTCTGCATCGGAGAGCCCGCCTCTTTTTTCAAGAAGCCCTTTTGACAGCCTGAGCATACCTACATCATGAAGCAGCGCGCCGGCAACTATGTGCAGAATCTTATGATTAGCCAGTTTAAGTTCCTGAGCTGTCAGGGCGGAAAGTATTGCTGTATTGACAGAACTTTTCGCCAATTCATGGCCAGTAATCTCTCCGCCAAGAATATAATCGATAAAACTGTCGTGATGATCCCGCAAATCCTGAAGCAGTTGGCTTCCGATATTGTCAACACTGCGCATTTCTACATTAACGCCTGTGCTTATGCCTGCAAATATAGAGTCCAGTTTTTCAATAAGAATTTTATATGCACGGTAGGGGCCGGTATTCTGCTGAACATCGCTAATGGAGAATTTGATTGCTCCATGTTCTGCAGCGGAATCGTCATCATCTTTGGCTGCTTCCGGTTCTGGTTCAGACCCAATAATGGTTCCTTCTGTTGTTACAACGCCAATACCCCAGGCAGTAAGAAGATCGATGTCTTTTCGGCGGATGGGGACCATTGCCGGTACCAGCATATTTTTACCTTCGGTATAAACTGGAGCGGAAAAAATCTGACCCGGTTTGAGAGTTTTGGAAAGTATTGTATTCATTTCTAATCCTTCAATAGAGAAGCCATAACAGTAAAAAATGTTTCAAAAAAGGTTCCCCATTATTACTATCGGCAAAAACAGAGAATTAATAAAGGGAATCTCCAAGAACTAAAAAGTTTTTAGAGATTCCCTGCTAAAAAATCTTTCCCTAATACAGGCACATTACAAACTAAAATGCGCCTGCTATGTTTTCTTACACGCAATACATGCGCAATGCGGTAAGATTCACTTTACTATTCGCTTGCAGAAGTCTGGTTTGCGGCAGATTTACTGGCATTCTTGTTCTTTTTAACGATAAGTTCCTTGATTTTGGCGCCTTTACCAATTTTTTCCCGAATGTAGTAAAGTTTAGCCCGTCTGACTTTTCCGGGGCGCATTACTTCTACTTTTACAATCCTCGGCGAATGAAGAGGGAATACCCTCTCTACTCCAACCCCGTAAGAAATTTTCCGTACAGTAAAGGTTTTCCCTACCCGGGAATTTTTCATTGCTATGACCAGGCCTTCGTAGATCTGAACACGTTCGGTTTTACCTTCAATGATTTTGAAGTGTACCTTAACAGTATCCCCAACCTTGAATTGACTGAGTTCGGATTTCATTTGAGAGGCTTCAACAGCCTGAATTTCGTTCATCTTTTTCTCCTTCATAATCTACCGCTTAATCTGACTATTTAAAAAGCCATTAAAAGCAACACCTTGATAACATTTTAATTAGTAAAGCGATCTATTATGCTTATAATTTCCTTGTTAAAAATCCCAAGCTCTCTGCCCCGGCTTATCAAATCCGGCCTTTGACGCAGGGTTTTTTCAACCCTTTTTTCAAGCCGCCAAAGACGTATTTGCTCATGATGACCCGACAGCAATACTTCAGGTACCTTCATTGTATCAAAAATTTCCGGGCGTGTAAACTGGGGATACTCTAAAAGACCGCCGGAAAAACTTTCTTCTGCAAGGGAATCCGCGCATATTACTTTGTCCACCAGCCGGTATGTGGCATCGATAATTGCCAGTGCCGCGACCTCGCCGGAAGACATGACATAATCCCCAATGGAAATCTCATCATCCACATACCGGTCTATTATCCGCTGATCAACGCCTTCGTAGCGCCCGCAAATGAGGGCTAATTCCTGCTTTTCTGCAAGTTCCCTGGCAAGTTCCTGGTTAAAAGGCCTGCCGGAAGGGGAAAGGTAGATAACATGCGGGGAGTCTGGAGCAGGGGTTTGTCCGCCGGAAACATTTGCGGCTTCCAGAGCGCGGCTGAGCGGCTCCGGCAGCATCAGCATCCCCGGGCCGCCGCCGTACGGCGCGTCATCGCAGGTTTTATGCTTGTCATAGGCAAAATCGCGGATATTTATTACCTGATACTCAATAATTCCCCGTTTTATTGCCTTTGCCATTATGGAAGTTGCAAAAAAAGCGTCGGTTATTTCCGGAAATAGCGTTAAAACTGTATATTTCATTCATTTAAACCCATAAACTTATATGCAGCGCGGCTGTTTTATTCAAGAATCCAAAGATTTTGCAGTATTACTTTGCCTTTCTCCGGATAAATTCCGGTAAAAAACTCTTTTCTAAAGGGAACCAGCCTTTTTTCGTTCTTTAATTGCTTTAAATGTTCAGGAATGCCGGTTAACCTGATTTCTGCAAGCTCTCCGCCGCCGCCCTCGATTATATCCGTAATATGACCAGCTATTTCGCCGTCATTGGTCATTACCGGCAGCCCTTTTAAATCTTCTATGTAAAATTCACCGTCTTTTAGCGGAGCAGCCTGCTCCCGCCCTGCAAGCAACTGCGCCCCATTCAGGGTTTTTGCCGCTTCTGGGCTGCCGATACCCTTAAAACGCATCAGCACAGCAGGAAGGGCAGGAGAACTTTCTTCGATTTCCAGCAATTGCTCTTTGCCGTCTTTACTAACGGTAACCGACTGCAATTTAAGCAGATGCCCGATCTCGCCGGAACAGGGGTGGACTTTTAAAAAGCCCTTTACCCCAAAAGGAGCCCCAACCAGTCCAATGATGAACTTTTCTGTCATATTGCCGGAAACCCGGTTTCAGCGCAGCTCAGTCCAGAATTTCCAGAACCGTGTGTTTTCCGGTTCTTGCGCCGGCGGCCTGGAGCACCGTTCTGATTGCTTTGGCAATCCGGCCATGTTTGCCTATTACCTTGCCAATATCGCTTTCCGCAACCCTAAGTTCCAATATTGTCGATTTTTCGCCTTCGACAACATTTACCTGCACCTGGGAAGAATCGTCTACCAGAGATTTTGCTATATATTCAATTAGATCTTTTTCCATTGTGTTACCCTCTGTAATGTGCCTGTTTTTGGACAAACACTATTTTACAGCTACATTTTTTTTATTAAAAATTTTACGGACTGTATCAGATACGGTAGCGCCCTTGGCGATCCATACCTTGACTTTTTCGGCATCAAAAACAATTTGTTTGTCTTCGGCTTCGATAGGATGATAGTAACCAAGTTCCTCGATAGTTTTACCGTCTCTTGGCGCTTGTTTGTCCATAACCACAATGCGGTAATACGGCCGCTTTTTGGTTCCAAATTTCTTGAGCCGAATTCTGGCGCTCATAATAAATCCTCCTGCCCTTCTCCGCTTAAAAGCGGGGTCCGATTTGCATGAATTGGTTCCCGTTCATAAGACCGGTACTTTGTGCGAACCGCAGCTCAGACATACTGCTGTCACAATAGAAAGCATAGTGTTTTTGCGGATTTTTTGCAAGCCGGTATACCGAATGTGTCAGGGCGAGCGCACCATGTTGGTTTTGAAACGTTTTATATGATTTTCGACAAGTTGCACTGCTGTTTCTTCGTAAAAAACGATAACTATGATCCCAAAAGCGTGATTTTCTTGTCCCCCGCCTCTCATATTGTTGTTTTTACCTAAAAAAACAACACATCAGTCCTGCCAATTAACATGTAATGCGATTGCCATGCCGTTTTTTGATAATAATTTAGGTTAATTTTCTATATACATAGGATACATAGGATAGACCTAGAAATCTATAGTTACAATATAATTACATATTTGAATGACATAATCACATATTTGAATGATAAAATTATTTATTTTATTTGACATTCGTTCATTTTTGAGATATACTAAATATAAATTGGCGTTGGCATTGGCATTTGCTATTGCAAGTGCCAAGGGTATACCGAGTATCAGATAGTTAATTATACAGGGGGTGTAAAAATAGCTAATCTGAAATTAAAGTCTCGTTTTTGGTATTTTAAGAGGAAACTAATACCATGAGAAAAATTAAAAAAGTCAAAAACCAAATCAAGTAAATACTGGAGGTGTTTATGAAGAAAAAAACAAGCGTTTTATTAATTTTCTTTGTACTTCTGCAGATTAATCTTTACCCACAGAAGAACGATGAGCACCATTTGACAATCATGGCAACCCGTATCTATAGGGAAGGCGATAAATACATAGTTCAATATCCAACCTCTTCTGGAAAAACCGAATATGTGGTCATAGATACAGGGACACCCAATGCAGAGGCATGGATAGAGTTGGTGGAGAAAGACGATCAAGGTTTTGCTCTTAAGGCAGCCGTTTCGCCGGAAGGATTGGAATACAGCTACAAATGGGAGATTATTGGACCTTCTGGAAAAAAAATGCGTGGAATTGGAAGAACACAGCGTTTCAAGCAGTTACCTGCAGGAATTTATATGGTAAAACTGAGCGTTTTTAACAACGAAAACGAGGTGGCTAAAACTGAACTTAAAACAAGTATAGAACCGTACGTGTTATCTGCAAACGTTACCCAGGGTGGTCTCTCTAACGATAATGAACTCCGTTATGTGACTATTACATCTCGCATAAATCCCACAACCAGTGTGAGTTACAGTTATAAGCTAGATGGGGATATTATTGAAGAGACTGGGGCATCTGTTACGATCCAGCTACCGCCTGGCACGGCGCATAATGTTCAAATTACAGGGACCCTGAAAAACGGTAAAACCGTTAGCTGCCATCGAGATTTTTTGGTTGATGGTTTAGCCACTCCTTCCGTCTATTTTACGTATCAGATTGACAAATTTAATATAGAAACAAACAAATACACTATCAAGTTTGTGTCCGCCAGCACAAGAAATGACCGTATTGATATAAAAGAATCTCAGTGGCACATAGACGGCTCGCTTGAAAAGACCGGCGCCAAGATAGAATTAGATCTGAAGCCAGGTAATTATATAATTAAAATGCTATGCAAAGATTGGGAGTACGAAGAATCAATTAAACTTGAACCGCCAACGTTAAATATAAGTGTAACGGAAGGAGAATGCGATGAGATTGGGCAATATTTTCAATTTACGCCATCCTTCTTCTCATCTTCCATAGAGAATATAAAGCTGAGCGGTTATAGCCTGCAGACATCAGACGGGAAAAGATCGCTATCAATTAATCAAAACGAACACTTCTCTGTCGGGCAACACAAAATAATTGCGATGTACTATAATGGTAGCGGAGATCTTGTCGCCAGAAAAACAGAAACCATTACCGTGAAAGAACTGCCGCTTAAAGCAACCTTCTCCACAACTATGACTGGTAAATTTAAACCATCGATAACAAATAAATGGACGGGCCTATTTGGCGGCACCGGGAGTACCTTTATCTTGAGTCCAGTCACAATACGCATTCCTGGAAATGCAAAAATGAATATAACGATTACGACTAACACAGCTGAGGCAATAATTTCCGGCCATATGGTTAAATCACCGTACTCTTCGCTTATTGTTAAAGGGGTTCTGTCAGGTCCAATGCAATTAACCGATGGAAATATTTTGACAGGATCTGTGAGTGGGGACCTCTACCTTGATCTCAAGGGGCTTGAAATTGAAGGCAAGCAGGTGAAAATCACGGCGAGAAAAGAACTTGTCTTTATTATTGTTGATGGTCAATTGATGGATGGTAATGGTAATGGAGACGATGATATAGTATTCACGCTGGAAGGCGAAGGTATTGAGTTCTTAGGAGTAATCTCAGAATATAATGAAGAACACAATAAAGAACACAATAAAGAAAAAAAATTCGAGGATGACAAGCAGGCTAACAAACCTTTAAAGCCCGAACAAGGTTCGTCCAAAAACATTGTAAAACCGCTTAACCTCGATGTCACCTGGGGGGTTTCAGGCATGATTGAGAAAATATCTGTAAATAACAGGAAAGAAGAGCGCCTAGTAATTTTTTATGATTCAACTCATAAAATTACCAGAGCAAAAATATACTTTCACAAGCCGTCCCTTGTAACTCTTGTGCCAGGGCAGATAAAAAAGATATTGAAAGAAGAGTCAAAGTCGAAATTAGCGATTAAGTTTTAGTGCGTGAAAAAGGCTGTACTTGTTTTATACAGCCTTCATTTTTTTAAGGAGGTTCTATGAAGAACACATGCAAATACGGAATTATCGTCCTTGTAGCGGTAATAATAGGCTATTTAATGTTAGCCTGCAAAGACAGCTCCATCCCGTTGGAAACAGACGAAAACTTGACTGGTTTATCGTTTACACTAACAGACAATGATTCAGCGTACTCTGTCTCCAAAGCGAAAACCACTGAAACCGATGTGATAATACCAGCTTTCTATGCGGGTAAACCGGTTACATCTATAGGAATAGCAGGGTTTTATGAAGCTGAAGAATTAAAGAGCATTCAAATGCCGTCTAGTGTTAAAATAGCTCGGTTAGCATTCGCTGGCTGTGCGGCGTTAAGAGATGTTAAAATCCCTTCTGGTCCCTACATATGGGAATTTACATTTGCTGATTGCAGCTCTCTGAGAAATGTTGCTTTTCCTGATGATTTGCTCGGTATTGGCTACTCAGCCTTCTCGCAATGTGCCCTAATGGATATTACCTTGCCATCTGGTACGATTAGCATCGGCGACTCTGCATTTTGGGGGTGTGTGAACTTAAAAAGTGTCGTGCTCCCTGAAAGCATCACGAAAATTGGCGATTTCGCATTTGACCAATGCGATGAGCTAACGCACGTAACACTTCTGGGCGGGGCTATTAAATCGGCAAACTTCGGAGATTCGGCATTCTATGGTAATCTAAAGGAAATATTCTTCTCTGCAGATGGCGGTACGGGAACATATAGCAGAACATTCGGCTCTACTTTTTGGATAAAAGAGTAGATGTAAGAATCATGATTGGTAGCAAAGGGCAAAAAAAACTTTGCCCTTTGCCGCCGTATATACTTTATTTAGGGCGTAGCCCTTTGGGGTTTAATCCCCCGCCCCTTGGGGCGCTTTAGCTGGGGGTGCGGGGGATTTGTTCCCCCGCATATGCAAAGACTTCAATGAGAAATCTTCGATACCCCGAGGCTTGCCCTGAACTTGACCCACAAATTATGTCAACCACTCCTTGTAAACAAGCAAGGTATTCAATTTATCAAGCCCGATCCAAATTGTTTTTACACCGGGAGGCCCGTCACTTGGAGCTCGTTTTGGTC
>Ga0123356_10003449_pt1 | contig 16545 bp, 5 predicted proteins | sample TergutEmb28metaG_2_FD_92546 | JGI IMG/M metagenome (GOLD analysis project Ga0123356, IMG submission 92546) | Embiratermes neotenicus P3 segment gut microbial communities from Petit-Saut dam, French Guiana - Emb289 P3 | ecosystem: Host-associated > Arthropoda: Insects > Digestive system > Gut ...
TAAAAGACCGCTTCCCGAACTCGGAGTTTTTATACAGATACTATCCGGGCACTTCGTCGCCGCAGCTTGGATTTTTCCTGATGCTGATAAGTATAGGGATCACGGCATTGGTTGCATCAAACGCCGATTACAGAGGAGCAAGTGCGGCAATGATCCTCGTAGCGATACCGTACGCGCTCGCCGAAGTCCCAAGTCTGTTCGGACGTGAGGGTATACCGGTCAAAGACGGCTGGGCGAAACGCATAGTAGAGTTCGGCTGCTGGTGCGGATTTGCGGCTATTGTGATGATGGTTATTTAGAGTGAGGTAAGACACATGAAACATAAAAATCTTAATGTAGAATCCGGTAAGCGGTCAGGGAAAGTACTGCTAATATTATCGATAATATCGTTTTTTCTCTCTTCCGTTACGATATTGTTTATGCCTTATGCTTCATTTGAACAGGACGGGGATGTCTATCTTGCATACATTTTGGCATCTGCTTTTTGGGCTTTTTTGTTAGCGGGTATCGTGTTTTCATTGATTATTAGTAAATACAGAAGAGAGAATATATTGTTCTCCAGAATGAAGGGCATCGTTTTTCTGCGCTTTTTTAGAAATATACCTGCAACGGTTTTTGATGTGCTCTTAATTGTTGGTATCATTTCTCTTGTTGTATCGTTGCTGATCATCCGGACTCTACCCTCATGGCTGACACTCGCAGGTACTTTTATTACAGTGTTTTCTCTGGAAATGCACGCTCTGCTGAATGGAAAAAATTACGAATGGTTATTTGCGAAACACAGCCCATAAACAAGTCTATACCGGATCAGCAGTCTTCCGGCTGAAAGCAAATATGACAGATATATTAATAAAATAGGCTAATTATGAAGTAACTGTAAAATATGCTTTAAAAAGCATTAATATTGATAAAACAATCATCTGGTGCTATCTTCTCGCTATCACATTGCTGTCAGACTGCTATTATCGGTGTGCTATAGTCTATAGGTTATACTATTTAATAAACAATAGGAAACCAAACTATGAGAAAAAGCACACGACAAGTGAATAAAAAGCTGCTTGACTCATTGAAAAATACAAGCAGAAAGAAGTATGACTCTTCACGCTTACTTTCTCTTGTCAATCAAAGCATGGTTACAGACGTGATCGCCAGGGTGACGGCGATCGTTCTTGCCTTGCTTTTATTGTTCGGTACAGTCGCCGGCCCCGTAAGCAACAGCATCCGGGGTTTGGCGACTGAACCCTTGGAATTATTTGAAGAGATCACGGAGTCTGCAGAAGAAATACCATCAGACCCGCTGCCACCTGAACAAGATCCTTCTTCGGATGAAACAACCGAACCACCACCCGAGCAAGAAGTACCTCCGGAAGAAAACACAGATGGCGACAGCAATGACACCTCCGGACCTGATCCCGATAATAACGACACCAACACAGACCCCGCAGACAATACAGACGAACCGGACGTTGAAGACACCGATGAAGACGAGCCGGAGATGTTTTTAGTCATTGGCTTTGCGGAGCTTGCAGACTATGTCGCATACCAGAATGTGGAATTTGAAACACCGCTTAAAGACCTGATCCTACCTTATACACTCGAAGCAACTTTAACCGATGGTGAGAACGAAGCAAAAAGAACGATCAGCGGAGTAAAATGGAAGCTGACTGCTGTTCCTGTATATGAGTGCTGCTGTGATGAAGGTATCCCTCCCGAACAACCGGCTCTTGAAGATATGATCTATGAAGGCTTTGCGGGCATCTACGAATTTACCGCCATATTACCGGAGGAATATTCACTTACCGGTGGTGTAAACCTGCCCGTTATAATCGTCGAAGTCGAACCGCTTGGTATCATGCCGTTGAGTGCAACTGTGTTCGTCAGAAACGTCGCAACAAACGGCAACGGCACGTTCGCATCACCATTTAATAACCTGCAATCAGCGATAGCTGCGGTTACAAGCGGCGGTGAGATCCGTCTGCTCAGCAATATAAGTATTACGGCACAAGTGAATTTCAATAGAAACGTGACTGCGACGATCAGGTCATATGCAAACAGCGGCACAGGTGCCACCGAAGCATCAACACCGTGGATAATCAGCCGTGGAACGAATAACATTGTACTTTTTAATGTTACAACAGGCAGACTGAATTTCAGAAATGTCACAGTCGACGGCGGCGCCGTGTGGACAAACAGCGGAGGACCGGCAGCAGCACTAACGACCGGCTCCGGTCATAGGACAAATAATGGTGGAGGCATCGGAGCTATCCATTCGCAGATGATCGTCATCAATGGCACAACTCAATCCTCCAGTAGTGCTACTGTAGAACTCCAAACAGGTGCAACATTACAAAATAATGATATAAATAGTGCAACAACGAACGACTCCGGTTCTGCAGTTATGATACGAGGCGGAACATTAATAATGGCTGCCAATTCAGCGATCCGGAATAATGCGGTGCGCGGCAGTAACACTTCCGATGGTGGAGCAGTAGCTGTATATAATATGTCATTGAATAGTTCATATCTTAATATGAATGGCGGCACAATTGAAGGAAATTATGCACAACGATCCGGTGGTGCGATTCGTCTGGGTGGTGCCACCGGCGAGCCGCCTGACAGAGCAAGGATGCATTTTTACGGCGGAACAATCAGGAATAATGCAGCATCTTCCGCCAGCGGTGTTCAAGGTGTTGGTGGTATATGGATAGCCCGCGGAGAGATATGGATGTCGACGGGCACAGTACAGGGAAACAGAGGTACTCAAGCAGGCGGTATAGGTGGATTTGGCGATACAGGTTCCAAAATCACTTTTGACGGCGGAACGGCAAATATAAGCGGAAACACTCTATATAACGGGAGTGCCAGTAATATCAGCATACCGGCTACTCCCGTTGTCTTATTTTTGCGCCAGGCAGCTGCATTAGGTTCGGGATCTAATGTTGGAATCAGGACTACAACAAATCCGACTTCTGCAACTCCCGTAACTATCGCATCATTGTATACTATTACCGGAACAACAAACTCGTCGAAACCGGGTTTTCATTCCGACAACGTCGCAAATGCCAGCAGTTGGCTCAGCAACACAACCACGGTCGTGCTCGGAGGACCGTTCACAGCTACACTTGACCGCAGGGGCGGAACAGGCGGAACCGCAAGCGTCACACCGGTTTTAGGACGCGCAATGCCGGCAATTACCCCTCCTACATACGCGGGTTTTACCTTTGACGGTTATTTCAGTGCAACATCCGGAGGTACCAGATACTACAACGCAAATGGTTCATCGGCGACAAACTACAATGTTGTAGGGAACACAACACTTTATGCTCAATGGGTAGTAAGCACATTCGCGAGTACAATAAACAACACGGGTACCGCATACCATGGAACAAACTCTGCAATAACCCCTACAACCACTGTATCCGGAGGCTCTTCAAGCGTCACATTCACGTTCAACGCACAAATTCCTGCATCTGTTACCGTACCAACCCGTACAGGATATGAATTTATGGGTTTGTGGACTACAAACGCAACAAGCGGCGGCACACAGTATTACACAGGTACAGGCAGCAGAGCATTTACAACAAATTACACAACAGCAGCAGCGACACCTTTATTCGCACGGTGGAGAGCAAGAACATACACCATAACACTGGACCGTCAAAGCGGTACCACCGGATCAACGAGTGCAACTGCCACTTACGACCTTGCAATGCCGGCAATAACTGCTCCTACACGAACCGGTTATACTTTCCAGGGATACTTCACAGCCACAACCGGCGGAACACAATATTACTCAAACACAGGTGCATCGTCACGAAACTGTAATCTTACCGCTAATACCACCTTATTTGCCCGTTGGGCAGCCAATACATTCACTGTGAGCTTTAACGCAAATGGCGGCACAGGCGGTCAAACTGGAAACGTAACGGCGACTTATGATTCAAACATGCCGGCGATCACAACCACACGCCCCGTGCGTACAGGATATACATTTGAAGGCTGGTGGGATGCTACGACAGGTGGTACACAGTACTACACAGCGGCGGGTGCATCGGCACGGACCTGGAACAAAACAGCTGCGGCAACATTATATGCGCGATGGACACCTTTAACATATACAGTGTTCTTCAGCAGACCTGATGCTACGACCCCGGGCGTAGACAGCCGGACAGCAACCTATGATTCAAGTGTATTTTCGGGTAACGCATGGGTAGCACCGCAACGCACGGGACATACTTTTACAGGCTACTGGACAACGGCAACAGGGGGAGACAGGGTTGTATCTGCCGCAGGTGCATTAGAAGCAAATGTTTCCGGCTATACAAATGCATCACGCCAGTGGATACGTACATCAACCGCGACCCTGCATGCCCAATGGACAGCAAATTCTTACACAGTTACTCTCGACAGACAAACAGGTGCAGGCGGCTTAGGAAGCTTAACTGCAACTTTCGGTTTGCCTTTAAGAGATCTGACATCACTCGAACTTCCGACACGTGCCAAGTACACTTTCGGCGGCTACTGGTCCGGTACGGGTGGAACCGGAGTGCAATTTTACACAGCCGCGGGCGAATCCCTGCGAACATGGTCAGGAACAGCAAACACAACACTTTATGCATATTGGATCGAGAACAGCTTTGCCGATTCTTCGCATACACTTCTTGTCAGTGTAAAAGGTTCGGGAGAATACACATTTTCCCTTGTTTCGCTGCTTTCAAGAATACTGCCGGGCGATATAGTCAACGTAAGCTATTCGCTTGGTACATTCACAGATACAACTTCAATACTTGCCTCACCTCCGGTACTGGAGGGTACAACAAGCTCCAACCTAGCAGTCAAATACACAGGTAACAATAAGAGCAGCGGAACTGCACGTCAGGTTATTACGATCATCAGTGATAACTACGTCAACGCAAACTTTACCGTTATTTTTGAAGCGACACCAAAAGACATTGTAATAATAAGCGGCATATCTGTAGCAAGCAAGGTTTATGACAGTACGCAGATAGCTCCAAGCGGAACAGTCACGATCAACGGAGATACCGGACACGCACTTATACCCTCACTTGATTATTTATACGAATCGGCAGACAGCGGCACGTACAGAAGTTCCACACCTCCGGCAAATGCGGGAGCATACAAACTGATAATATCTATACCCGACAGCAACAATGATTATGCAGGTACCGAAGAATATGAGTTCACCATTTCCAGAAGACCGCTCGTAATAAGAGCTGATGATAAAACTGTCCGGGTAAGCAGTGTTGTGCCTCCGATAACAATATCGTACGATACAGGTGCAAACACCGGCTTTGTCGGTATGGACGATCCGGGCAACGTGTTCAACGGAACAGGTACTGCCCCTGCTGCGCAGTATCCGCCTGATGTAAGCACAGCCGTTCCGAAGACATTTGATATCAATTTTTCGACCTATGGTGTATTAAACAATGCAAACGGCAGAAACTACATAGCCTCACACGCTTATGGAACGCTGGCGGTGGTAGCGAAAGATATTCTGGAAGTTGGCGGTATAACGATATCAGATAAAACTTATGATGCGGCTACTATATCCCGGAGCGGCACGCCAACAGTTAACGGAGATCCCGGACACGCGCTTGTCGGGTCATTGCAATTCCGTTATGAGTCAACAGACGGAGGCACATACAACAGCACGATACCGCCTGCAAATGCAGGCTCGTACAGGCTAATCGTTTCTATCCGTGATGACAATCCGAATTTTGCAGGATCGGCGGTATATCCGTTTACTATCACAAAAGCCGCACTGACAGTCACCGCTGACAGCTTTAATATCATTGTAGGCGGAGCAGTGCCTGCGCCAACAATATCATACAGTCCTTTTGCAGGCACAGATAATGTAAGCAGCGTATTTTCAACACTTCCTGCTGTCGGTTACGAATTTGTGCCAAGCTCCGACAGCCCGTCGACTTATGGAATCGTTTTCACATCGCAAGGTACGCGTTTTTACGAGAACTATGATATTACATTTTTCCCCGGATTATTGATCGTTGAACCAAAAACGATCGTAACGATCGGTGGCTTGACTGTTACAGATAAAATATTTGACGGGGACCCGTTTGTACCGGACGGTGCGGTCGAGGTCGATAGCAGCACAGTCCATGAGCTTATCGTTTCGCTTGAATATACATATGCCTCCACTGATGGCGGCGGTTATTACAGCAGCGGTCTATCCGAAAGCGTAATACCTCCGAAAGAAGCCGGTTCATACAGGCTGACGATCATAGTGCCGTCTTCAAATCCTGAGTTTACCGGACTTGCGGACTATTACTTTACGATCGGTAAAGCACCGCTGAACATCATAGCAAAAAATGAAACAATAATAATAGGCAGCGCATTACCGGCACCGGATTTGGAATATACCGGGATCATTGCTCCGCATACTGCAAGCACGATTTTTAACATAACTGCTATACCTAAACTGGAGGATTCTGCAAGCAACGTTGAACCTGCGGAATTTGATATAATATTTGACCCGTACGCCGAACTTAATGACGGAGACGGAAAAAACTATGACATAACACATACTTACGGAACATTGACTGTATTACCAAAAACCGAAGTAGTAATAGGCGGTTTGGAAATATTTGACAAGGACTTTGACAGGCAGCAAATCGAACCGGACGGCAGTGTAACGGTTGAAGATGGCTTAGTTGCCGCAGGAGAACTGATATGGCTTTATGAATCCACAGACGACGGCGGATATAGTGATTCTGAGCCGCCGACCGATGCCGGGTCATACAGACTGACCGTTTCGGTTTCAGACAGTGATCCTGAGTTTACGGGAAAAGCAGAGTACAGCTTTACGATTTTCAAAGCCACCATAACCATAAAAGCAGATGACAAAACCGTTTTCATGAATGAAACGAGTCTGCCGGATACATCAGTTTCATTTGATGGTTTTGTTGGTGATGACGATGAAACTATAGTATTCGATGTACAGCCGGTTGCAGAATATGAGCAAGATGCAAGCACGTATGAACTGGCAGTATTTGATATTCTTTTCGGCAGATATGCCGAATTAAAACCCGGGTATGAAAGAAATTACCGGATTTCTCATGTTTTGGGAACATTGACTGTAACACCGGCATTCTTCTATGTTAAGTCTACAGGTAATGATTCCGCAGCCGGAACATTTGATGAGCCCTTTGAAACCATGGCGCGTGCATATGAAGCGATACCGGAAGACGGTAAAGGTGAAATAAGGCTGCTCAGTGATTTAGAATTAACAACGATAGTCGATCCCGGCGCTTATCAATCTCTACTTGATCTCGGCAGCAATAAGACTGTCACCATTTCGTCTTTCGACGACGAAGAAGAAGGGGTACAGGCGGAAGACCCGTGGACGGTCAAATCAGAGGCTTCAACATTCAGCAATAATGCATCTCAAGGAATGATAAGTGTAAGTGGCACCGTTTCAAATGTAACACTTAAAAATATAGTAATAGACGGAAACCGGACCGGCAGCTTTAGTAACCGTATAATAAATGTTCATACAGGCGGCACTTTAAATATTGAAGCAGGTACGGTAATAACAGGCAGTAATATAAGCGGGACTTCCAATGCAGGTGCCGGTATATTGATATTTGAAAACAGTACTGTAAACATGAGCGGCGGGATCATATCAGGGAATACCACTACAGCAGGCGGTGGCGGTGTTTCATTAGACGGAAATACAGCACGCTTTAACATGAGCGGCGGAACAATAAGTAATAATAATGCCGGCGGAGGAGGCGGCGGAGGCATTTACAGCTGGCAGGGAACCGTTACTATAACGGGAGGAACGATCGAAAATAATAATGCCGCCGGTAACGGAGGCGGAATAAACATAAGCGGCCAATCCGGTGCTTTATTAAATATCGGCAGCACAGATGCAGTGATAGTGGTGAACAATACATCAGGAGGCAGCACAACAAGTAATGTTTATCTTCCGGCAGAAAAAACAGTCACCCTTTTGGATATGCCGCTTATCGAATCAGAAATAGGTATTACTACAGCTATAGTTCCCGATGTATATCCGGTATACTTCGCGACAGGCGCACTGGCAGCCGGAGGTGACAACGCCTTATGGCAGAGCATCTTTTTCCCGGACAGGGATGATGAAACTGTCATCCGCATCGGTGATGATATAATGCTTGCCATACCTGCGGGGTTGGAGCTCTTTACCATTAATGATACACCGCATGTATACAACGGATTACCACAGGGTGCCGATGTCGAGTTTGCCGGTGGAGTAAATGAGACAAATGCAGGCATTATGACGGTTCGTTATGTTGGAACAAGCTATACAGGTGTTGTATATAACGATACTACAATTCCTGTCGAAGCGGGAGATTACATAGTTTATGTATCAACAACGGGTGGTACGATTTTTGGAGCTTTAACCGATTTGGAAGTCGGGGAGCTCATAATAGAACGGCGCAGTGTGACCGGCGATCAAGGTTTGGTTGAAATCGGGGAGTTTGTTGCACTGACATACAACGGCTCATTGCAAACGCCAACCGCGACTGTTACTGTTACCCCGGACGATAGCACGCCGATAACAGCGACAGGCGGTTGGAGTCAGGTTACAAATGTTGCAGATACAGCAGTTTTTACAGCAAATGCCAACTTTGAAGGTCAGATAACCGGGGTTTCTCCGGGAATGACACGTGCTTTAATAATCGTATCGCCAAATGAAGACATGGATAAATTCTACGGGCAAATCGATCCGGATATTACACGTGCATTCACCTACACAGGTTATATCGGCACTGAGAGAGCCGGATTCAGCGGCGGTCTTTCACGCAGCGCCGGCGAGTTGATCGACCGATATCTTATCAGATTAAATGACCTGGTATTGGAAGACGGCACAAGCGGATTCCTTGCAGGAAATTATTCCCTTGAGCTTTCAACTGAAGATGTTTATTTTGAGATCAAGGAATATGCCGCACCGGAACCGGCAACATTAAATCCAAACGGGACAAATGGCTGGTTTGTATCGGGCGATGTAGTCCTCACTGCACCCGCCGGCTACGTGATAAGTACATCATATGCTTTAACGGGCAACACATGGACGACAAGTATAACGCTTGATAACACTGAGGGTGCGGATAAATCTGCGACGTATTATCTGAAAAATATGATCACCGGTGCCGGATCTGAGGGAGCGATATCATCTGAAAATACGATTTTATACAAAATCGATACGACTGCACCGGCAGCAGAGATCCAATACCGGACAAACGGCTGGCGTGTGTTCCTTAACACAATCACATTCGGCTTGTTCTTTAAGGACACGGTCAGTATTGAAATAAGCGGAATGGATAGTATCTCCGGCATAGCAACCGACGGCATTGAATATTACAAAGCGGAAAGTGTTGTTTCCAACCCGGCAAGTATAACGGGTTGGCAAAACGGAGTGAGTTTCACAGCCGTTCCGGGCGAAAAATTTATCCTATATACCCGTATAACGGACAACGCAGGGAATTACTCCATACTGCTTGACAGTGGCGTTATCGTATATACCGACAGCACACCCGGTACAGCAAATATAACGCACGAGAAATTCAGCGGTGTAAAACAATTAACTTTAACGCTAAACGGCAATACAGTTGCAGGGATAAGTAACGGCTCAACACCTTTATCATCACCCGGTGATTATACAGAAGTAAACGGTGTTATAACATTTTCTTCGGAATATTTGGACGGTTTACCGGCAGGTGATCACACTCTGACGATTTCATATGATCCATTGGGGATCGAATTTATCGACGACCCGGGCAACGATGCTCCGGGAATAACAGTGATTACATTAACAGTGATCAACGCAACCATTACTATTGGAAACTATACAAAATATGTACGCTTCAACGACACGTCGGAGCAATCTGTTAACATAGCAGCGCTAGTCAGCGCATATCCCGGTACGCTTACCTATAGTACCGGTTTAATGACCGGTGATGACAGTATCTTTACGGCAACACCTGTTGTCAGCAACCCCGGCGGTATACTAACGTTTGATCTTGCAGCCGGTCTGTCATACAGCAGTCAGACAGCAACGATCCCTGTTACCATAAGCGGTTTTACAAATCATAATGACGTTACGGTCAACGTTCTTGTAACACTGACAGACAAAACTCCGGTTGAAGTGATTGTCACACCGCCTTCCGGTATTGCTTATGGTCAGACATTGGGTGATCCGTCGGCAAGCAGCGATCCCGCAGCTCCCGGCGGCATATACACGTATACCTACAGCGGGACGCAGCTAAACGGCGCGGCTGTAAGCGCGAGTGCAGCAAAACCGACACTCCCCGGTACATATACAGTTACAGCCGAACTTGTGAGTGATACTCATAGTGGCACCGGTACAAGTACAAGCTTTATTATTGATCCAAAAACCCTGATCTGGACAGGCGGTGAGCTTGAACCAAGAGAGGTTTCCGGTGCTGTTACTGCTCAGATCATAACGCAGCCGGTATTGAGCGGTATAATCAACAGTGATGATGTTACACCCGATTACAGCACGATCAGCATTGCATTAACAAGCTCGAGTACTCATTCTTCGGGAGTATCGGCAACTGCATCGGGTTACGGTATGCAAGGTTCACACGCATGGAAGTACACACTAAACGGTGCACAACCAAACAGTTTTACGATCGACCGGGCAGTAATATCGTCTGTGGCGACGATCAATACCCCGGATGGAAATGCCTCATGGTTCAGGACGCTGATACCGGCATTGACAGCACCGGACGGCTTATGGATAAGTGCATCTTCATCACCGGCAGGTATATGGGCAGATACGATCGAAGTAAATAATACCGACGGACATAACAAGACTGCACAGTACTTCTTACGTGACAAAACAACAGGTGCAATATCTGCTGAAAAAACATATTCGTACTATCAAGTAGACAAAACCCCGCCGACAGCACAGATACGAAACCATCCCGATGCATTTCGAGAGTTTCTCAATAACATCACGTTTGGCTTGCTGTTCAAGAACACTGTTATCACTACGATCCGGGCAAACGATGATCTATCCGGAGTATCAACAGTGCAGTATTATAAGGCAACAGATTTTATAGCTGATCCTCAAAATATAACCGGTTGGATCACAGGGACATCGTTTACATCAACAGCGACAGAAGCAGCAGAAGATAAGTATGTTTTATACGTAAGAATAACAGATAATGCAGGCAATATTGCTATACTGCTCGACAGCGGAGTAATAGTATATTACGAAAAAGCATATGTTGTGGGCGGGCAGGTGACCGATGAGGATAAAAAACCTCTGGAGGAAGGTGTTACTGTAACACTTGTTCAAGCAGGTATACCTGTGCAAGATCCTGTTATAGTAGGAGTCAACGGGTTATTCAGACTGGAAAATGTATTGCCCGGATCATATAACCTGGTCGTGGAACACACCGACAACAGCACTCCTCCGAAGGTTACCACCATAACAAAGATACTTTATGTTGAAAATACTGATGTAGAAATGGGAGAAATAATTATTCCGATCAAAATCTCATATCAGGTCAACAGTGTGTTTGAACATAGCGCAAAGACTTATACCGTCGCTGCAGTGAGCGGCTTGGATGAATTGTATTCAGCAACTCGTGCAAGTGCACCCGAAAACGGAATAACAGATGCCGATATAGCTCTGGTAGCGGGCGGTGGCGAGATAACTGTCAAATTTGAAGTGGACTATGTGACAACAGATACTACTGCATTAGAGAGCTTAATTGCAAGCGATAACAAAACTATTGGATTTATGCTGGATTTCACTGTAACAAAAGAAGTGTCTCCAAGCGGAGGTGTATCGGTCATAACACCACTGAAGCAGGTCAACAAACCTGTGACGCTGTATATACCTATACCCGAAAGTATGCAGAATAAAACAGGCTTTACAGTATACCGCGCACATAACGGCGGAATAAATTCGATAACGCAGGCAGCATCAGACGGCGAATCCATGTCCATAAGTCCCGACGGAACGATGCTGATACTGACCGTCTATAAATTCTCAGCCTATGCAGTAACACACGATTCACCGGCACCGCCCCCAACACCCGACCCCACTCCAACGCCTGACCCGGCACCTGACCCGACTCCGCCGCCGGCACCCGGCACAACGCCAACCACAACACCCACACCCCGTACAACACCGGCTCCGACGTCGGCACCCGAACCGGCGCCGAATCCAAATCCGTTGCCTGAACTTATTCCCGCTCCGGCACCTTTAGATTCCGGCGACAGGATGTCTCAACTGCCACCTTTGGAAGATGCAGATGATACTTTAGACTCTTTTGCCCCGGGCGAGGGATCAAATGTCACTTATGCGGACGACGTACACCCTCGATCAAGATCCGGGTCTGTACTGACGCGCTTATTGGGCTTCGCACAAGGTCCCGTTTTAGAAATGGTACTTGACATTGAAATTGGCGCTTCGGTCAAAGGAAGATCGATTTCAGTGGAAGCGACAGGCTTGATGCCGCTCTCAGAAGTCACGGTCACGATCCATTCCACCCCCCGGGTCGTCGGTACAAGCATGACATGTGAGAACGGCACGGTCGATATATTGACCGCCTTCCCCGATGATCTGGAAAGCGGTATCCATGTTGTTATTGCGGAAGGTTTATGTCCTGACGGGTACACTGTGCAGGCAGTCGCACCGTTTCAGATCGACAGCAATGGGATTTTGACTGCATTTACGGAACCGGCACAATTATTTGAACCGATCGACCCCGGCGATTCGAGAATAGCGCGGTCACTCATAGCCGGTGTACCGCTGTACGATGCCAAAGGCGACCCTGAGACCGTAGCACAGGTAGCTGTGACGTTCGGACTGCTGGGTGGTATAGCCGCAATCGCGGGGATTTCAAAGAGGCGCAACCGTATAGTGCTTTTCAAAAACGACCCGGATGAAGAAACTATAGCAGAAGTAACGGAGGAAAAATGGGGCGATAAATATGGTTTGTGGAAAATATCGCTGTTTAGAAAAGCGAGTGATAGATTCGGAGTAAAATTACAGGAAAGAACCGAAAGGACATCATTTATCCTTAACCGGTTCGCAAGCGACGGTTCATGGGCGAGGGCAATGTTCGGCTCGGGAGGATTTATCCTTTGGCTGCTTGGTATCGCTTTAGGTATATACAGTTCAATGCAAACGGGCTACAACGCATTCCCGCCGACCTTCATTCTCGTACTTGCGATCGTAGCACTGGGTATCCTTGATTCCGGTGCCGGGTTCCTTGCATGGGCAACGATAGCGATTCTTGCCGTTGTAAACGGCAATGCGGCGGGAACAGATGAGATACGGACGTTGATCGGAATGTTCACTCTGTTCGCTACTACACTGATCCTCGGCGGGACACGACCGCTGCGGCGTAAATACGACAGCACAAAAGACGTCGAAAAACGCTTTGTGTTCGACAGGATCGCCGACTATGTCATGCCGACAATATATATCATCCTTGCGACATCAACAGTTCTAAAAGCGATCAACGGTTTATCCGGTCTGGAATTCTTCCGGGCAGAGCATGTAAGCATGGTTAGACTGGTTGCGATCGCAGCTTACTGGGTACGTATGCTGCTTGAGGATCTGGCTGATTACGCTTTCCCGGTGCGTAACAAAGCTGTCCGTCCGGAGCGGCCGGGCGAGCAGATAATGTTCTTCCAGTGGATAGCGATGCTGGTCTATGCCGGGATGTTTATGGTCGTTGCATCACCGTTCTTCGGGATCGGTATGATGGTAGTATTGCTATTGGCTATGGACGTTGTTCCATGGATACTCTCATTCATAAAAGACCGCTTCCCGAATTCGGAGTTCCTGTACAGATATTATCCGGGCACATCGTCGCCGCAGCTTGGTTTTATCCTGATGCTGACAAGCATAGGGCTTTCTGCGATCGTTGCATCACACACAGGCTACAGAGACGCCAGTGCAGCGATGATTTTAGTAGCGATCCCGTACGCACTCGCCGAAATCCCGAGCCTGTTCGGTCGCGAGGGTGTGGCAGTCAAGGACGGCTGGGCTAAACGTATAGTCGAATTCGGCTGCTGGTGCGGCTTCGCAGTTATTGTATTATTGATTATTTAGGTGTTATATATTATCATACTATTTTAGTTTATATTAATTCAATTCTCCGGATATTTTAAGCAAGTTTTGAAAGGTTGCATAATATATGGAAGAGATGATAGACATACTGGCGGATGAGCAACGCATATACGATGAAGCCTTATCTAATATAGAAGCGGTCAGAAACGGATCTGAGTTCGACTTTCAAGAATATGAAAAGCTTACGAAGGAGTACGGAAAACTGTTAGACGAACTTCGGCTTTCTAACATGATTGCAGACAGCACCGCCATTGAGCTGTATGAAAATAATGTTGAATTGTCCGACAAGGTTTATATCGATTCGTTGACAGGGATATATAACAGACGATTTCTGGAAGATAGTTTAAAACGTATCAGCCTCTCACTTTTGCGTTCCGGTGGAGTGCTTAGTTTAATGATGATCGACATAGATTATTTCAAGAAGTATAACGATACGTACGGACACAGTGATGGAGATGTTTGTTTGAAAGAAATTGCGAAAATAATCGGTAATACATTGCTAAGACCGGATGATTTTGTTGCACGTTACGGCGGAGAAGAGTTCACTGTTGTTCTGCCGTACACAGATGAGAACGGTGCCTGTCATATTGCAGAGAAAATACTGATAAACGTAAGGGAACGCAATATCCTTCATGAAAAAAGCGAGGTGGCGGATCGCATAACGGTTTCGATCGGTCTTACGACAATAAATTCAAATTATTCACAAAGTGGCAATGATTATATTAAACAAGCAGATATGGCGTTATATCAGTCAAAACAAAACGGGCGCAACCGGTACACATATATTGACTATATTTAATAAGTGAACAGGAAGGAACAAGGAAATGGACAATTCAAACTTTACCATCACAAGGCAATCCGCAGCACCGGACATTAAATTAGAAGCTGCGGGGTATATCGTATATGACACTGCCGGGCAGTTTGAAAAGGCGTTAAGTGATGCATTTCAAGAAAGTCCGGAGGGTGTAACAGTCGATATGGAAAAAGTCACGGTATTCACTTCTGTAGGAATAAGGGTGATCCTTAAAGCATACAAAACTTCAACAAAAAAAGGTATAAAGTTCCACATTGACAATCCATCCGAAACCGTTAGAAATGTTTTGAAACTTTCCAAGCTCGACATCATGCTGTTGAAATAGATTTCATATTTTAAAGGGAGAGATGGTGTGCTGATGGCAACTTTGAGTGTTAAAGCAAATACGGAGTATACGGGTGAAGTAATGGATTTTGTTGCTGCAGAGCTTATGCGGCACGATTTCCCTGCTGATTTGCGCCCGGATATACTTATTGCAGCAGAAGAGGTATTTTTGAATATAGCATTATACGCTTACGAACCGGCACAGGAAGGTGATGTAAGTCTTTATGTTTCGGTCAACGGAAAGGTTGTCATACGGTTTGAAGATTCGGGGCAGCCGTTTGACCCTCTTAAACGCGATGCACCTGATTTAGACACACCCGTTATGGAGCGGAAAATCGGCGGTCTTGGCATCCATTTTGCAAGAAATCTGATGGATGAAGTAGAATACAGATATGCCAACGGGAAAAATATACTCACCATTTCAAAAGGCGTATCCAAACAGGACGGGAATACTTAGGGCATCCTTTTTAGCAAATATTTAAATTGATACTAAAAGAGTGAAGTGAAAATGTATACTACCATAAAACGTAATATTTGTGATGTAGTTCGCGATGACGGGCACAGAAGCATTGCCAACCGGATTTTCAGCAGCTTCGTAATGATCCTGATAATAGTGAATGTCACAACGGTCGTCCTTGATCTTTTGGAAGTTATCCCTGCAGGAAGCGAGCAGGTTTTTAACGTGATAGAGACTGTTTCTGTGATAATATTCACAGTGGAGTATATTCTGCGCTTGTGGACGGTGGATATTTTGTTCTCGAAAGTAAACCCGGCTAAAGCACGGCTCAGATATGCCTTATCACCTATGTCGATAATAGATATAGTAGCGATCCTGCCGTTCTATCTGCCTATGGCTTTCCCGATCAATATGACCGTTCTGAGGCTGCTCAGGTTATTGCGCTTGTTGCGGGTACTAAAGCTTAACCGTTACTCAAACGCCAAGACCTCTGAGATGATCTTGTCTTCCATAAAAGAAGCGATTGTGCTTACCGATGCGGACGGAAATTTTTTGAGTGCCAACCAGGCTGCCGATAATTTATTTCCATCCTTGAAGAACATGAAAAAATACGCACCAATGAGCCAGGCTGAAGACTGGCCGGACGCATTATTGCAGATCGATGAAAAAACCGCAAAAGACCCTATTTTATTTGATATGAACAACGAGAGCAGTTACCATAAGGCGGATATCAGCCTTATCTACGACAGGGAAAAGCTATTGAGGTACATAATCATCATACAGGACATGACTGAAACAGTCATGCTTGAGAGA
>Ga0123356_10003450_pt1 | contig 16545 bp, 8 predicted proteins | sample TergutEmb28metaG_2_FD_92546 | JGI IMG/M metagenome (GOLD analysis project Ga0123356, IMG submission 92546) | Embiratermes neotenicus P3 segment gut microbial communities from Petit-Saut dam, French Guiana - Emb289 P3 | ecosystem: Host-associated > Arthropoda: Insects > Digestive system > Gut ...
TCGTGGAACTCTCAGTCGGCCACGGGCAGTCCTGAGTGATAGAAACGGCTTTGGCGTCCCATGTGAGCGTGGTCGGCATGTACAGGTTCACCCATACCGTATCGTCGGACACAAAGTACGCTGCTTCCTGATACTTGACGTGGTTTTCCGAGCCCGTGCCGCCGCAGCAGGAGGACATCGGAGTGGAGTTGCCGCCTGGCTTGGAAGCTCCGGGGCCAACCGCGTACTGATAGTCCACGCTGTATGACGTCGGCCTTATGGATCCCACTATCTGGTTGTACAGAATGCGCTCATAGTAGTCCATATATTTTGCGTTGTCCGGATCAAATGTCGCCATATCCTTTGTAAGTTTAGCCAGGTTATAGGCGCAGCAGCATTCGTTAATTGTTGTGCCGATATTGGCGATCTGAGTGTAGGGTTGACGGAACATCTCGCCCGATCCTACGCCGCCCGGAGAGTAACGGTAACGCCCCTGGACAAAGTTCCAGAAGTTCTCGGACAGGTTGTAGTACGCGGGATCGTTAGTGCCTTTGAATGTCCAGATCGCGCCGGTGATCTGCGGGATGTGCTGGTTTGCGTGACGGGTGCGGATGCTGTCGACATTGTTCTTCAACGGATCAAAGAAAGCAGTGTTGTCAAAAGCTTTGGCGCCTTCCAATAATGCAGCCTTCTCATCCGGATCTGTAACAAGATCGGCAATACGGGCTAGCGATTCGTTTGTGCCGCCATATTCGCCGGCAATGTAAATATTCCACATCTCATAGCGGTTACCGTACTGAGTCCTTGCTCCGGAAGCGCCCAGGAATGTGCGGTTGACAAGCCTGTTAGAAATCCACAGACCCATGTCCTTTGCAATCAGCAGGGACTTCTCGGCAGTTGCGCGCGTGGCGGGGTCCGGATAGAGCGCGTAATAGATGTCCAGCCAGCCGGCAAGTTGTTTGTGAATGGAATAGTAAGGCGCCCATACACCGCTTGTATCATTGTATCCGGTGTATTTCTCAACGAGGATCGGGTGGAGTGGCTGAATGCAGTTGACATAACCCTTGCCAAAATAGGTTGGGTCGTTATAGGCGTTAAGAGTTGTGAACCTGCCATCCGGAACCGCGCGCAGTTCGGCGTCCAGGAATATGTCTTTCGCTTCCAGAACCTTGCCAGCCGCCGCGTTGGGCTGGAATGTCATCAGTTGCATATCGCGGATCTCGTTAACCATCCTGGTCATATTGTTGAGCAGCGTGGTTTTTTGTGCTGAGGTTGGATTGCTGTTATAGGCAAATGCAAGGGCTGACATATAGTGCCCGGAGCCATGGCCTTTCAAGTGGCAGGTCGTCGCGTCCCAGCCGTTTGGTGAATCGTAACCGCTCGTTGACAGTCCAAAAGTGGCTCTGTAGTTGTACAGATGCCGGGTGACGCTCCAGCCGGCGATCGTGGAGACGGCGCGGTCCCTGTTTGAGGTCAGCCTGTTATTGCCGTTAATCGAAATCTTGCTCAGCGGCAGTGTTTGGGCTACCGGCACGCTGGACGGGGTTGTATAACCTCCCGCTACCACCGTGATGTTCATCGTCAATGCATAACCGGCTGTTATAGAGGTGTCGCCGGTGATGTTGCCGGTGATGGAATACTGCCTGCCGACGGTGTAACCGGCTTGGGTGTTCTCGGTGCTGGTGCTGGTACCGGCATTGCTCCAAAGGACCGAGCGCCATTCCGAGTAGCCGTCGGAGTATGTGACCCAAACCTGGTAAGGCAGCCTGGGGACCGTTCCCACCGGGCTGTTCATGGAAAACGACGGACCGACAACACTGGAGTTTGGATCAAGCTTGACTGTGGAAATCGCCCGTGAACTGGCAACAAACGCCGGTATCACTACTGTGAAATTCTTGGTCCCGCTTGCGCCTTCTTTGCTCACCGTAGCAGTCAGGGTAACCGTGGCGGCTGCGCCTGACGGGGGGCGAAGCACTGTGCCGTCAGCCCACAGGTAACCGGAGTTCGAGGACCAGGCGATAGTTGTTCCGTTCAATCCGGAGAGAGGGAGAGTGAGGTTTGCTGTGACATTCGAGGTGTCGCCGAGTGTCAGCGCTGCTAAAGCATCGGTCACGTCATCTTCGGGAGCCGCCAATGTTATCCCGCCAAGCGCTGGTATCAGAGAAAGAAGCATAGTAAGCGCAAGTATAATGTTTATTACTCTTTTTTTGCTCTTTTTCATTAAGTATCCCTTTCTTACTAATTATATTGTTTAATTTCCGCAAGCGGGACATAGATATCCGACCATACAAATCCGCGCACTGTGACGTTTGCCGGGTCTACGCCAGCCGGGATCGCGACCTTAACTGAATAACCCAGGAAAGGCTTCTGTATGGGTAATGGCGCTTCGCCGAGGCTGAGCAGCTTACCAGTGACTTTGTCATATACGCCGTATAAGAGCCGTACGTTAGCCGACGCGCTCTCGTCATATTGCGCGACAACGTAACTAACGCTTATATCCGAGGGATCTGCGGGATTGGAGCTGATTGTAATCAGTATCCCGTAGGCGTCGTTTATTGAGTCGGACGTAACCGTTACGTTGGTTATCGCTTTCATATCGGTTCCGACAACGCTGCCTTTGACGATATATGACTGACCGCCGTAGAGCATCGCGTCGGTTACGGCTTCCCAGACGACGGGAACCTGTTTGGTGTCCCCGTTTTCATAGGTTATGCTTACCACTGCGGGCAGGCTTGGCTGAGTACCCAGGACAGTGGTCAGGTTTGTCTGCGCAATGTCGGCGATCTCAGAGAAAACCACATTGACACTGAGCGTGTAGTTCAGCGTCGGGTTGGTTCCGGCTACTGTGAAGGCGTCGCCGGCTTTTCCAGCCAGGGCTGCGTTGATCTGCGACTGGGTCCATCTGAGCGTGATGTCGCCCTTCACATCCGTGAACCGTGTTCCGGAACCATAGCTGATGACGTTAGTCGTAGCCGCGAAGGTGGCGGTGGAAAAGTCTATCATCAGCATATCGGTATTGTACTTGGCAGGGAATTCCGCAGCGGTCAGTTCTCCGGGCGCCATGGTGTGATTGATGATCTCAATCTGCCTGAGTGGCTCAAGGGCAAAGCACTGCCACTGGTTGAGGCCGATTCCGTTGTTGGTTCCGCCGTTACTGTTGCTCGGCCCGAGATGCATCAGCACGTATTTTGTTTCGACCGGCGTAAATCCAGCATAGTTCCATCTGACCGTTGTGCTCGGATTGTTTACGATACTGCCGATTTGGTTGTTGGCAATCGCGGCGCCGTTCCTGTCAAATATGGGCAGCATGCGCCAGTTTGCGTCGGCGACTGACGTCGTATTCGTATTATTGCCGGATGTGCCGCCTGTTACGCCCGGGACAGGCGCCGCCATATTGGCGGGAACCTTGATCTGATTATAGGTCGTCGCGCTGGTCCCAACTCTGGGTGCGCCGGTGCCTGCGCCGTCTGAGAGCCAGTGGACGTTCACAGCATAGATGGTAACCGGATCGGCAAACGTGAGCTGGAAGAATTGCCGCACACTGCTGTTCCAGGTGTTCAGCGAGTTGGGGGCGGTCCGGCCTGCTGTGCTTCCGTCTATCGGCAGCGTCAGGCTTCCTGAGTTGCCGGTGCCGTTCCTGTAACTGGCTTGCAGCGTTGTGCCGCGCGAGGTCAAACCGACGTTATACGGCGCGGTTGTCCTTGCCGAGACCGTTACATTGCGGGAGTAAGAAACCGGCCTGTCGAGATGATCCCTCACTGTGAGACTGACGGAGTAAGTCCCGGCGGTGGAGAATACCACGCTGGTCGAAGCGGCAGCCGGGGTGGCGATCATAACGCCCGCAGATGGCGTAACGCTCCAGGCGTACTTGAGCGTAATACCGGCAAGCTGGGTGATCGTGGCGCTGAAATTAGCGGCAGTGCCCGCAGTTGCGGTGGCAGGCGAGATTGCCGTTATCGACGGCAGCGGGGCGTTCGGGTCAAACTCCAGACCGGCGATTCCGGCCCGCAGCGCAGCAATCGAGTGGGGGATATCCGCAATATGGATCGTGCTCGAGCCGGCGGTGATTGCCTGCACCCGCTCGTCGGCGTCATCAATAGCCTCTTTTAGGGTGTTATAGCTCTCCGCTGTGTAAAGCGCGCCTGCGTACGTTTTCGCTTGCGCGAGAAGAGATGTCAAACCCAGCGCGGCTATATCATCCGATTCCGGCATATATCCGGGCCTGACTGCGAGGAATGGCGTATTGAGCAAATTGTAAGCCGTATCGACCTGGGAGACTGTCGCGGCGTCGTTGTTGTATACGGTCTGAGCCTGAGCTATCTGTGCGATGACGCGGGCGTAACCGTAAGGCGCGGCAGGCCTGCCTTCAAAGTCTCCGAGCGCTTCAACGAGAGCGCGCGCCGCGTTGCCCAAAGCCACGTTGCCGGGATCCGCCATTAACGCGTCCCAGGCTGCGACAAACGCCGCTCCATAAGCTGTTTCCCAGGCTTCCTGGGCGGCTTTGAGAGCCAGTGCCGCTTCAATGAGAAGCCTCAGGTGCTCTTTGCCTTCCGCGTTGGGCGCCAGGGCGTTTATGGCGTTATTAACCGCCGTGACCTGATTGGTCACCTGCGTTGACGTGGCGCTATCATTCTGATATACGCCGAGCGCGGTTGCGATAGCGGATTGCAGGTTATTAAACGAGGTGACCGTGTATTTTGACGCCTCGTAGCCTCTTGCCACTCCAAGCCTGGTGTATAGCGGAGTCCTGTCTACGCCGGCTGAAACTAAGGTGACCCTGGCATATTTAGTCGCGCTGCTGTCCCTGTAGTAGTCGGGCTGCAGCGTGGCAAAGTTTGTGTTAGCCTGAGCCCCGGCGGCGCTGGCAAGCAGGCTCATTGTGTATACGTTACGGTTGTTGCCGGGGGTGTTGGAAGCGGTGTCGGCATAGTTTGCCGGCGCATTCTTCTGGATATTACTCAGGTCGGAGTTGATGCTCTGTACCGACCAGGCGCCGGTTCCGGTCATTGCGAGCGGGCCGAGGAAGATTGTGCCGGCCCAGTAGCCGCTGGATTTATCGGGCGCGTAGTCGATGCTCGTCTGGAAGGGCATGCTCAGCGTCACTGTATCGCCGGCAAGCCACTCGCGCGCGGGTATCTCGACATATGAACTGGGCAGGTATTTTGCCGCAACTTCAACTCCGTTGAGCTTGACGCTGACGTCTCTGGTAGCCCACCACGGTATACGGATATGCATCGCGACCGGAATATGAGCCTGCCCGGCGTTTGGCGTCACTGTGATTGTGGAGGTTTCAGCAGGCCATGTGCAGAGCTGGGCGATAGAGTAACCGGCGGCGTCCCAAACCGCTTTCGTCTGCACCATCATGTTGACCCAGATGGTGTCGTCAGATACGAAATAGACCGCGTCTGTGTACCTGACCGCGTTCTCGACGCCGGTGCCTCCGCAGCAAGTTGAACCCGGGTTCGTGTTGCCGAAAGGTTTGCTTGCGTTGGGACCTACCGCATATTGATAGGTCACGCCCCACGAGCCGCTGGTTTGCCGTACCGAGCCTATGAGCTGGTTGAACATCAGGCGCTCGTAGTAGTCCATATACTCGGCGTTGTCCGGGTCATAACAGGCAAGATCCTTGGAGAGTTTTGCCAGGTTGGTGGCGCAGCATGTCTCGTTGATTGTACCGGATATATTGGCGATCTGGGTGTATGGGGTCTTATACCATTCACCGGTGCCCACGTTTCCGCCGTAGTAGCGGTAACGGCCGGCGTTGAAATCGAAGAAGTTCTTGGCAATGATGTAGTAGAACGGGTTTTTGTTAAGGTTGTAGGTCCACAGTGTTCCGGGGAACTGCGGGATGCGAGAGTTGGCGTGGGAGTTACCGTTAAGCGACATGATCTCCGAGTTGACAGCCAGCGGATCCCAGTAGGATTTATTGTAGAACATCTCGGCGCCCGACAGAAGCAGGGCCTTATCGGGATCTGTGGCAGGTAATTCATACGCGCAACGGGCCATGGATTCGTTGACGCCGCCGTACTCTCCGGAGATGTTCGCGTACCAGGTGTTATTGAGGTTGCCGTAGCTGGAGTTGCCCGGGACTTTGGGGTTGGTACCGCTCCTGCTGCTGCCTATGAAGCACTTTGTGGTAAGCCTGTTGGATATCCAGTGCGACATATCCTTACATATCTGGAAGGAAATCTGCGCCAGCGCCCGCACATTGGGATCCGCGTTGTCCTTCAGGAGGTAATAACAGTCCATAAAGCCGGCAAGCTGCTTATGTACGCCGTAATATGGCGCCCAGACCCACGCGCTGTAGGTACCGTACCTCTCATTGAGAATCAGGTGGATCGGCGGAGTGGCGTTGATGTAGCCGTAACCGAACCACGCGGGATTGGTGTTAAACGAGCCGTCGTCCCAACTGGAGGTTGCAGCGTCAAGGTTAATGAGCGGCCAATCGGGAGCGTTTGCAGTTTTGTCTGCGGCGTTGTACGGCCAGGTGTCGGCTGCCTCGCGCCATTTGGTGACTTCAAGGTCTTTCCATGTCCTTCCGCTGCTGAGCACATTTGCGTATGTCTCAGTAGCGCCTTTGCCTACCCAATCCAGCGGGTAGAAGCTCATCTCCTGAATCTGGCGAGTCTCGGTGAGGGACCTGTCGATCTTAGCTAATATAGCGGTTCTGTTCGCGTCGGTTCCGGCGCCGCTGGCATAAGACAGGGCCAGCGCGTTGATATAGTGGCCGGCGCCGTGACCCCTGAGCTTGGTGGTTGGAGATTCCCAGCCGCTGGGCGTCGGGCTGTAACCGGAGGTTGACAGGCCGAATGAGCGCCTGTAGTTGTACAGATAAGTCAGCACGTTCCATTCGGTGCTGGTAGCTGCCTGGACGACCGAGCGCGTCGCGTTGGAGGTCAGCCTGTTCTGCGTCGACAGTTCTAGCGAAACCTTACTCATCGGCAGGGTTTTGGCAACCTTCGCCGGAGGCGGGTTGAATGCCCTGGCGCTGACTTCCGGCAGGTTGATGTCCGCGTTGGTGACAGTGCATCTCAGAGTCATTGGGTATCCCAGGGCGGTGGCGCTGTCGCCGGTGATCCAGCCCGTTACGTTGTATGAGGTTCCAACTGCGTATCCTTTCCAGGTAGCCTCAATATTGGACGGCGTCCAGCCGGTCATACTGGGTGGACCGTTACCGGGGCCTCCGCTGTCTGTGGACGTGCCCGAGCCTGCTTGCCAGGGCCATATCGTATTACGCCACTCGGCGTAACCGTCGTTGTATTCGACCCAGACGCGGTACGGCAGTTTTGGGGCGGTGCCGCGCGGAACGTCGATAATATACGACGTATTTATATCAACGCCGTCGGGCGCCGTCTTGACGTTGACGATGGACCTGCTGTTTACCGCAAATGCCGGTATAACAACGGTGAAGTCTTTGGTCCCGCTCGCGTCGCCTTTACTAACTGTGGCGGTCAGCGTAACTGTGGCAGCCGCGCCCGACGGGGGGCGGAGCACTGTTCCGTTGTCCCACAGATAACCTGAGTTGGAACTCCAGGCTATTACGGTATCGTTCAGGCCGGCGGTTGGGAGTACAAGGTTTTGCCTTACGTTGCTGGTGTCTCCGAGACTGAGCGCCGCAATGGCTGCCGCGACGTCGTCATCGTCCGGAGCTGCTATTGTTATTCCGCCAAGCGCGGGAATCAGCGATAATAGCAAAGCAAACGCCAGTATTATATTGATTATCCTTTTTTTACTTGTTTTCATTTTTGTCCCCCTAGTTGTTTTATTTTGTAGATTCCAAATGTGCTGTGTATTATGTGACATCAATGTTACTATTGTTAGCATAGCTGTGTGGAATGTAAACCGTACTGCACAAACCCACTTTCTTTGGTGCTGATTCCATACGGGATACGCAGACATCAGGCACAAACACAATCAGCCAGCCGCTCCCGGACGCTTTGCGATTCCCCCCTTAAGACCGGATGACCGGGTCTTAAAAACCGCGCCGCATTGTTGGAAACTGCGCTGACTAACGGGTTAGCTGTACAAGCTTTTCTGCTTGTACAGAAGGCTAAAGGCCTAGTGAAAACCCGCTTACATATATTCTACACTAGGATACTGGAATTATCAAGTATAAGTTAGTTTTATTGCGTATTTTAACAGTATAGTTAACGTTATTATTAATACACGCCCCGCAAGCCGATTTCCGGCTCCCGGGGCGTTTGCTGCTAATTTCGCTTGGGATGGCAGTTCATACTATTGAAGCTGCGCCGGCAGCGACACTGGTACGCGAGAATACAATTGCCATACCGTTATTACGACAGGCGGACCCATAATCTTATTGTGAAACCGTCGCTGCGGCTGAGCGCTTCGAGCCCTCCGCCCATTTTTATCATTAGCTGTTTGGCGACATATAATCCAAGCCCCTCGCCTTCCTTTTGCAGCGCCTTTGCGTTGCCGCCCCTGTAAAACTTCGCGGTGATAAGCTCCAATTCATCCGGATTTACGCCTTTACCATAATCGTTTATATCGACCTGAAGCCCATCCCCGTTAATGCTGAAATCCACATCAATGTCAGTCCCGGCGTATTTATATGAATTTGCAATAATATTCCCAAGAACCTGCTCCGCCCTCGCCCTGTCAAGCTCTATAAGGCAGGATGGCATTTTGCCGAGCCGGACTTTCGAAAGATGATCGGCATTTTTGAACAGGCCAATCAAAACGCTGCTGGCTTCGCTGGTTGGGGTCACGTGAAGTTCGCCCAATTCCTCCAGCGCGCTGTACAGCATATCATTCATCAGGCGGTCAATTTGGTTGGCTTTCGATTCAATTGTCTTTAGTTTTTCAGTTAAAGAGGGATCTGTGGAGCTGACTTGGAGGAGCTCGGAAACAAGCTTGATCGAAGTCACCGGGGTTTTAATGTCGTGGCTGAGCGTCGCGACCAATTCCTTTTGGGCGCGTTCTGCCGCCTGCTGTTTCATGCGCGCTTCAAGCAGGGAATCGCGCATGATGTCAAAGCTTTGTGTGAAAATCCCGGACAGATAGTTTTTACTCATCGGCAGCGGCTCATCGAATACGCCGGCGGATATTTTGCGGGAAAACTGCTCAATGCGGCGGAAAGGCAGGACGACTGCCCGGTAAATCACTGTCAGGGACGCGGCGTTTAGAGCGCAAAGCAATAGGAACGCAATAACCGTAGCTGCCGAGAGCCTTGAATATGCCTTAATGATATCGGCAGCGGGTGACGTTTCAATCAGCGCCGTGCCCAGCAAACGCCCGTCTGCCGTTATGCTCATTGGTAAAAAGCCGCGCCGAATCGAGGAAATCTCACTGTCTGGCAACCCCTCGACGGATGCGTAAACAAGCTTTCCCTCATCGTCAATGACCGTAAAATTGTACATAAAATCCATTTGATCCAGCGCTTTGAAGTCATCCCAGCACGAAGCAGCGCGTTTTGTAATTTCGTTGACCGCAACTGTATCAATTTCCCGGTCCGAAAAGTTGGTTTGTATCCTTGTAAGCAGCAGGAAACCCGCTAAAACCAAAACGGTTACCAAAATATAGACAGCTACATACCGCTTCATCCGCCAAGCCCCTCAAACATATACCCGCTCCCCCACACGGTTTTAATATAACGCGGGTCGTTCGGCTTATCTTCAAGTTTTTCGCGGAGATGGCGGATATGCACGCTTAACGTGCCTTCGCCGATGAACGTGTCCCCCCATACCTTTTCCAGCAATTCGTCCTTTGTTACACGGTTGCCATTGTTGTCGATAAGGTAAAGCAACAGCCTAAGTTCCAAAGGCTTCAACCTAACAAGCTCCCCGCCGCGCGTCACACGCTCGCTGCCCCGGTCGATCTCAACGCGACCGAACCGCAATATATCACGCGGCGACGGGGCTGTTACCGGAACGCTGCGTTTGAGAATGGCTTTTGCCTTTGCGAGCAATACAGCCATCGAAAACGGCTTTGTGACATAGTCGTCGCCGCCGACCCCAAGCGCCGCAAGGATGTCGTCGTCGGTGTTACGCACGCTTATGAAGATGACCGGAACATCGGAAGTCTCGCGCAGCTTTTTGCAAAGCGAGAAGCCGGACTCGTCGCCCAGGTTCACGTCCAGTATTATAAGCGACGGCAAATTTTCGGCTGCGGCTCTGATACCCGCCTTGAAATCGGTCTCATAAGCGCAGCTCAGGTTAAACAGAGTAAAATACTCGCAAATCGTAGCAGCGATACTGGCGTCGTCATCAATGATAAGACAATCTGGCATAATTAACACGTTCCTTATTTAACTTTTCTCTTATCCCGCAAATTCGTATTCCTGCCGGTGAATTTCCTTTAAGTCTTCAATAGCCATTGCAACATCCAATGCATGAAAACCGGGATAGCAATCCCTCATGCGTTGCGTGCTGGCCTGCTTGTATATTTCCCGGCTGCTTTCACCGGTAAGCAAATGCCAGTAACGGTATACATACCCGGTCCAGAATAATGTCTCCTTACCGTACATTTCTCCAGATGGGCGCACGGTGGTTTCATCAAGCAGGGTTTCCAGTATGTATTCCTCGCCCGCCCATTGAAGCCGGTCGTAAGGCAAATCGAAATATTCGCATGTCTTGCTGTACATGAATTTCTCAACAAAATCTGCTGAATCAAGGCCCTGTGCAAGCGAACGTTCAAATAATCTGCCTTGAATGTCACACAACTGGCGTTCAATTACGTTTAGTTTTTTTATCATTATTAGGCTCCTCCCTCCAGAATTTCGTCAAAGAACCGGCCATCCCTACGATGTTTTCGGCATATCTCCTCCGCCTGCCTGACGCCTTCAAGCCTGTATGTTTCGGCTTCGGTCCGCAATGCGCCGCGCTCATCATCAGTAAGGGATTTTTCCTCGACGATTTCAACCTGTCGGCAAGCCTTCTCAGTGATGGCGACATATTGCTTGCCAAGCTTTATGGCAGAAAGGCTGTTTATCAGCGCAACATCGGTAATATCGCCGGAGAAAAACCGATCCAGTACAATAAACATTCTGTCATTAGCTATATATCCGGTGATCATGTCGCAGCCGTCCGCCATACCTGCGTATTTACGATAAATGCCACTGCCCTTTGCAGCTTCCAACTTACCTCGGTGATACGCAATCAACAGCGCCCAGTCAATGCCGACCTTAATATCAAGGATACGCAAATCTGTAAGGTCGGCTTTGACCGTATATAGCTTTGCGTTCGGGAAATTACAGATCAGCGTAAGCGGCTGCATACGTTCAGTTCCCATGTAAAAGCCTCTACCAAAATCACAATGTTTACGACTTATAGGCTTAATTTCCCCTGTGATACCGCTTTTTGACCCATGATAAAGCAAGAGCGAGCCGTTTCCCGTTCTCATCGTATATCCTTCAAATTCAGTGTAATTAATCATAACGATCGGCTCCCAATTAGTGTGTTAAAGGGACGATTCTTTTGAAACATATTTCTGATTTTTGCTTGTAGGTTTATCTGGAATTGTCATCTGTAGCAAACCTGAATCAAGCAGCGGTCTAAAATATAGAGTCGTAAAATTCTTAATATCTTTATACCCACAACGGGAAGCGATATCTACTTTTGTGCGCGGAGTAACGCAATATGCCAGTATTTTCTCTTGCGTTTCCAGAAAGTTATTTTGAGGGGTGACTTGAGGGGTGACTTGAGGGGTGACTTGGGGGGCATCTTGGGGGGCATCTTGGGTGATCGCGTCAATTTGCGGGCTAACACGCCCGACATCAGTTTTTGACCGTGGGATAATCGTATCGTCACCATTTATCGCCACTTTTTCACGCTCTTGCGGCGATAAATAAAGCGATAAAACTGTGCGGTCAGGATTAAACTGCTCTTCCAACAATGGTTCTTTCCAGCCCTGGCTTTTCCAAACGGAAAAGATGCTGGATATACCGCTACCTGCGCGTTCGCCAATGCGTAGTAGGTTAAACAGCTTAACCAGCGTGATGTTTCGAGGGTCGGAAACGCCGCCCGCAACAGCATCATGGATACTCAGACGCAAGCCTCCGGGGTTTGCAAAAGTTATTTGCTGCGGCCTGCGATGAATCACCAAGCCGCGCCTGTCATAGTAATTTGCGTGAATTAACGAGTTTACCAGAGCCTCCCTTAAAGCCTTGTGAACTGGAGTGTCGTCGATGCGGGTTGTGCCTTCGAGCCTAAAAGGGGTTTTCGCTTCCTGTGTGATACGGTTTGATACCCGAAAGTAAAAATCAAAAATGTTGCCGCTCCAGTCGCCGAGGTTTGAGACTATACGATCAGTCCAGCGGGTGGATTCGTCATCGTGTTCCTGATAATCCAAAAAGAAATCAGAAAATTCCTTTACTATTTCGTATTCATAGCCAAACATAAGAATGCCTGCGGCGGTAGGGTGCATTGTTCCTTCGTCATCGCGGCCAATGCAGCCCAGCTTTTGGAGAAATTCGACATGTTCAAGGGTTTCCCATACATGGTCGGGGCGGATATTCTGCAATCTGGTACGGTAACGCCTGACGCTTTCGTAGTCGAAGGCATCCAGATCCAGCTTCTCGAGCACTCGTAAATCCTGAGACACATCCGACTGATCTCGCATCATGTTGCGGACTTCATCCCTGGTGCAGTGGTAATCTCCTTCTCCGTTGCGCCGGTAGGTCCCTGCAAACGGATCAGCGCCAATATAAACAGGTTTGTCCCTGCGTTCGGCGCGCGGGATTTCTATTACTATTATGCTGTTGCCATCGGCGTCGATTGTATAAACACTTTTATGTGAAAGTATGTTGACGCAAACCTTCTGTCGGTTGTTAAGCGTACTCCAGAAATCCGCTATCAGTTTTTCAGGATCAGGAAGCCCAATTGCCCGTAGAGTTCGATCCGGCAACTCTTCAACTCCCAGTAGTATGAATCCTCCAATTGTATTAGCAAAAGAGGAATACGTCTCCCAGAGGCTCTGAGGCAAACCGCCCTGAGCTTTCTTTGCCTCGATTTGGTTGTTTTCATGATAGTTCTTGAGTTCATTCCAGCCCAGCATTATCAGCACCTCTCGATTCAAGTTCATAGACAAGAATTTGATAAGAAATTCATAAGCCCATGTTAAAGCAATCGCACATTTATACCAGTATAATTCACACATAAGCTCGAAGCAAGAGGAAAAATACTCAAAGGGGGCATATATATGAAACATATCATCAAGACTAACAAACTCTGCAAATCTTTCAGCAGCGGCGGGGCGCAGGCGCATGTTATCAAGAACATGGACCTTGAAATCGAAGCGGGCGCGTTCACCGTCATTATGGGCGCATCCGGCAGCGGTAAAAGTACGCTGCTGTACGCCATATCCGGCATGGATAAACCAACTCTCGGTGAGGTATGGTGGGGCAAAGAGAACATCGCGGGATACTCAAATGACGAGCTTTCGGTGTTCAGACGTAAAAACTGCGGATTTGTGTTCCAGCAGATGCATATGATGGACAACATGAGCGTGATGGACAATGTGTTGACGGGCGGCTTGCTGCTCACGCGGGATAAAAAAGCCATCGAAAACCGTGCCGCCACGCTGCTCAATCAGGTCAAAATCGGCAAGGAACATTGGGGTAAATTCCCAAGCCAGCTTTCCGGCGGCGAGGCGCAGCGCGTCTGTATAGTGCGCGCGCTGATCAACGAACCCGCGCTGCTGTTCGCCGACGAACCGACAGGCTCGCTCAACTCGTCTGCCAGTCTCGCGGTGCTTGATATAATAAGCGATTTTCACGCAAGGGGACAGAGTGTCGTTCTGGTGACCCACGACCTGAAAACGGCGGTACGCGGCGGCAGGATCATATACCTGCGTGACGGCGCCGTTTCCGGTGAGATGGAGCTGCCGCCATATTTAGGGGACGATACGGCTAAGCGCATCGATAAGGTCCAGAGGTTTTTAGAGCGAATGGGATGGTGAGAGTTAATTCAGAATGCAGAATTCAGAATGCAGAATTAGGATATCTGGAATACCGTACTTTTTTCAATATTATTTGTTCCTGACGGAACTTGAAGGGATTGATTGTTTATATGCTAAAGATTTTGCACATTGCCAAGGCTAATGTTTTGCGGCATAAGGCTGCTACTGTTTCGCTTTTTATTATTATCGCTATTATTTCCGCGCTGGTTACTGTTGCTTTGAGTGTTTTTCTTGAGGTGGACAAAGATTATTGGGCGCTTACTGAGCGTATGAATAGCCTGCATAGCGTGATTGTTATGCCTCGGGAAAAATACAGGGCTTCTTTTGAGGAGACTGCCAAAAATGACCCGCGCGTTTCCCAGTATGAAAAAGCCGAGGTGCTTTTTGCAGAGAGCTCTTCGGTGGATTATGGCGGTAAGGTCGATCTGAACCTGATTTTAGCGGATATTGAAGAGCCCATAACCATCTCCGCGCCATTCATGACGGAAGTGGACGAAACAGTCCCGCGCGAGTCCGCTATCTATTTGCCGGAGCTCGCTAGAAATTACGGATACAAAATAGGCGATCCGTTTGGCGCCGTTTGCAGGAATAAGAAATTTGACTTTATAGTCGCCGGTTTTTTTGAGACGACCGATCTGGCGCTCCCAAACGGCGCTACGGTGAAGCTTTATGTACACAACGAAGGTTACGAGGCGCTCTCGCGATACTTGGACCGCTCCGTCTGGCTGACGATACGTTTTTATGACCCTTATGACTCCGAGGTGTTCAACCGTGAATTCAATGATCTAACAAATATGGATATGACGCTCTTTGGCGGGAATACCATTATTATGGACATAGGTATGTCTGCGGAAGGGCTGTTCCCGGTCTATCTTGTGGCTGCGATAATCCTGCTTTTCGCGATGATCCTCACAGTTATTTCGCTCCTCGTTATCCGTTTCCGCGTGACAAACAGCATTGAAAACACAATGCACGAAATCGGGGTCCTGAAGGCGCAAGGGTACACAAGCAGGCAGATATTTGCCTGTTATATAGCGGAGTACGGCGCCGTGGCAACTTTGGCGGCGGCGTTGGGCACGGTCGCCATAATACCGGTATTCGGGGTTATACGGCGGGTGCTAACCCCTATGACCGGTTCCCCGTGGACGTTTGGCGCGAATACGATGGCATGCCTGTTGTCGGCGCTGGCGATTGTTTTGATCCTTATACTGATGGTAGCCCAATCCGCTCGTCGGATCAAAAAACTACCGCCCGTTACGGCGCTGCGTGGCGGCATAACGACGAACAGTTTCCGCCGCAACTACTTTCCTCTTAGTAAATCTAAGGGAAACGTACACCTAAGTTTGGGGATCAAAAACATGTTCGCTTATGCAAAGCTATATGCCATGATTGGCATAGTCATAGCGGGCGTTTCCCTGGCGATTACGTTCATGTTTGCAATGTATCAGAATTTTGTTGTAGATCAGACCGCGTTTATTAGGTTGGGGGGGATCGAAGCCGGCGACGTGTCGATAACAGTCACCCGGCACACTGACGCTTTCGCCCTTGCCGCAGAAATGGAGGGGATGCCGGAAGTTCGCAAAACGGCGATGATGGATGTTGCGTACCTTAAGCTTGACGGCATCGAAGCCCCGGCTTCCTACATATCGGACGATTATTCGCGGTACGAAACCCTGCTTGCCCTCGAAGGCAGGATGCCTGTTTATGACAATGAGGTCGCCACGACAAAGGTGTTTGCGGGGATGCTCGGCAAAAAAATCGGCGACAGCGTCCGGGTCAAGGCAAACGGGGTTTCGCAGGAATATATCATAACGGGTTATTTTTCCGTCCTGACAAACGGCGGACGCGTTGCCGCCATTAGCCTGGACGGTTATTTGCGACTGAATCCCAACTATAAGCGGAGCGGGGTTAATGTGTACCTAAATGACGGCGTAACATTTGATGAGTTTTCTGAAACGCTGAAGCAGCGGTTTGGCGTCCTGAACGTTTACCGTGAGCAAGAAGACAGCAAATTTGCAGCCGCAAAGGCCCGGGCGGAGGAGCGGATATCATTTTACCTTGAACGCTACAACATCGACAGCGTGGAATACGCAGTTATCTATGACGGGGATATCATCCTTAGCGGCTCATCTGACGCTTACCAGATTGAAAGGATTACTGATTACGGCGAATTTATGAGAGCTGCTATCGGTACCTACGCGGGGCCAATACCCATCATAACTGAGATGATCATAGCAGTGTCGCTCATAATCGTGTCGCTTATACTGTCGATGACAGTGAGGTCCGTTATAGCCAAACGCCGTAGGGAGTTGGGGACGCTGAAATCACTCGGCTACACAACGAAACAGCTTGCCCGTCAGATGGCGATAAGTTTCTTGCCAATGACGGCTGTCGGCGTCGTTATCGGCTGCGCCACCGGGGCGCTGACAGTGAGCCCTCTGATGGGTTCAGCACTGGAAATGGCCGGAGCGCAAGGCGCGTCCCTGAATGTCAGCACGCTGGCAGTAACAGTCCTGGGCGCTGTGACCTTGCTGATAACATACCTGGTCGCGCAAATATCCGCTATGCGGATAAGGCATATATCGGTATATGAATTGCTTTCGGAGTGACAACCCCCGCCGCCTGCGGGCGGCACCCCCTTCGGACGAA
>Ga0123356_10003451_pt1 | contig 16543 bp, 15 predicted proteins | sample TergutEmb28metaG_2_FD_92546 | JGI IMG/M metagenome (GOLD analysis project Ga0123356, IMG submission 92546) | Embiratermes neotenicus P3 segment gut microbial communities from Petit-Saut dam, French Guiana - Emb289 P3 | ecosystem: Host-associated > Arthropoda: Insects > Digestive system > Gut ...
CGACATGTAAAAATTATTATCATGCATAAAACTACCATTAACCTAATCTCGTCATTTTCTCTAATTTATAAAGTATTTCTGAAAAATAATCAGGTAACCCGGCAATTAACTCAACCGGTTTTTCTGTTGTCGGATGAAGAAATTGTAATTTCTGTGCGTGTAAGCACTGAGCTGACATACCAAACTCCGGTTTTTTTCTCCCGTATACTGTATCGCCGAGTACGGGGTGTCCGATAGATGCCATATGCACACGTATTTGGTGAGTCCGTCCTGTTTCCAAACGACAACATACATATGTGTATCTGTTATACCTTGCGATAACCTCATAATGTGTAACTGCAGAACGAATATTTCTGTTTTGTCGTGCTTCATTCTGCATAGGATAAACAGCCTGCCGCTTCCGGTCTTTGGGATGTCGCCCTAAAGGTGCATCAATCGTACCTTTTTCAAGCTTTACATCACCGCATACTATAGCCTTGTATTCCCGCAGTAAAGTCCGGGAAGACAATTGTGTTGCAAGTGATACATGCGCCTTGTCGTTTTTTGCTGCAATTACCAACCCCGATGTATCCTTATCAATTCTATGTACAATGCCCGGTCTTTTAACACCGCCAATACCCGAAAGGCTGTCACCGCAGTGGTGCAGCAGTGCATTTACAAGAGTACCGTCATTATGACCCGGAGCGGGGTGAACAACCATGCCTCGAGGTTTGTTTACAACAATTAAGTCTTCATCCTCGAAAATAATATCGAGCGGGATGTCTTGCGTAATCAAAGCAGAAACATCCGGCTCGTTTTGTATAATAAGATATAGTTCACCTTTTGAAGTTATATGATTTTTTCGTAAAGTGGAACCGGCAAGAGAAACCTTTCCGGTTTCGAGTAATTTTTGTACTGCGCTTCTGGTTATACCGGGGAGATGGGCAGCAAGGAATATATCAAGCCGCTCTCCGCTGTTATTACAAAGTATCTTCGTCTTCAAAGCCATATTCACGAAGCAGGTCATCTACATTATAATCACCGTAATCATCATCCATCAAATCGAGCTCGGCTTTAAGTGCATCCAATGTATAGGAAGTATCTGTTGCCGTATCTGCAATCGGCTCATAATCATTAGAAGCAACGTATTCTGACTGAGGAGCAGTATAATTTTCCGGAACATATTGCTCTTGTTCCGAATATTGAGCTTGTTGCGCAGGAACTGTATAATCTGCATGCGATTCTGCTGTATAAGCTTCATCCTGCGCAGATGACACTACATCTGCATTTGGAAATTCATCATAACTTGAGTTATCATAATTATTGTCATAAACTCCCTCGTTATAATAACCTGTAGACCTTTCATTTTTCTCACCTTTGACGGTTAAAACAATAAAATGAACAAGAAAAGTTATAAACCCTAATGTGATAAAAATATCTGCAATGTTAAAAATCGGAAAATCAATAAATAATGTTCTGAACATATCAACAACCTTACCGCCGTTAAAAACACGGTCGGCAAGATTTCCTACAGTACCGCCCAAAACGGCCGCAAGCCCGAGTGTTCCCCAAAAGCCTTCGTTATATCTGAGCAATATCATTATTAAAACAATTGCCGCTCCAAATGCGATTCCGGCAAGGAGCCATTGCTGACCTGATAAAATATTCAGCATTGCACCGTCGTTTTCCCATCTGGTCAACCCCAAGATACCGGGAATTACCTCGGGTCCGACATCACCAATGTCCAAAGTACGCATAATCCAATGCTTAAAGAATTGGTCAAGTGCAACTATAAGTGCCGCAAAAATAAAACAAAGCATATCGGTGTTACCTCCTATTTGAAACGACATCAAGGCATCGAGGGCAAAGCATGGGGTGAGCATCACTTTTTCCTACACCTTTGTCGTGCTTCCAACATCGCACACATTTTGGCTCATTACAGGTACGGACGATAATAGTCACACCGGGAAACTCGGTGCTTATATGAGCCTTTAATTCTTTATATTCATCTGTGAGGTCTTTTACAATTTGAACATCAGAGACAATAAAAATGTTACATAAATCCATTCCGGCAATTTTATCAAACCTTACGGACGCATCACTGCCGATATATAAGACTACTTCCGCTTCCAAAGATTTACCAATAACTTTATCGATTCTTGCAAGCTCAAGCGCTTTATAAACGTCTGTACGCAGTTTTAATACATCATCCCACATGTTCTCATCTTCGGCAGACAGAGAATGTATCTGACAGGGTAAAGGCATCGGATTATAAAGAACACTCTGTGATCCGTCACCATCGGAATGAGGCATCAGCGCCCAAATTTCCTCTGATGTAAAAGCAAGAACCGGCGCCAACATACGCACTACAGTATCCAAGATTATATAAATGGCAGTCTGTGCACTTCGGCGTAATAACCCTTGCTCCTCGTCACAATACAATCTATCTTTAATTATGTCAAGGTAGAAATTAGACATATCAACAGTGCAAAAGTTATGTATAGCGTGATATATAGTATGATACTCGTACTTTTCATATGATGCATTAACGGTTTCGATCAATCGGTTAAGCCGCGCTAATGCCCATTTGTCCAAATCGGGCATTTCATTGAATGCAACAAGGCTGTCCGGGTCAAAATCGCCTATATTACCTAAAATAAAACGTGCTGTATTACGTATTTTTAGATATATGTCGGAAAGCTGTTTTGCGATTTCCTTTGACATTCTTACATCGGTCCTATAGTCGGTTGAAGCAACCCAAAGTCTAAGGACATCGGCACCGTAATCTCTTATAAACTCTTCGGGAGCAACAGCATTCCCGAGAGATTTGTGCATTGCTTTTCCTTCACCGTCTACAGTCCAGCCATTTGTAATTATTCGCTTGTACGGAGCTACTCCGTTAACGGCAATACTTGTGAGCATGGAAGACTGAAACCATCCGCGATATTGGTCGCCGCCTTCAAGATATAAATCAGCAGGGAAGCTTAAACAAGGAAAATTCCCGGAGCTGAGAACCTCAACATGGGTTGAACCGGAATCAAACCAGCAATCAAGAGTATCAGAACCCTTTGAAAACTTATTTGCATTACAATGAGGACATGTAAAATCTTTTGGCAGAATAGCCCCGGCTTCCATCTCATACCATGCATTTGAACCTTTTTCGCCAAACAGTTCGGCAACAGCATCAATTGACGAAGGTGTGCAAACCGGTTTTTCACATGCTTCACAATAAAATACCGGTATAGGCAATCCCCAGTGACGTTGCCTTGAAATACACCAGTCGGAACGCTCGGCAAGCATTGCAACCATTCGCTCTTTACCCCATTCGGGAATCCATGCAATATCATCACAAGCTTTAACGGCAGCATTCTTCATTGCATCAACTGAAGCAAACCAGTGCTCGGTAGCTCTGAATATAACAGGTTTTTTGCATCGCCAGCAATGCGGATATGAATGTATAATATTTTCAAATGCGAATAATGCTCCGCTCTTTTCTAAATCTTCTGCAATTAAATCATTAACTTTCGAATAATGATTCCCGGCATATTGTAATGCTTCTTCGGACATAACGCCGTGCTCGTTTACCGGCATTATCATCGAAATCTGAGGATATTTTTTACAAACATTATAGTCATCAACACCATGCCCCGGTGCAGTATGAACACATCCGGTTCCGGCATCAACCGTTACATGGCTGCCAAGAATAACAAGTGATTCACGGTCATAAAAAGGATGCAGGACGGTCATAAGTTCAAAAGCTTTACCCGGGAGCTTTTTTATAATCTCATACGATTCGATACCGGCTTTCTCAAAAACACTTTGAGCAAGCTCGGCAGCAATAATGTATATATCATTACCTGTTTTGCAAACGGCATATTCGATATCAGGACCGAGGCAAACAGCAAGATTTCCCGGTAATGTCCATGCGGTGGTTGTCCAGATGAGTATACTTGCGTTCTCTTTTCCGGGGATACCGTCAAGAATGCCTTTGTCATCTTTTATCTTAAACTTAACGTAGATTGCCTTGCAGGGTACATCCGCATATTCAATTTCAGCTTCCGCCAGAGCGGTTTCGTCATTCGGACACCAGTAAACGGGTTTATGCCCTTTGTAGATATAACCTTTATCGTACATTTTTCCGAAAACGCGGACTTCTTCTTTCTCAAAAGACGGAGCCATTGTTAAATAAGGATTATCCCAATCCCCGAGAACACCGAGGCGTTTAAATTGCTCCCGCTGTCTGTCCACATATTCGGAAGCAAAATTAAAGCAGGCATTTCTGAACTCGGGGATAGACATTTTTTTTCTGTCTACTTTATTCTTTTTAATAATAGCCGTCTCAATGGGCATCCCATGATTATCCCATCCGGGAACGTACGGAGCATAAAACCCGGACATATTCTTATATTTGATTATTATATCTTTAAGAATTTTATTAAGCGCAGTGCCGAGGTGAATATCACCATTGGAAAAAGGAGGACCGTCGTGAAGAATAAAAGACGGTTTCCCCTTGTTTTTTTCCATAAGTGTTTCATAAACCTTTTTATCATAAAAGGTTTTGAGCATTTCCGGTTCACGAACAGGAAGAGAAGCACGCATTGGAAAGTCAGTTTTGGGTAAAAGTATTGTTTGGTTGTAATCCTGAGACACTTTTTGTGTTGTCCTTTCCGACACGCTTAATCTTCACTATCAAAGTTTGCGCCGAATTTTAAATCATCAAAGTCAAATTTTGGTCTTGGAGAGGTTTCCTCTTCTGCAGATTCGTCGGGTGAATAAAGTTTTACAGAACCATCGTCATCTTCAAATAGTGACGGATGCGGTTCTTCAGCTTGCGGAGCATACATCTCACCTTGAGATTGAGCTTCATCTTCTGAGATCTGCTCCACAACAGAGCCGATCTGTAAAGCGATATCATCAACTTCTCCCGCCGCAACAGACGGAATCGGTTTTGTCGATTGGTTAAGCTCTGACTCTCTTTGCTGTGCCGGAGCAGGTGCGTGCTGCGGATGTTGAACAGCTGCCGCAGGAGGAGCAACGGCAGGTTGCTGAGCAGGAGCTGATCTTTCGGTTCGGCTCGCTCTGACAGGAGCTGATTGAGGAATATTGCCACCCGGAGCTTGCTTTTGATCGCTTTTGGGTTTAACGGCACGCCGTGCTGTTTCCAGTTTACTTAAAAACTCGGAGTGCTTGCGCATAATAGCTTGTGATAAATCGATAAACTTTGTGGTTTCTTTTGCAGCAAGAGCTAAGCGTGTTTCTTCTTCGGCTACGCGCTGTGCAGTATCGGTAAGTTTTGCTTTTATTTCAATTTCTGCATTTTGAATCATTTCATCTTTGGTTCTTTTTGCTTCAACGGTGATTTCTTCACCCATACGCTGGGCGGTAAGCAAAGCCATTCTCATAGCATCTTCGGTTGACCGGTATTCTTCAACTTTTTCTACGAGAACTTTTAGTTTTCCTTTAAGAATGGCATTTTCTTTATACAATGCATTGTAATCATTGGATACGGTTTCAAGGAAATTGTCAACATCTCCTGCGTCATATCCGTTCAACAAAGCCTTATCAAAAGCTTTATCGGCAATTTCTTGTGGAGTCAGCATAAATACTCAATCCTTTCGGTAACATAATTAAGTCTGCAAAAAATATTTAAAATGCTTTGAAATCAATTAGAAGTAAAGTCCGTTATTTTCAAGCTCATCTATTAAATCACCAAGCAAATCAACATTATAAGGTGTAATAAGGTATGTGTTTACCGCAACTTTTTTTATTTTCCCCTCTTGAGCATATGCGACTCCGCTCAGAAAATCAACAAGCCTGCGGGCAATATCTTTGTTTGTTTGTTCTAAGTTTAATACTACCGTATGCCGATCGCGGAGATTATCGGCAATTTCTGCAGCAGCTTCAAACCGCTCGGGTTTAAATAACGCAACCTTAAGTTGAGCCGTTGCGTGAATGTTGACGACCTTGTTGTTGGTACGCTGTTCTTCGAATCCGCCGTATGAGCTGCGGGCTTGTGCCTGTGTTCTCGGAGGTAACGGCAGCTCCTCGCTCATTGTCGGTTGGAAATCGTCAAGATCTTCCTCATCGTCATAAGGTTTGGCCAGTTTCTTTAATTCATTAATTATTCCCAAAGTCAGGAGACCTCCTTTACAGCCGTTTTAACGGCTTGTCATCGATGTCACTTTATCGGCACCTTTGAGCGACGTCTTTCTCAGCGTCTGCCAAAGAGAGCAGAACCTATTCTAACCATATTTGAACCGGCATGAATTGCATCAATATAGCTATCGCTCATACCCATGGAAAGTAATCGCACAGAGACATTATCATATTTTTTTGCTCTCATGTCAACAAAAAGCTTGAACATTGTATCATAATAGTAACAATTTGTCACTTTTTCGTCGATAATTGGCGGAATTGCCATTAGTCCAAGCACTCTGACTCCATCGACCTGTGAAGCAAAATCAAGAATCTCACCTGTTTGCTCCGGTAAAACACCGGATTTTTGCGGTTCTTTACCAATATTAACTTCAATTAGAATATCTTGAACAATTCCCAATGAAACCGCTTTTTTTCCTATTAATTCTATAAGTGTTTCAGATGAGACAGATTCAATCAAATCGCAGATACCGACAACTTTTGAAACCTTATTTGATTGTAAATGCCCGATAAAATGCAACGGAGCACCTTCGTATGCGCCATTTACGCGCTTTTCAAGCATTTCCTGAACGCGGTTTTCACCTATGGCATCGACCCGGGCTGCAATTGCCTGTCTGATGGAATCCACAGGTTTTGTTTTGGTAACGGCAACAAGTTTTATATCTCCTGGAACCCGACCGGTTTTAACAGCTGCTTCACTAATTAACTCCCGCACTCGTTTTATGTTATCAGCAATATATGTTTCATCATTATACATAAAAGTGTTATTCCTTTCGCTTCAAGGCTCAGGCAACAACCTTACCGTGGTATAAATTGTTTGCTTTAACTATTATTATCGAATCAACACGAAGCGGTGATCCGGTCTCAGCTCCGTCTCTGACCAGATAACTATCGCCGAGCTCTCCCGGCGGATTTAATATTTCCACATCGACGCGCTCTGCATACCCCGAGGTTTGCAGGTAAATAAATGTATTTCCGTCATCATCAAGATGAATGGCTTCCTTTGGAATTCTTATACCCGAGATTACATCCAACACAATATCTGCTCTGAGAGAACGCAGCGGAGCAATATCATGCACCCCTCTGTCGCTTGAAAATAAAACGACACAATAACCATCTTCTCTCCTGCCTATATTTTCAACGATCATTGTGATTTCAATATTATAAACACCATAAAACTGGACGTTTTTTGTTTGCCCCGTGGATAACAAAGCTGCACTCTCGTGATCCATAACGGCTGCATAATACCACTTAAACTCGGTAATTAATTTACCTGCACCATATATGTGCTGCGGCATCTCAAAAAGACCGGCAAGCTCGGAAGGAAATATTCCGGAAACCATATCCGGACCGATATGCTCAAACCCGTCAACATTATGAGAAAATGTACCGCTCACCTCTGCTGTTATGCTCCTTGTGCCGATATACCTGCTTTCCAGATCATCAAGAACCGAACGTAAATATGAGGTATCGGTTTCAATTGAAAAAATACTTGTCTCAATGTCTAAGGCAACTGCGTCAAGTCTTCTAAAATCATGGTTGTTTACAAGAGCAGAAAGATCAAGAATCGCATCAAAGCCTGCCAAATCACTATTACTGCGAACAGACTCAAGCTGAGCAATTTTAAGCCGAAGAGAACGGATCTCACTTGCAAGCTCAAGAGCATCGCGACTCAGATATTCGACAGCGATGGTCTGCCCTCTTGCAACCTTTTCACCTTCACCCACGATTGGAAGAACAGTTGCACCTACATCGCTTAAAACAGTTTCGGTACGGACTATAAAACCAAAAGCAGGGAGTGTTTCTTCTATTGAGTATCTGACAGCTTCTGTGGTTTCATATGCGTTGACGAATGCGTTATAAAGAGAGACACCTATATAACAGGCAACAGCGAGAAACAAAGCTCCCGATGTTAATCTTATAAAGAAATCACTTCTCTTCACCCCGCACCTCGCATATGCTCTGATATCCTATCTAATCCATAATAAAAATCAGGTGATTTATCCCAAAATATCCACATAACATTTTCATCCCGTCTTAGCCATGTAAGCTGACGTTTTGCATATCGCCGGGATTCCATTTTTATTGTTTCAACAACGCTTTGTATACTTTCACCGTTTGTTAAGGCTCCGAAAATTTCTTTATACCCGATGGCCTGCATGGAAGTATTATTACATGTTACTCCCATTTCCTTCAATGCAAAAACTTCGTTTTCAAGACCGCTTTTAATCATATTATCGACACGTTTATCAATTCTTGAGTAAAGCTCATCTCTTTGCGTAAAATTAAGCGAAAATTTAATTGCGTCATATTTCGGTAACAATGTTTTTGACTCTATATCATGTTGAGAGATTGTTTTTCCCGTTGTATAAAACGATTCCAAAGCACGTACAATCCTCTTTTTATCGTTGGAATGTAATTTTGCCGCACTTTCCGCATCAACATCATGCAGTTTTTTTAGCATTGCTTCTCCACCGACAAGATTAAACTCATTTTCGAGATCTTTTCGCAAATTATTATCTCCGCGTGCCAAAAAACCTCTTCCTTTTATTAATGAGTCTATATATAATCCTGTACCTCCTACAATTATCGGCTGCTTACCCCGTTTAATTATATCACTTATGCATATGGCAGCATCTGCAACATAACGGGCAACAGAATAATCATCCAAAGGAGAAATAAAGTCAATTAAATGATGAGAAACTCCACACATTTCCTCTTTAGTAAGTTTTGCTGTGCCAATGTCCATGTTCTTATATACCTGCATCGAGTCTGCGGAAATTATTTCTCCGTCAATTTCTTTGGCAAGCATGACACCAAGATTACTTTTTCCGGTAGCAGTCGGCCCTGTAATGATTATTATCCTCTGCCGGCTGCTCATATTCTGCCTAACCCCTTGTCAAGAGCTGATTTTGTCATCTCAAATGCAACGGGACGTCCGTGAGGGCAGCATAAAATTTCACCTGACATGACCTTTGCAGTCAGTGATTCAAGCTCAAAAAAGCCTGAAGAACGACCTGCTTTTATGGCTGCTTTGCATGCAATGGCACGTAAAATATTATCTCTTTGTGACGGTTCGGAAATGCCGCCGTTAATTATAAGTGAGCAAAGCTCTGAAAGAACCGATTCTGTGTCACCGATATCTATTTCGGCAGGGATGTGTCTGATTGCAACTGCATCGTCGCCAAAACTTTCAACAGAAAAACCCATTTCATCCAAGAAACCGGCATTATCAAGCAATACGGCAGTATATTCGTGTCCAAGCCGGCATATGACCGGAGTGATTAATGCTTCGGACATGGATTCAAATGTACTTTTTTTTAGTGCGTCAAAATGTATACGCTCGTGTGCTGCGTGTTTATCAATAAACCAGACACTGTCTTGATATTCTACCACAATGTATAAGTTAAGAGCTTCTCCGATAACGCGATATGGTGGTTGAACCGATTGATATGGCGGAAATTCAGAATAATCATACATGGAGTTGTCGGGAGCAACAAGCTTTTGTGCCAAATGAGGATTTTTAGAGGATTTATATACAACGGAAGGCTCCGAAACACGGGCAACTCTGAAATCATCTGCACTCATAGCTTTAAAGGTTACGTCTGTGTTTTTGCCGTCGTTGGTTGTATCCGGTTTGTATTTTATATCTTGCTTTTTATCAGAACCGGGAACATTACCGGCAAAAAGCTGTGAAATATGACCTTTGGTTTGAGTTTTTTCTATTGCTCCGAGTGCAGCATAATAAACTCCGTCAAACACCTGTTTTTCGGAAACAAACTTCACCTCGGTTTTAGCAGGGTGGACATTAACATCAACATCGCCCGGTTTTGTTGTTATAAACAAAACACATGAAGGAAAGCGACCTGACGGCACGTAATTCTTATATGCCTGTTCAAGAGCTGATTGGAGCAGCGTCGATCGTATAACTCTTCCGTTAACAAAGAAAAACTGGTAACTTCTGTTACCTCTTGCGGCAACCGGAGATGAAACATAACCGCTTACGGCAACAAACTCATCAGAGGACTCTGCTTTTAAGAACCAGGATTCAATATCCCTTCCGAGTAAACTGTAAATACATGAATCAATCTTGGAGTCTCCCGGAGTGTGATGTTCTGTTTTACCGTCCTTAATAAAACGGATAGAGATATCGGGACGTGATAAAGCACACCTCAATACTACAGATGAAATAGCTGAGGCTTCGGCACGGTCCGATTTCATGAATTTTAATCTTGCCGGTGTGTTATAGAATAAATCACGAACAATTATTGTTGTGCCTTCAGGACAACCAACAGGAGATATATCAATAATTCTTCCGGCTTCAAGCGTCAGGGAAGTTCCCTCGGCGGCTCCGCTTTCACGGGTCATCAGCTCAATGCGCGAGACGGCAGCAATAGCTGCCAGCGCTTCCCCTCTGAAACCGAGTGTACCGATAGCGGCAAGTCCGCCTGCATCTCGAAGCTTACTTGTTGCATGCCTGAGAAATGCGGTTTTTACATCGTCGTCGGCAATCCCCGAGCCATTATCGGTAACCCTTATATATGTCATACCACCGGCAGAAATTTCAACAGTTATGATGCCTGCACCTGCATCAATGGAATTTTCGATTAATTCCTTAACGACGGACGCAGGTTTTTGCACAACCTCGCCCGCTGCAATTAAATCAGCAACATGCTGATCTAATTCCAAAATTCTCGGCATATTTCATACCTCCGTATGCTTATCGGTAAATAATAGGCAAACCTTTTACGTTTACAGGGTCAACGTCTAATACTGCTATATCACCTACGGTGCAGTCTATTTTTGTTACATCTACCATAGTATGCATTAAACCTATACTTCCGAGGACACGTGCTTTCTGGTTGTTTATTCTTACATAAGTTTTTCTGCGTTTCCATCTGAAAAAGCTGAACAGATTTTTTTCGACTATATACCTGTCAACACCAAAGCCGTGGAAGTATCCGACAGATAATACCGCAATCTTTGTCGGAGCTTTTGTTACAAAACTGCGTTCGCTGCCTATTGTGTGACCTTTTGGATGCCATACAACTTCTTCAAGTCCCGCTTCAATATAGCCTACTTTTGAAAGCCCTTGTACGGGTTTTCCCGGAATCCTTCCCGACAGCGCGGTATCAACCCTGACAGCATCCATAAGATCAATCTCATATTTGAAAAGAGCTGCGGAGTCGCAGGCATGTGCCGCTCCGGGTTCATATCCCATTTCAATGATTCTGTCTAAAACATCGTTAAATTTCTCAAGCTGGGCAAAAGTATATTTTTTATGACGCCATGACGATGAAAATGTTGTAAAAGTGCCTATGACATTAAGACTTGACATATAATTGTAAATAGCGGCAACTTTATCGAGTTCAGCCGGCTGAAAACCATAACGGCCGAGGCCGGTATCGATTTTAATTTGTATATCGGCAACTATTCTACGAGCTTCGGCTATTCCGTTGATAGCGACCGCCGAATCATATGAGCCTGCGGTACAAATAACCCCGTACGATAAAAGCTCGTTGATTTCATTAGGATCTGCGGTACTTCGGAGCATCATTATACGCTCTTTTGAAAAACCATTTTCACGAAGAAGCCTTGCATCCCCGGGGTCTGATACTATAAAATTCTTTATCCCTTCATCCCGAAGAAAGCTTGCAACAGTGAGTAATCCCATACCCCCTGCATTTGCACTTAAATCAACAAAAATATGAACACCTTCGGCACAATCCTTAACGGCCCTGAGGTTATTTCTGACAACACGTAAATCTATAACTAAATTTTTCATTAAGAACTCCTATAATGTCCGGCCGGTAACAAGAATTAATGTTATCATATTTTTAAGTGAGAATCAAGTTTTGTCGTTGTGTAATAATAACTAAAATGATAAAATGGCATGGCAAAAATATCATCGGAGGCAAAAAATTGACATCAGTAAATAAAAGTACGCAAGTGCATGAAAATGAAATAGAAAAACAAAAACAATTTATGCATGAAATAACAAAAATTATGCAAATGCAAAGCAAACAACCGCTTGCTTATGTGGATACTTATGGCTGCCAGCAAAATGAATCGGACAGTGAAAAACTGCGCGGAATGTTAGTTGAAATGGGTTATGAAATAACATGTAACGAAAATGAATCGGATATAGCAATATTAAACACCTGTGCCATCAGAGAAAATGCTGAAAATCGCGTCTTAGGTAATGTCGGGGCACTAATTCATACAAAAAAAGCAAACCCCAAGCAATTAATTGTATTTTGCGGTTGCCTTGCCGGAGTTCCGGAAACCGTTGAAAAAATTCGCAACTCATATCATCATGTAGGTCTTGTATTTCCACCGAATAATTTATGGCGGTTTCCTGAATTATTATATCGTGCTCTAACAGAAAAAAAGCGTGTATTTGAAACCAAATGTGAAGAATCAAAAATAGCGGAAGGATTACCGCTTCATCGTGACGGAACTATTAAAGCATGGCTGCCGGTAATGTACGGCTGCGATAACTACTGCTCATATTGCATTGTACCTTACGTTCGGGGAAGAGAACGCAGCCGAAAACAAAATGCAATTTTAGACGAAGCAAAATCGCTTATAAAATCAGGTTACAAGGACATAACAATGCTCGGGCAGAATGTTAATTCCTACAACGACGGTGAAACAGATTTCCCATCTTTGATCCGTTTGATAAACGATATTGACGGGGATTTTCTTATTCGCTTCATGACAAGCCACCCGAAGGATGCTTCTGTTGATTTGTTTAGATCTATGGCAGAATGTGAAAAAGCGGCAAAACACATACATCTGCCGTTTCAAGCAGGCAGCGACCGGATACTAAAGCTGATGAACCGGGGATATACTCAGGAAAGTTACCTCGAAAAAATCTCAACCGCCAGAAGATTAATGCCGAATATCGTAATAACAAGCGATGTAATTGTCGGATATCCCGGAGAAACAGAAGAAGAATTTAACGAAACCTTGGAGCTTGTGGAAAAAGCACAATTTGATGCGATGTTCACATTCATTTATTCAAAACGCCCCGGCACAGCAGCAGCAAAACTGGAAGACACAGTAACAAGAGAAGAAAAGCAAGTAAGATTTGAACGGCTCATGGATTTGCAAAATGAAATTTCCGACAGAAAACACGAAGCATATGTCGAAAAAACCATTAAGGTATTGGTAGACGGGGAAGCTCCCGGAGAGGAATTCTATTTAAAAGCACGCACAAACGGGGGTAGATTAGTACACTTAAAAGGCAAGCCGTCACTGCTCGGAAGCTTCTGTACCGCAAAAATAACACACACAAACAACTGGTCACTATTTGGAGAAGTAAAATGACGCATAATAATCTAAGTATAGCAATTGATATTGGCACAACAACCGTTGCGCTTTATTTAATCAATAATAAAACCGGCGAAAAGCTTGTTTCCATTGGCGGCACAAACGCTCAAGTCCCGTATGGTGCTGACGTAACAAGCCGCATAAAATACTGCTCCGAAAACGGACATAAAAAACTGACAGGGCTGGTTCGTGAGCAGATATCGGAAATGATAGCGAAAGCATGTTCGATTGCCGAAGCAAAGCCGGAAAATATCGAACATATAACAATAGCTGCAAATACGATTATGCAACACTTGGCAGAAGGATTATCACCGGTAAGCATGGGGGTCGCACCTTTTACAACTTTAAGCTTATTTGGCGAGAACTTACCGGCGTGGGATAATCTGCCGACAGCAAAGAATGCATTAATCTACCACACTCCGGCTGTATCTGCATATGTCGGAGGTGATATAACAGCAGGTCTTCTTGCAGCCGGATTTGAGGATATAACTGAACCTGCCATATTTCTTGATATAGGAACAAACGGCGAAATGGTTCTTAAACATAACGGTACATACCACTGTTGTGCAACAGCTGCAGGACCTGCATTTGAAGGCGCGGAAGTTGAAATGGGTATGGCTGCCGAAGAAGGAGCCATTGACCACGTATGGCTGAGTGAAAATAAAATCGAGTATTCTGTTATCGGTGGATATAAACCAAAAGGTATTTGCGGTTCGGGACTTCTCGACACTCTTGCGGTACTGCTCTGTACCGGAGAGGTTGATGATACAGGACGATTATTAAACGGCAATAAATTTTGGTTATCAAAAGAAGATAATGTTTATATTACCGCAGGAGATATAAGAAAGCTTCAACTTGCAAAAGCTGCAATCGCCGCAGGTATACAAGTCCTGTTACACTTTGCCGGATTAACAGTAACAGATATTAACAATCTTATCCTTGCAGGCGGGTTCGGCAGTTATATGGACTTAAAAAGTGCTGCAAGTATAGGTATGTTTCCGAAAATCCTGCTTACCGTCGCAAAAACTCTCGGAAATACAGCAGGAGAAGGTGCAGTAATGGCAGTTAATTCCGGAGAGGTACAAGCACGGCTTAAAACGATACAAAAACAATGCGAATACATTGAATTATCATCAATCGCATTTTTTAACGATAAATTCGTTGATGAAATGTCATTTGAAGAAAACCGGAACTAATTTTGAAAGGCACAGCAATTAACATGAGTACTTACAAAGAATTGGAAAAAACAGCAAAAGAATGCGGCTTTACGTTTTATTCAAAGCTTGATATATCAACACTGGAATTCAAACAGGAAATCCGGGACATGTGCAATCCCGATAAATGCAGAAATTACAATAAATCATGGTCGTGCCCACCTGCATGCCCGTCCTTGGATGAAATGCAAGAACATGTAAAAGGTTATAAAACGGGAATAATTGTCCAAACCGTCGGAGAGCTTGAAGACAGCATGGACTGGGACGGAATAATGGAAACAGGAGCAAGGCATAAAGAAAACTTCGGAAAAATGCGTGAAGCTCTTGACAAAATACATCCGAAGCTGCTTGCAATGGGCGCGGGAGAGTGTAAAATATGTGAGGAATGTACATACCCGCAAAAACCCTGCCGCTTCCCCGATAAAATGGAAACCTCAATGGAGGCGTACGGATTGTTTGTCAGCAAGGTTTGTACGGATAACGATTTGGGTTATAATTACGGTCAGGAAAAGATAGCATTCACCTCATGCTTTTTAATTTAAGGAGTAATTATTCATGAACAATGACTTCACTAAGGATTCTTTCGATATTATAATTCAAGGCGGGCAATCAAACAGCGAAGGTTGCGGTATCGGTCCTGTAAATCATCCTTATGAGCCAAGACCTGATATTTTGATGATGGATAACACCCTCAAAATATCAATTTTACAAGAAAAAGTGTGGGAAAATAATACAGTCGGGAATTTTGTTCAGACATTTGCAAAAGACTATATAAACAACGGCAAATTAGAGGACGGGCGAAAATTGCTGGTCCTGACAGCAGCAGTCGGCGGAACAGGTTTTTGTGACAATCGCTGGGGCATGAAAGATGATTTATTTCTGAAAATGACAGAAATGATTAAAACAGCAACAGCTTTAAATCCGGCAAACCGCACAGTAGCATTCCTCTGGCATCAAGGTGAAACTGACACAGCTAATCCTGTAAGAGAGATACATTACAATAACCTGACATCACTCGTAAGTAGTGTCAGGCAAATATCAGTAAACGAAAATCTCCCGTTTATAGCAGGCGATTTCGTTCAACATTGGAAACAGAAAAACATTGACGCATGTACACCAATTGTTACAGCAATAAAAGATGTTTGCAAAGACATAGGAAATGCAGCTTTTGTAGAATCAGACGGCTTAACATCAAACGATGAAGTCCTTGGAGACGGGGACGATATTCATTTCAGCCGTGAAGCTCTGTATAAACTCGGGCACAGATACTACGATGCATACAACACGATAACGAGGAGCTTAAAATGAAAATAATATCGGCAAATAATGAAAACCTGAAAGAATATGTTGATTTGGCAATGCTTTTGTTTCCCGATGAGGATTACGATGAAGAGTATGAAATGTACAAAGAATCATTTAACACAGATAAGGAAATGGGCTTTTTGTATCAAACTGACAATAAACATGTAGCGATGATGCATCTTTCAATACGAAGCGATTATGTTAACGGAACAGACACATCACCTGTCTTATATTTAGAGGCGATTTATGTACTGCCCGATTACAGAAAACAAGGTGTTGCAAGAGCGTTTATTGAACATGCAGAAGAAATAGCAAAAGATAAAGGGATAACTCAGCTTGCATCAGATTGTCTGTTGGAAAACCACGCAAGTGAACTGTTCCATAAATCATGCGGCTTTAGAGAAGAAGAACGGGTTATTTGTTTTGTAAAAGATGTAAAGGGGATGTAGCAAAACTACATCCTCTTTTTCACGCCCTCGCTACGCGACCCCGATGCCCACCCGACCAGAAAACAAGGTTTTCTGTAGATAAAACCGGTCACTGAACCAGAGCTTACA
>Ga0123356_10003452_pt1 | contig 16541 bp, 14 predicted proteins | sample TergutEmb28metaG_2_FD_92546 | JGI IMG/M metagenome (GOLD analysis project Ga0123356, IMG submission 92546) | Embiratermes neotenicus P3 segment gut microbial communities from Petit-Saut dam, French Guiana - Emb289 P3 | ecosystem: Host-associated > Arthropoda: Insects > Digestive system > Gut ...
GATACTGGAAGCATTTGACAGAGTTCCAGGAATAAGCGTGACAAGGGATGACAGGGGGACGGGGGTTTTGACATGTGTCAGAATTTGTTTACTTTCGGGGGTGAAAAATTCTGACACATGTCAAAACCCCCGTCCCCCTGTCATTTTTATTTACTGCTGGAGATCGTTATCCCGTCGAAGCAGCACCATGGCATTATGTTGTAGCCGGTTTTTATTTGTTCTTTTGAGATCGCAGGGATATCCTTTAATATGTCTATGACATTAAACGATACCATTGTTTCCGATAGTGCATCTGTTACTTTGCCGTTCTCTATCAGGAAGCTGTTTTTTGCTACTCCCGATATGTCGCCGCTCGGTCCGGGTGATGCTCCTGAAAAACGGTTTAGCAGGACGCCGTGGTCGATGCTTTTAATCATTTCGTCAAGTGGTGTGTCTCCCGCAACTATTTCGATGTTTGAAAAAGCTGTGTTAGCGGTTCTTTTATTTCCTGTCTTAAGTGCACCATATAGAGAGAGGGCAAAAGACTCCAGAACACCATTCTTTATCAAGTCGGCATCTTTACTTTCATATCCGTCGGAAGTGACACGTTCGCCTGCTATTATTGCCGGATGAAGCGGTACAAGGCGCATGGTCAGCTTTTTGTCTGCAACCACAGTGCCAAGTGCGTCTTTCCAACGGCTTGTCCCTTCCACCAATGCTCTATCAGTCAGGAAACAATTCATGATCGTTCCCCAAATCATATCATAGCAATGCGGTGTAACTATTATTTTTCCAACAAACTTATCATCTACCGCTCGTGTGTTCAGAGATTTGATAGATTCTTCAAGAAGTGATCTGCCCATCGCCAAATCTATGAAAGGCGTTCCAAGGGACGCCAGATTCGCTCCATAGTAGTTAAAAGATGAAGATTTTTCACCTTCACTTGCCGAAAACATGGCACTGAATCCATAATTTTCTTTTGCCGATTCGAACTCCGCGCCCTTACTGTTAGCATATACAGTATTTGCTGAAGTAAATTCTGACACTACACCTTCAAGATTTATCTGCGGATATTCTTCTTTGACCTGTTTAAGAAAATCATTTGTCCTGGAAAAGAGAAGTCCCATATCGGAACCGCCGATACTTTGATCAAAATGTTTATTCTCTATTTTCTCAGCTATATCTTCTGCTTCATCCGGTGTCGCATGTTTTGCTAATGTTATACAATCTTCCACTGCTTTATCGATCGAGTCTTTATCAAGCTTATTTACTATCGCAACGCCTTTTTTGTTATCGCAAAGTGCTTTCAGACTCAGTGCATCATCAAAAAGTGTACGCAGAAGAGTAAATTTTCCGGCTTCAATGTTGAACTCTTCCTTACGCGCTTGTGTAACGCTGCAGGCTGCTTTATCAGCTCCTGCTTTTTTCATCGCTTCTAATGCGTATGCAGCTATATCTTGTCTTTTCATACTCATATCTACCTACCTCCTATGTTGATCTCGCAGCGGACTGCCGGACCGCCGCCTGCGGTCGTCATCGGCTGCTTTTTGCCGCAGAAACCGCTTATCGACCATTCCATATCATCAGATACCATATCCACAGTCTTTAGCATTTCAAAAGCTACACCCGATATCGATGTCTCGCGGATCGCTTTACCTAGTTTTCCGTTCTTTATTTCATAACCCAGCTCAATGGAGAATGTGAATTCTCCGGTCGTATCTGCCTGACCGTTGCCGGTCTTTACCAGATAATATCCGTCGTCGATGCTGGCTATCATGTCTTCCAGCTTGTCTTTTCCGGGTAATATCGCTGTGTTTCTCATGCGGATGAGCGGCTCGTCTGAAAATTGGAATCCGCGTGCATTTCCTTGTGGCTTTACATCATAGTGGCGCGCGGTTTCTCTTGAGTGCATGAAGCTTTTTAATATGCCGTTTTCTATAAGAACGGCATCCTCTGCTATAACACCCTCATCATCAACATATACGGGCATCGGGCATGGCTTGCCGAATGCTGTGTGTGCAAAATCGACCATTGTTACAAGCTCGCTGGCAACCTGTTTGTTAAGGTTATACCCTGCAACTGAACCGCCGAGCACAAGGTCGGCTTCGACTGTATGTCCGACTGCCTCATGCGCCAGTATCCCTGCAAGATCAGAGCTCATCACGCATTTGCACAACCCGGCTTTTGAATATACTCCCTCACGCTTTTTCATGAGTGCTTCATACAGTTTATCGAGCTCAGGTGTCAGCTTTGAAGGGTCAGGATAGATTTCATCAAAGCGTCCGAGCTTGGAAAATGGATGGAATAGTTCTAATGGTATTCCATCATCTGTTTCTGCGGTCATAAACACATAAATCGTGTTTCGCGGCTGGAACCAGTGCATATCTGCGCCGTCGCTGACCACCAGCAGTTTTTCAATATCAAGGATGTCTGCTACGACTGTACGGCTTGAAAGCTTCGGATAATTTTTTGTTATCATACTATCAACTTCGTTAGCAAAATCGATCAGATAACTTTGGGGTACAAATTCTCCCGGGTTGGCTTTAAGCCCTATGTTTCCTGATTGGACAGCAGGTATAGGAGGCATTGCTTTTTGCACATGCTTGTCCATAAATTCTGCGTTGTTTGTCGCGGCGGTCAAAACGTTTTTAACGCTCTCGTCCGAGTATTCCGCACTTGAGGCAAACCCGTAAGTGCCTCCTTTGTAAACTCTAGCGGATACACCGCCGACTGTTGCCTGTGTGTTGCTGACCATATTTCCGGCTAGCAATGTCACTCTTCGTGATGTGTTTTCCTGCGCACGCAGCTCGGTATGGTTCTTAAAACCACCTTTATAAGTGCTGAGTAAATCTGTAATCATAAATTTCTCCTTCTTTTGTCTCATTGATCGTGCAGGTATTTTTCCAGGGCTTCTATTACCATGTCGTATGATAGCGGCTTGCCGATGTGGCTGTTCATTCCTGATGCCAGACATTTTTCTATGTCTTCTTTAAACGCGTTTGCTGTCATTGCTACAATGGGTATTGTTTTAGAGCGGTCCTGCCCTGAGGCTCTGATTTTTTCGGTTGCTGTGAATCCATCCATTTCCGGCATTTGGATGTCCATAAAAATCATGTCGTACTTGTCGGGATTTTTTATAAACTCTTCGACTGCTTTTACACCGTTTACGGCACACTCTATTTTTAGTTTGGTTGGTTCCAACAGTGCCATCACTATTTCGCGGTTTATCTCAACATCCTCGACCAGAAGTACAGTTTTTCCTTCAAAGTTTACATCCAGTGTATTGATGATCGATTCATCCTTAAGAGTATCAGCATATAAAAGATCGTTTATGCAATCTACAACCGTGGAACTAAATAATGGCTTTGACATATTTACTGTTATACCGACTTCGCCGGCACGTTCATGGTTTGTGCTCCAATCTGTTCCGGATATAAGAAGGACGATCTTTGCGTCTTTATCGTGATCCTTTATCGACTGTGCAAGATCCAATCCGGTCATATCTAGAAGTGTGAACGCTATAAAATAAATGTTGTACTTCTCATTTTCTGCCAATTTGGCCAATGCATGCTCACCGATCGGCATAATATCACAAGGTATGCCCTGTGTATCAGAGAACTCTTCAAAAAACACTCTTGAGCCCATATCATCATCAACTACAAGCATTTTTATGTTTTCGGCTATAACTCTTTTGTCGATCGATGTCTTTTTTCCGCCTCTTTCATATCCTAAACGTACTGTAAATGATACGACTGCACCGTCACCAAGCTCTGATTCTACCCAGATATCGCCGTCCATCATTTCTACGATACCCTTGCTTATGACAAGACCGAGACCTGTGCCTCCAAATCTGCGTGAGGTGCTTGCTTCTGCTTGTTCAAATGATGCGAAAAGACGTTCCTGTTGTTCCGGACTGATACCTATTCCTGTATCGCTGACTACGACCAGTAATGTACATTGTCCGTCTTTTTCTTCTTCAAGCATTACTTCAAGATGAATGCTTCCTTCTTCCGCTGTAAACTTGACCGAATTGGATAACAGGTTTGTTATGACTTGTGCCAGTCTCTGATCGTCGCCTATCAGTGTTTCAGGCATATTGGGGTCGATATGGATCGTCAGTTTTTGTCTTTTTTGCTCAATCCTGAAGCTGATAACATCAACTACACGCTGGACCATTTTCTCTATTTCAAACATTGCTTCAGATAAGCTGTACTTTTTCGCCTCGATTTTTGATACGTCCAGAATGTCATTGATTATTCCAAGCAGATGCTTTGAAGCATCATTGATTTTATTAAGTGAGTAGTCTTTTTTCTCAATATCGGGGGATGCCGTTCCAATGGATGTCATGCCGATTATAGCATTGAGCGGCGTGCGTATTTCGTGGCTCATATTAGAAAGGAAGTTGCTCTTTGCAATGTTTGCCTGCTCTGCTCTTTGTCTTGCGATCTCTATCTCCGTTACATCATTCGTCATTATGATATAGCCGGTTTTATCTCCATTTTTGTTGTAGAGATAATTCGCTTGTCCTCTGTAATATTGATTGGTGTCTTCTTTATGCAGTACTTCTGCTTCCTTTCCTTTATGCAGCGCGCTTATCGGGTCGGTTGGTGATCCTGTCGGATATATGCTGATCTCGCTGTATTTCTTTCCTACCACTTCGTTTCTATCTTTGCCCAGCACATCCAGTGCAGGACTGTTTATATAGACTACATCCATCTGCAGATTTGTGATCGATAGTGGTGAGCTGATACTGTTTTCCAGGCTGTCCGCCATCTCGTCAAATGAGTCAGCCAACTCTCCGAATTCATCTTTTTTCCTTGAGTGGATCCTGAAATCTCTTTCACCGTTTTGGAATGTAGATAGTCCTGTGATAAGGAGTCTGATATTTCTTGTGACGGATAATGCCAATAACACAGCGACAAATAGAATAAGAACAAGCGCACCGATACTTATTATCATAAGCTGCATGACGTTCTCTGTCGAGCTTTGAGTTATTGCGTCAGTGATCCTCTCTCCCATCAAAACCGCCGGTTCGGTAAAGTCATCTATACCTGAACCTATTGTAACAAACGCAAATCCGCGCCTGTTTCCTTGCACTTCGGGTGAGTATTTCCCTGTATAATACTGTATTGAACCGGCTGTGGTCGGTTTATATACATTGCTCCAGTAGATATAGAACGAACCGGAGCCACCGTCTTCAGTCAGATCCATCCAACCTGTACACTGGGGAGCATTGTTCAGATATCGTCCGTCAAGACCTACAAACCCTGCCTTTGTCAGCATTCTTGCAGGAGATTTGCTGCGTGATTGATAATCAAGGATCGGTTTACCGAATATATCATGGATTTGATTTCCGTATATATCTCTTAGCGGTCTTTCACCAAACTGTGGGAGTATTTCTCTGTCGTCTTTGTATGTTTCATAAAACTCACCCCAGCTTGTGCCGACAGGTACTGCAGAGAGTTTATTCCATGCGGGATTTGCTTCAAGCCACGCTCCGCCGTTTGTAGAATACCAGTAGAAGAACGGTGTGTCTTGTGCATAATCAATGTAACCTTCTTGATTTAGGATCGGTATCGGTCTGTCTTCATCATTGAGAATGAATCCTCCGAGTTCATAATCACGTTCCAATTTCAGTGAGCCTTCAAGCCACGGTACCTGCGGCTCTCCTGTAAGAGGGTTATAGCCTACAATAGAATGATGTCTCGGATGAGCTATGCTGCGGCATTTATAGTCCCAAATAAATGCGTAATTACCGTCAACAGCATCTGACAGAACAGAATAACGCTCGATCATCGGAGTTATGAAATCAACAAACTCCATGATATGGTCGTGATTGAGCGCCATAGTAACATATCCCCATATGTTGCCGTCAAAATCCAATACCGGTGTAGCCCAGCGTATAATACCTTCAAATCGCTGCCCCAACGGATTCTCAAAGCCTGCAAAGGCTTGTTGTCTTGCCATTTCATAAAACTCACCCGTAGGAAGGTTTGCTATCTCCTGCAGCAAATCATAATTCGGATGAGTTTGAGGCGCGTTTCTCATTGCTCCGGGAGTGTACATACCAATGAAATTTGTTCCGATATATGCACCTATAACATCGGATACATAGATCTCGCCGGGACGAAGTTTTTGAATGTCCTCCCAGTATGTCTCCGCTTTAACGTAGGTGTTTGCCTTGTCTGATATATCAACTTTTTCGGAATTTAAAGGGTAGTTTATCTTGGTTGTTCTCGGGTTGATGTATTTGAATAACTCTTGACCGTCCAGGTCAACGAACGTTATTTCGTCATACAGCGGGAATAGTTTACGGTAATGCTCAAAGAACTCGGGTGGTCTGTAATTGAAGCTGCTGCCGAAAAGTACATCATTATTTTCTCTGTTTGTAGATACATCCAGATCACCTTCATATACAAACGGATCCTGTTCGACCCATGTCATACCGTCACCGGAAAGTTCCCATTCTCCCATTGTCATAAGTCTGCTGTTTCTGCTGTCTGAAAATACCATATACGCTTCATCGGAAGGCATTAGTTGTGCCAGCAAACGTATATCCTGATCACGCTGATACAGAAACTCTGCTACGTCGGATGCTGTGTCTGTTGTCATCCTTTCCAGGTTATCCCGGGCATTATCATTTAATGCTTTAGTAGCGTCGTAAATCGATATGTCCCTGAGTTCATAACCGAGTGTTACTATTTGATTCATTGTTATAGCTATCAGAGCAGCGACCGGAATGATCATGACCGCAACAAAAATCATTATTAACTTTGCACGTAATCTCAGTCCTCTTTTTTTCACAGGATGCGTAATTGCCGGTTGCAATTCGTTTTGATTTTCCTTCATTGTTGATTATCCCCTATTGTTTCTTGACCGTTGCTGCTTATGACACATTTCACTATGAAAAAATTATTTGCATTATCAAGCGTAATTTAGGAAAATATGCCGCCGAAGACCAATCTGATCAAGGATTCTATAAAATTACTGCTCCATTTATCCAAATTGATAAAGGTTGGAACATCATTGATTTGTGCACCGGTTTGTGTTGACAGCTCAATTTTTAATCCGGTGTTAGGTAAATCAGGGTACAGATCGTCGATCCTAAGGTGAAAATTATTATCGTCTATCCTGAGCAAACCTTCAAGCGAAACTGTTTCATCCTCATTTTGCATGGTCAGGACAAAACCGCCTCTGTCTATATTCCATTCTGATGTGACAGAAATCGGATGGTTCGTTTCTGTTGTAAGGATCATATTGTTTATACAAGAACTTGTTGTAGTACTTCCGTGGTTATTTGTTTTAGTATCATAAGACCAGATGATCTCGTGTTTACCGGGTGTGTAAAAGTTTTCAACATCAAATACCAGCTTCCAGTCATCTTCAATCGAGCTTCCGAAATCAAATATGATTGTTAAATCCTTCGGATGATGATCATATTTTGCATCAATATTTAATTCAGCACGTAAAAGCCTGTCTCCACTGCCAATATAAAATGACAGAACGATGTCTCCTGTATAATACGTTTCAATGTCTGTAACAAGCTTATTGAAAATTTCCGGAAAATCATCAGAGGTCCTATAAATATCCTCTTGTGAGTCTTGATAGAAAAAGGTACCAACTATATATAAAAACAATGCTTGTGCCGATTCATTGCCTTCAAGAATATCATATAGTTCATATAGAAGTGATACTACGCTTTCTTTAGTCATCTTTATCTCTATCAAGCGGCAGTTGATGCGTTCTTCCCCTGATATAATTTCGGATCTTCTGTTATTGACTTCCAGATTTCTGATAAGCTTTCTGAGTGAATCCCGGGGTATCGGAGGTTCATCAAATATATCGATCTCAGTGTTTATGATCCTATTTAATATATCAACATAATCTGCCCATCCATCCATTAAATCGTCGCTAAGTGAAAGTATTTGCCCGAAGACACGTACGTCGTCTCTGAATGTATCGTATGTAATGCCGTAATAGTTATTGTCAAGGAGCGGTAAACGCAGGGCAAGCCTTTCTTTATTCATATTAGCGTCCAGCTCGATCGTCGTGCCTAACGCTTTGATGCTTGCTTCAAGAGCGAAGTTTCTTGCTTCAAGATTTGCTGATAATAATGCTTCTCCGATAACATCGACTGTTAGAAAGTTGCCAAGGATCGATGTGCTATAAACAAAATCTGTTTTTACTGTGCCGTCTTTAAGCACATCACCCAGCATAATTGCCGCTTTTACCGGCGAATGGTCTATGCGTTCTTCTGCTTCTGCTGCGATGTTGTACACCGCTCTGCCTACCATTGCCAGGAAAATTGGTTTTCTGAAGAAAATAAAGTACACTGAAATCGCTATTGCGATAGCTGTTGTTATCGATGCAAATATTATCCAAAACTTTTTGTATGACTTTTTACAGTCCATCAAAAACTCCTTGATTTAGATATCAGCAAACTTCAACCCTAATTCGAAAGCTGAAATATAATTATACTGTGCATAACGTCATTATGCAACAAATAAAACTGTTCATACGCAATAAACAGGCATGTTAGATATGCATATTTTGATAAAGGGATCAATTTTATCGATTCATAGCAAATAATGATTCCTTTTTTGATAAACTGTTGGTATAATCGTGCGAGGATTAAAATTTTCGGAGGTTTATTATGGACCGTAAGGATAAAGAAAACTACTACCTTGATATTGCTGAAACCGTAGCACTCAGATGTACCTGCCGCAGACGCAGATACGGGGCGATCATCGTATTAAACGACGAGATCATAGCGACAGGTTATAACGGAGCACCGCGTGGCAGAAAAAACTGCCTTGACCGTGCAGTTTGTATGAGAGACGAGCTCGGTATCCCCAGCGGTGAACGTTATGAGCTCTGCCGGAGTGTTCATGCAGAAGCGAACGCGATCATTTCTGCTTCAAGAAGAGATATGATGGGTTCGACTTTATATATGACAGGTATCGATGCAAAAACCGGCGAGCTGCTGGAGGAAACCAATTCTTGCAGCATGTGCCGCCGTTTGATCATCAATGCCGGGATCGAAAAAACCGTATGCCGTTCCAGCGGCGGTAAAATCACTGTCATCCATATACGCGATTGGGTTTTTAATGATGATTCTATTCTGGACGGTTCAAAATTTTCTCTGACTTGATTTCCTGTTACCGGCGGTGTTGAGTCTTTGACTTTGGAAGGAACGGATGCAAATTGATCGATCAGTTCCATAGAACGGCATTATTATTAGGCCGGGAGAATATCGATAAGCTTAAAAACCGCCGGGTGGCGGTTTTCGGCGTCGGCGGTGTCGGAGGGCATACCGCAGAGGCTTTGTGCCGCTGCGGTATCGGTATGATAGACGTTTTCGACGGTGATGTCGTCGATATTACGAATATCAACCGCCAACTGATCGCAACACATAGTACGATCGGTCGGGATAAAGTCGAAGTCATGCGAGAACGCCTGCTTGAGATAAATCCTGATGTGAAAGTCGGAGCCTTTAAGTTATTTTATCTTCCTGAAACAGCAGACAGTGTTGATTTATCTATTTATGACTATATAGCTGATGCAATCGACACTATGACAGCTAAAATCGAGCTTGTATGTCGGGCGGCTGAATTGAATATTCCGGTCATCTCTTCAATGGGAGCAGCTAACAAGCTCGATCCCACAGCATTCGAAGTTGCAGATATCTATGAAACATCAGTTTGCCCGATGGCAAGGATCATGCGAAAAGAGCTGAAAAAACGCGGCGTTGAGTCTTTAAAGGTCGTTTATTCGAAAGAAATCCCAATCCGTCGTGAGGACGATCATTATCAGAGTGCCGTGACAGGGAACGATGCCGAGAAAAATGCCGGCAATTTTTCCTGTGTGAATGAAATTCACGCTATGTCACACCGCCCTTTACCGGCCAGCATTGCTTTTGTACCACCTGTTGCCGGGCTGATTTTAGCCGGCGAGATAATTAAAGATTTGGTCACACAAAATATATTGCGGCTTTATTAATAAAATGATATCATAGTCGAGCACGAAAAGAGTAATTAGGCGAAAGGAATAAGTTTATGAAACTAGAACAGGTAATGGAAATTTTAAATGCGAAAGTTTACACAGATGTTCCGTTTGATGACGTCAATATCAATGCGGCATGCGGTGCTGATCTTATGAGTGATGCACTTGCGTTCGGTGAAAACAAGGGACTTCTTCTGACCGGTCTGAACAATCCGCAAAGTGTTAGAACCGCAGAAATGATGGATATCCATTGTGTTATGATCGTACGCGGAAAAGAACCGGATGAGGCTCTTATTAAACTCGCAAACGAAAAGGACATTGTTGTCATGAAGACCGACTATTCGATGTATACCTCCTGCGGTCTTCTTTATAAAGCCGGATTGCCGGGCGGAGATGTTTAATTGTTGTTTATACTCAAATAACGGAAAGGAATACACATTATTATGTCTGAGATTCTTACACAGAAGTATAACGTGTGTGCAGAAGATTTTGCTTCTGCCGGTGCTGCTTCTGCCGGAGTGAAAAGAACATTGAAGCAGCTCGGATTTTCACCTGACTTTATCAGGCGCACTTCAATTGCTATGTATGAAGGTGAGATCAACATGGTCATACATGGCGGTGGTGGTGTCGCCAGTGTCGAGATCGCAGAAGATTATGTTAAAATAACTTTAGCAGATGAAGGTCCCGGTATTGCAGATATCGACCTTGCAATGCAGGAAGGTTTTTCAACTGCCTCGGAATCAGTCCGCGAGCTTGGTTTCGGTGCAGGTATGGGTCTGCCGAATATTAAAAAGCAAAGTGATGAGTTCAATATTACAAGTGAGCTTGGTAAAGGAACAACTCTGGTTATAACTATCTTTGCGGGAGCATGATTTGTATTAAAATATCCGGAACATTGACCAGGTTGTATAGAGTTAAGGGTTAGCTAAAGATATATAAAGGAACAAGTATATCGGAGGAGAGATGGAAGCAATTACTCATTCAGTAACACTTGATGCAGATAAGTGCAAGGGGTGCATCAACTGTATAAAAAGATGCCCTACTGAAGCAATTCGTGTCAGAAACGGAAAAGCCGTGATCATGAGTGACCATTGTATCGATTGCGGCGAATGTATCCGTACATGTCCTCACCATGCTAAAAAAGCCATATCCGACCATCTTTCGATCATGGATAATTTTAAGCATAAAATAGCTCTGCCGGCACCTTCACTTTACGGGCAGTTTAAAAGTATCCGCGATGTTAATATCATATTGACCGCTCTGATCAAAATAGGGTTTGATGAGATTTTTGAAGTTGCACTTGCTGCACAGAGCGTGTCCGAGTATACAAAAGATATCCTCCCCGGAGCACGTGCACTTTTACAAGGGCCGCTTATAAGCTCTGCATGCCCTGTCATAGTTAAGCTTATTTGTGTGCGATATCCCGGTTTACTGGATAATGTATTAAAAATAGTCACACCTGTTGAGCTTGCCGCAATAGCTGCAAGAGCAAAAGCTGTGAAGGATACCGGACTTAAGCCCGAAGAGATCGGTGTTTTCTTTATATCACCTTGCCCGGCTAAGATCACAGCATCAAAATACCGCATCGGCTACGACAGTGTGGTGATCGACGGTGTTTTTTCAATGAGCGAGCTTTTTGTGAAGCTGCTGCCGGTCGTTGAAAAAATGAAAGAGCCGATGGATCTGTCTGTCGCAGGTGTCCGCGGCATCAAATGGTCTTTCTCAGGTGGCGAAGGAAGTGCAACAAAAGAATCGTTATTTGTTGCTGTTGATGGCATTGACAGTGTGATCAGAGTACTTGATGAAATCGAAAACGACAAGTTTACAAGTGTTCGTTTTGTCGAACTGAACGCTTGTCCGGGCGGCTGTGTCGGCGGTTGTCTTGCCGCCGAGAACCCCTTCGTTGCAAGAGCAAGGATCCAACGAATGGGACAACAACTGGAGGAAGAAAAAGACCAGAATTCTATAGACAAAAGCTGTCTTATGCCCGAGGTGTTAAACTGGCAGAAAACTCCTGAATATAACTCTATTCTACGTCTGGATGCCGACAGGGGTGTTGCAATGCGTAAGCTTGCCGATATTGAAAGTCTTTACGGGACTCTCCCCGGCATCGATTGCGGTTCTTGCGGTGCACCGTCATGTCACGCTCTGGCTGAGGATATCGTCAACGGTACAGCTCACGAGAGTGATTGTGTGTTTAAGCTGCGCGAACGTATGGCAAGCCTCTTCCATGAGATGGCTGAGCTGCAGGAATATATGCCGCCGCCGTTCAGAGAGCTCAGTACACATGATAAACAATAATTTTTATTTTATTGCAGAAAGGCATGGTTGAGAATGAATTTATCCAAACTTGCTGAAGAGTTAAAGCTCACAAGATTATCAGGAGATGCCGACAGAGAGGTTGAGTCTTGTTATATTTCAGATCTTCTCAGTCGTGTTCTCGGCGGGTGTCAGTCCGGTGATATCTGGATCACGGTCCAGTCGTCTCTTAATATGGTAGCTGTTGCTGTAATGACAGATGCTTCGTGTGTAATACTTCCGGAGGGCTTGACCGCTCCGGACAACGTAATAGAAAAAGCAAACGAGGAAGGTCTGTCAATCTTCACATCAGAAGAAAGCGCATATTCATTGGCTGTGAAATTCTCACAGCTAACAGCATAAGATATGAAACCCGTTTATTATGATCTTCATATTCATACTGCTTTATCTCCTTGTGCCAATGATGATATGACGCCTAATGATATTGTTGGTATGGCTTTATTAAACGGGCTTGATTTAATTGCTATCACTGATCATAATTCTTTTTCAAATGCAAAGTCTGTTTATATTGCTGCTAAGGCTATGCAGGTGCAGGCCGGTAAAGAGTTGATCGTGCTTCCCGGGATCGAGGTTTCGACTGCTGAAGAAGTTCATGTGATTTGTCTTTTTGAAGATTTAGATTCTGCTGCCGGCTTTGAGGATGATCTTGCTCCTTATTTTTCAATGTTACCAAATCGTGTGGATATATTCGGTCATCAGTTGATTTATGATGAAAATGACAATATCACCGGCGAAGAGAGCCGGATGCTTATTTCTCCGGCATCGATATCATTTGATGATCTGCACAGTTTAGTACACAAGCACAGCGGTGCTTTTATCCCGGCTCATATCGACAGGGATTCTTTCAGTGTGGTCTCAAACCTGGGTTTTTTGCCGCCGCATTTGGACATCAATACCATAGAGGTTTCTCCAAGGGGTGTAGACAGCGGGTTTGTTAACAAAAACGCCGATATTTACTCTGATAAAAAGATGATTTTTTCATCTGATGCGCATCAGCTCTGGAGTATCAGTGAAAGAGAAAATTTTATCATGCTCCCGGAACGCACGGCTATGGCAGCAATAGAATTTTTGCGTTGATTTTTCTTTATTCTTATTATACTATGGCATAGCATTTTTAATAAAAGTATCATACGGTTTTCAGCACATAAAGCATGAGAAAGGATGAAAGGTATTATGAGTGAAACCACCGCGATTCCGTTTGCAGGGACAAAGGAGCAGGAGCAGGAACTGAAAGAGGCTATCGCTCTTCATAAGGAGCAAAAAGGTGCATTGATGCCTGTTATTCAGGAGGCACAGCGTATTTACGGGTATATGCCCGAAGAGGTCCAGAAAATGGTTGCCGAGGGTATGGGTGTTTCCTTGAGTGAAATTTACGGTATCGTTACATTTTACTCGCAGTTTTCTCTGACTCCAAAAGGTAAATACCGTGTTGTTATTTGCATGGGCACAGCATGTTATGTCATTGGAGCAGGTAAAATCCTTGAAAGATTTGAAAAAGAGCTCGGTATCAATGACGGTGAATGTACTGCGGATATGAAGTTTTCATTAAACGGTGCACGCTGCGTCGGTGCTTGCGGTTTGGCACCGGTCATTTCCATAAACGAGGATGTTTACGGCAAGCTGACCGAAAGCATGGTACCTGATATTTTAGCAAAGTATAAAGAATAAACAGAGGGCATACCACACCATGATGACAGAGCTTTCCCTTAATGTTTTGGATATCGCTCAAAATTCCATAGTTGCTGAAGCTACACTGATCGAAATAGATGTTGAGGAAGACAGCAAATCCAACCGTATCGTTATACGTGTCAAGGATAATGGAAAAGGGATGAGTGAGGATTTTCTGAAGGCAGTTGAAGACCCGTTCATCACAACACGTACTACAAGAAAAATCGGGCTTGGTATATCATTCTTAAAAGAGGCGGCAGAGATGACCGGAGGTCATATAAGCCTTGAGTCGGAGCTCGGCGTCGGCACAACCATCACAGCGGTCTTTATTATGGATCATATAGACCGCCAGCCGATCGGAAGCCTGACTGAGACGATAATCATCCTTGTTACTCTAAACACCGAAATCGATTTTATCATCCGCTATAAAGTGAATGAAGACGAGTTTGTATTTTCCACACAGGAAGTAAAAGAACTTTTAGGCGAAGACGCATCACTTAACAGTCCCGCGATCGTAGTTTTTTTGACAGAATATGTTAGTGAACATATACAAAGTTTATCAGGAGAAGGCAAATAGCGCGATAAGTATTGAAGATTAATGAAAGGAATGGACTTGATAAATGAAATCATTGGCTGAACTTGCCGCAATTAAGGACAAAATGAAACAGAACGCGACGATGCGTGAGGACAGCGACAGTAATACCAGGATAGTCGTTGGTATGGCAACATGCGGGATCGCAGCAGGTGCGCGTGCGATAATCAATGAGGTCACCGCGGAACTGGCAAAAAGAGACCTCGAAAATGTAACGGTTGCACAGACCGGATGTATCGGAATGTGCAGGCTCGAGCCGCTCATGGATGTCATCGTCCCGGGTCATGAGAAAGTTACATACGTACATCTTACACCTGAAAAGGTAGCAAGGATCATCAGCGACCATGTAGTTAATGGTCACCCTGTTCAAGAATACACCATCGGCGCTTACGAAAAAGAATAGGAGGAAGTAAAGAATGGCTTTATTCAGATCTCATGTTTTACTCTGCGCCGGAACAGGTTGCGTAGCTTCGGGCTGCCATGCTGTCAGTGAAGCGTTTGAAGCAGAGCTAAAAGCCGTCGGTCTGGAAAATGAGGTCAAGGTGGTGCATACAGGTTGTTTTGGTCTGTGCGCTCTTGGTCCGATCATGATCATTTATCCGGAAGGAAGCTTTTACGCTAAGGTCAAGGCTGAGGATTGTAAAGAAATCGTCGATGAGCATCTTCTAAAGGGACGCATCGTTGCACGTCTTCTTTATCATGAGACCCTTGAAGATGACGATAGTCTCAAATCGCTCAGCGAAACCGGCTTTTATAAAAAACAAACACGTGTCGCGCTGCGTAACTGCGGCGTTATTGACCCCGAAGTCATTGACGAGTATATCGGCTTTGACGGTTATGCAGCTCTCGGCAAAGCTCTGACTGAAATGACTCCGCAGGAAGTCATAGACTTAATCAAAGCATCCGGACTTCGCGGGCGCGGCGGTGCAGGGTTCCCGACAGGACTCAAATGGGAATTTGCCGCTAAAGCAGAAGGCGATCAAAAATACGTCTGTTGCAACGCCGACGAAGGTGACCCCGGAGCATTTATGGACCGCTCAATTCTGGAGGGCGACCCGCATGCGGTCGTTGAGGCAATGAGTATTGCCGCTTATGCGATCGGCGCAAATCAGGGCTATGTTTATGTACGTGCCGAGTATCCGATCGCTGTGCATCGTTTGCAGATCGCGATAGATCAGGCTAAGGAATACGGTCTTTTAGGAAAGAATATTTTCGATTCAGGCTTTGATTTTGACCTTGAGATCCGCCTCGGTGCCGGTGCTTTCGTCTGCGGAGAAGAGACAGCATTGCTCTTGTCGATAGAAGGAAACCGCGGCGAACCCAGACCTCGTCCCCCGTTCCCGGCAGTAAAAGGTTTGTTTGGTAAGCCGACAGTTTTAAATAACGTTGAAACATTTGCAAACATCCCGCAAATCATGCTCAAAGGTCCCGAATGGTTCTCCTCAATGGGAACCGAGAAGTCAAAGGGTACAAAAGTTTTTGCTCTGGGTGGTAATGTTACAAACGTAGGTCTTGTCGAGATCCCTATGGGTATCACATTGCGCGAGATCGTTGAGGAGATTGGCGGTGGTGTTCCAAACGGCAAGAAGTTTAAAGCCGCACAAACAGGCGGTCCGTCCGGTGGTTGTATCCCTGCGGTACATTTTGATGTTCCTATCGATTACGAAAACCTTGCAGCGGTGGGCTCGATGATGGGCTCCGGCGGTCTGATCGTAATGGACGAAGATAACTGTATGGTCGATATGGCAAAATTCTTCCTTGATTTCACAGTAGAAGAATCTTGCGGAAAATGCAGCCCTTGCAGGATCGGTACAAAGCGTCTGTTTGAGATCCTTGAGAAGATCACATCCGGAAACGGCGAGCTTGAAGACCTTGATAAAATGGAAATGCTGTGCACACACATAGCTAAATCTTCACTCTGCGCACTCGGGCAAACAGCGTCAAACCCTGTTATTTCAATGTACAAATACTTTAAAGATGA
>Ga0123356_10003453_pt1 | contig 16537 bp, 11 predicted proteins | sample TergutEmb28metaG_2_FD_92546 | JGI IMG/M metagenome (GOLD analysis project Ga0123356, IMG submission 92546) | Embiratermes neotenicus P3 segment gut microbial communities from Petit-Saut dam, French Guiana - Emb289 P3 | ecosystem: Host-associated > Arthropoda: Insects > Digestive system > Gut ...
AATGTGTTTACAGTCAGCGAGTGGCTGACCTCCATATATAACGGAGACAGAGACCCCAGCCTCAGTGAGTTTGACATGGATTTCACGACATATTGCCGCGACCTGAAAAATCAAAAGCAAATCGATGCAAACGAAGAAAAACGTCTTCTTGCCGATAGAAACGAGCATCTCAAATACGAAATGGAAAACGCTTTCCCTGTTGTCAACAGGGTCACATTTGGAAACCCGTCACGGTTTTGCCCTGTTTTTTCAAGCCACAATTTATTGCGCGATCCTGAAACCACTCTTATCACAGCAGCTAAGCTAAAAGAAGTTATCGATGAGGTCCGTGAAATTGATTTTTCAGCATTTTATCGTGAAACACGATATTCGGACCAAAAAGCAGGTATTACAGATGAAACAATAAGTGTTGAAATAATACCAAACTTCATTCTTATGCCAAATGTCGGCTTGCGCGGTTCGATGTGGCAGGAAATCGAAGGCAGACTTCGTACCACCCCTGCGCGTATCTTCCTGCCGGTATTTCTCGAGGGTGATTTTAAACCTATTATTATACGTCTTATCGGTGATTTCCGCTGGGAAATGTGCAGACGTGTGCAGGGCTCGCGTTGGAACGATCTTACAGACCCGTCACTTACCAGTTATTTCTGCGACTATCTGCAGTTTTATATGAATAACCGCAGCATAGCCATGCAGACCATGAATGAAATAAGAAATGAGCTTGGTGCTGCAAGAAACAACTATAAAACCGTCTTTGTTCAAAACTATGTCATGTGGATATTAAACGAGTCTAAGGGTATGGCACGCCTTAATAGCATCGCACTTGGCATACTTATGACGTTTTGCCCGTTTAATGCAACGATACGCGAACAACTTTCCAAAAATATGCGCTATAACGAAGCGCTTACCCGTTTTGGCGCAAGACGTCAGAAGCGGGCACAGCGCTTAAATCTCATAATTAAAAAGCTTCAATCATCGGGTAAGACTCTTCCTAAGGAAATATTAGATGAATTCGAATATGCAAAGCGTTAGAGCCATACGGCTCTAACGCTTGGGAAGAAGAACTTATAGTTCTTCTTCCGCTGATTGTGTCAAGCAGGATTACCAAACCTTAAGCATGACTGCTTCCCACGGGGCAAGGCTTCCGTCGTATTCTGTTCTGTTTATGTTTGATACTATTACTTTTCCTATATAGTTGCCTTCAAATGGTGTGGTTGCAGGTTTGTCCGACATGTTTAATATTATAGACAGTTGTTCCTCTCCGGGTGTTGTACGTGTATACGTAAGCACCTGTTTGTTTGCGTATCCGGGAGCAAACTCGCCATATGACAAAGTTTCGCTTGATGCACGAAGAGCTATCATTTCTTTATAATAGTTATATATTGAATTTTTTCTTTCTTTTTGCTCTTTAAGATTTATAGTTTTATAGTTTTTGTTTATGCCAAGCCATGGTTCCCCTTTTGTAAAGCCTGCACCCTCTTCGTCACTCCATTGCATTGGTGTTCTGGCATTATCGCGGGATGCTTCTTTTAACCATTTCCAGCGTAATTTTTGGGGAATCCAAAACGAGCGCAGCATCTTGTCAACACCGATTGTCTCAACATCATCAAGCTGCGATATGTTTGTAAAGTCGAAATTTGTCATTCCGATTTCCTGACCTTGATAGATAAACGGGGTTCCGCGCTGGGTCAGAAGCAGTGTCGCAAGAAGCTTTGCACTACGTTCCCAATATAATTCATCATTACCATAATGAGAAACTATACGCGGCTGGTCATGATTTTCAAGATATAGTGAATTCCAGTCAAGCCCTTGTTGCCACTTTGTCAGTATCGTGAGCAGTTTTTTTGCATTAAACTTCTTTGAAATATATTTTTCGATCCATCTGTCAACATTAAGATGGTCGAAGTAAAAAACCATATCGAGCTCATTTCGTTCAGGGCTGCTGAGCTTCTTTGCATCACTTAGTGTCACCATAACAGCTTCACCAACCGTAAAGCAGTCATACTTATTAAGCACTTCTTTTCGTAACTCCTGAAGAATTTTATGTGTTCCTTCTTGAGTTACAAAATGCTCCCTGCCACGTATAGCAAGTCTAAAAGCTCCATCTTCGAGCGAGCTTTTAGAGATTACATTTATAACATCGCAACGGAAGCCTGCAGCACCTTTTTTTAACCAAAAGTGCATAATTTCTTTAATTTCTTCGACCACTTTCGGGTTGCGGTAATTAAGGTCAGGTTGTTTTTCATGGAAGAGATGTAAATAGTATTCGCCACTTTTCGGGTCAAATGCCCAAGCACTTCCCCCAAAAAATGACGTCCAGTTGTTTGGTGGTTTACCATCGGGTTTTCCATGCCGCCAAATGTAATAATCGCGATATTCAGCATCTTTTTCACGGCTTCTTTTAAACCACTCATGTTCATCGGATGTATGGTTAATAACTAAGTCCATGATGACTTTTATATCACGTTTTTCAGCCTCGGCAAAAAGCTGCTCCATATCAGCAATTGTGCCAAATTTCGGATTTATATCCCTGTAATCGCTGATATCATACCCGTTATCCGCATCCGGTGATTTATACACGGGGGAAAGCCAGATAATACCTACGCCAAGCTCCTTGAGCTCATCAAGACGTGATATGATGCCCGGTATGTCGCCGAAACCATCACCGTTTGAGTCTTGAAAGCTGCGCGGGTATATCTGGTATACAACTCTTTCTTTCCACCAAGTACTCATGATTACTTAAATGGGTTTTCTGTGGGATATGGCAGGCAGCTTGGCTGGTTGTACGAAATTTTCGTTACTCCCAGGAAGCTGAGCACGTCAAAGACAGCCTTTCCTACATGTCCGAAAGCAACAGCTCCGTGGTGAGGATAGCGGTCTTCTATTAGTACGTAGCGGTAGAAGCGTCCCATTTCTTTTATTGCAAACACCCCTATGCCGCCAAAAGACTGTGTGGCAACCGGAAGCACTTCTCCCTCTGCGATGTATGCTTTGAGTCCGCCTTCGGCTGTACCTTGCAGGCGGTAGAAGGTGATGTTTCCGGGTTTGATGTCGCCTTCGAGTGTTCCTCTTGATATATCGGGCTCTGTATCGGGCTCAAGTAAACGGCGCATAATAAGCTGGTATTTGATTTCACCCTTGGTCAGACAGCAGATTGGTGTGTTACCACAGTGGAAGCCCATAAAGGTGTCTTTTAATGTATAGTCAAACTTACCTTTAATGCTCTTTTCATACATGTCTGCCGGCACTGAGTTATTTATATCAAGAAGTGTTACCGCTCCTCCTGTAATACATGTTCCGATATATTCCGAGAGCGCTCCGTAAATATCGACTTCGCACGATACGGGAATACCGCGCGCTGCCATACGGCTGTTTACATAGCACGGCACAAAACCAAATTCTGTCTGGAACGCAGGCCAGCATTTATTTGCAAGAACAACATACTCCTTGCAGCCTTTATTTTGTTCGATTAAATCAAGAAGTGTCAGCTCATATTGTGCAAGCTTTGGCAGTATGCCCGGCATTTTATTGCCGTCGCCAAGCTCTTTTTCCATATCTGCTATAACCGATGGAATTCTCGGGTCATCTTTTCTTGCGTTAAACGCAACAAGTAAATCAAGCTCGGAATTTTCTTGTATTTCGACTCCTAAGTTAAACAGTTGCTTAATCGGAGCGTTACACGCAAGAAAATCTTGCGGGCGCGGTCCGTAACTGATTATCTTAAGCTTTGAAATTGCTATTAATGCACGTGCCACAGGTATGAAGTCGGCTATCATTTTAGCAATGTCGCTTGGAGTACCGACAGGGTATTCGGGTATGAACGCTTTGATGTTACGCAGTCCCAAATTGTATGAGCAATTTAACATACCGCAATATGCATCTCCGCGTCCGTTAATAAGCTTGTCCGAAGCATCTTCTGCTGCTGCAACAAACATTGTCGGACCCGGGAAGTTCTTTGCTATCATAACTTCTGAAGACTCGGGACCGAAGTTGCCAAGAAACACAACGAGTGCATTAACTCCGGCGGCTTTAACGTCTTCGACTGCCTTTAGCATGTCAACTTCATTTTCTACAGTGATTTCACATTCGTATATGTCTGTTTTATATGCTGCTGCGACAGCTTTACGTCGCTCGGCTGAGAGCTCAACCGGGAAACAATCGCGGGATACTGAGATGATGCCGGGTTTTACGATTGGGATGTTCTTCATGTAGGTGTCCTCCTGTTTTAATTACATAAATTCTTATTGTCCGTAATATGAGTCCTTGCCATGCTTACGCGAGTAGTGTTTGTCAAGCAGTTCCTGCTGTATTCCTATCATATCGGGGTTTAACATTATATCATGCCACGCCATAAATGCAACCTCTTCAAGCACAACAGCATTATGCACCGCGTCTCTTGGGTTTATCCCCCAGACAAACGGCCCGTGACTGTAAACAAGTGCTGCGGGAACTGTGTCCGGGTCAAGATTTTCAAAGCGTTCGACTATGACCTTTCCTGTTTCTTTTTCATAATCTCCTTTGATTTCCTCTTGTGTCATTTTTCGTGTACACGGGATGTCAGTACTGAAATAATCCGCATGCGTTGTGCCGTATGCCTGTATGTCTCTACCTGCCTGTGCAAAGATTGTTGCCCAACGGCTGTGTGTATGAACTATGCCTCCTATGTTTGGAAATGCTTTGTATAGCTCGAGGTGTGTGTATGTGTCAGATGAGGGGTGTAAAAATCCTTCAACAGTTTTTCCTGTTTCGAGCTCAACCACTACCATATCCTCTGTTGCTAATCGTTCGTATTTAACTCCGGAAGGTTTTATTACAACAAGTCCCCTCTCACGGTCTATTCCCGAGGCGTTACCCCATGTAAATGTTACCAAATTATGCTTTGGCAGCAGCGAGTTTGCGTGTAATACTGTCTCTTTTAAATTATCTAACATGTTATATAACCTCCACTGCGGTTTTTTCAACTTCCAATGCCTTTTTATAAATTTCTAAATATTTATCAAAACCTTTTACATCTTGCGGGTCGGGGTTTTCTGTAATGACATTAGTGTCTGCGAAGATTTTAGTTTCGAGGAAATTCTCAAGACTTTGTTCCTGTTTGCATGAAGCATATGCCGCAAGCACCGCACTTCCCCATGCTCCGCCTTCTCCGGCAGAGTCCATAACTGTAATAGGAATGTTTAGCGCTCCTGCCATCAGTTTTTGTCCGACACCGGGTGTTTTAAACAATCCGCCGTGACCGAGCATTTTTGATACTCTCACTCCTTCTTCTTCTGTCAGGATGTTCATACCGAGCTTTAATGTTGTCATTGACGAAAGCAAGAGTGAGCGCATGAAGTTTTCTACAGTAAGCTTACTGTTTGGTGTTCTGATAAAAAGCGGCCGTCCTTCAGAAAATCCTGTCAAATGCTCTCCGGACAGGTAATTTACAGATACTAATCCTCCGCAATCTTTATCTGCTTCAAGCGCGGCGTTGTATAGTGACCGGTATAATTCTGTTTTATCAGGTTTAATTCCCATTTTTAACATCATCTCAGAGAATAAATTTATCCACGCATCCAGGTCTGCTGTACAGTTGTTACAATGCACCATAGCAACAGGCTTTCCCACAGGCGTGGTAATCATGTCAATTTCCGAATGTGGTTTTTCGAGTTTGTTTTCAAGCACCAACATGGCAAAAACCGATGTGCCTGCCGATATGTTTCCTGTAAGAGGGGTTGCAGCGTTTGTTGCAACCATTCCCGTTCCTGCATCACCTTCGGGAGGACAAAGCGGTGTGCCTTCTTTTATAAGTCCTGTCGGATCGAGTAATTTCGCTCCTTCGGCAGTTAAGCTTCCTGCATCTTCACCCGCAAGTAGTATTTTTGGCAGTATGTAGTTTAATTTCCAAGGCACTTCATATTCCGATACAATTATATCGAATTTCCTCATCATTATAGAGTTATAGGTATTTTTACTGCTGTCTATAGGGAATATACCCGAGGCTTCACCTATACCAACAACTTTTTTGCCGGTCAGTTTATAATGGATATATCCGGCTAAGGTTGTCAATTGGTCAATTTCATCCACATGCGCTTCTCTTGTTGTAACTGCGTGATGCAGATGTGCTATACTCCAGCGCTGTGGTATGTTAAACCCAAAAGCCGATGTGAGCTGTTTTGACGATTCCTGCGTTATTGTATTTCGCCATGTGCGAAATTTCGAAAGCTGACTGCCGTTTTTATCAAAAACCAAATAACCGTGCATCATGGCAGAAATGCCTATGCCGGTTATTTCTTCAAGAGGTTTTTTATTTTTTTTGTTGTAATCGGAAATGAGCTCTTTAACGCTCTCTCTGATACCGTTCCACGCACAGTCTAAATGATATGTCCAAATACCGTGTTCAAAGCGGTTTTCCCAATCGAAGCCTCCGGTGGCTAAAGGTTTGCCGATTTCGTTGATAAGAGCGGCTTTAATACGTGTTGAGCCAAGCTCAATCCCAAGAAATACACTCATGGTATACCCTCCTTAGTTTTTCGGGTGTTTAGTTCTTCATACCTGTCATTACTATACCTTCAACAAAATATTTTTGCCCGAAAAGGTAGATAATTAAACATGGCAGTATGGTCAGAACGGTGGCTGCAAACATTCCCGCATAGTCTGCTTTAAATGTGCCGAAGAATGATGTCAGTCCTAATACCATAGTATACTTCTCCCGCGAGTGAATGTAAATAAGCTGTTGCAATAAATCGTTCCAAGTTGTAATAAAAATTAAAAGTGCAACTACAATTATTGCCGGTTTGATGGACGGCACTATTATACTGACTAACGTACGTAAGTATCCGGCGCCGTCGATTTTTGCAGCTTCATCAAGCTCCCTTGGGACGGATCTGATGAACTGCCGTAAAAGGAAAATATTAAATGCTCCTCCTCCGCATAAATATGGCAGAATTAACGGCCAATAGGAGTTAACAAAGCCGAGCGCAGTCCAACCCATATATAACGGAATGAGCGTGACTGCAGCAGGCATAAGCATTGAACCTACACAAAGTGCAAAAAGAAAGTTTTTTCCGCGAAAACGAAGTCTCGCAAACGCATAACCGCAGGAGATTGCAGTGGTAGTTCCGAAAACAACGCAAGGCACTGTTATAGTCAGTGAATTTTTTAAATATAGCCAAAAATCAAAGCTGGTTGGTCTGATACTGTAGTTCTCCCATTGCCATTCCAGTGGGTTTAATGTTCCCATCGGGAAAAACGCGGGAGGCCATTTAAAAATATCAAGACTTCCTATAAGTGATGAGCGGAAAATCCACCACAGCGGCAGCATAACTACTATAGCTATTAAAATTACAGATACAAAAGATAGTACATCACAAATTATCTTGTTTCGTTTTTTGCTATGTAACCCGCCATATACACGCTTTGTCGCACTGCTCATTACTTATCATCTCCTCCTTCATAAAATATCCAACTCTTTGAAGTGAGAAAAAGTATTGCAGCTAAAAGTGCGGCAATCAGGAAAAATACAAAGGCAATAGCGCTCGCAGTTGCGTATTGTCCGCTTTTTGGTCCGAAATGATACATCAGATATGTCATAAACATTGAGGACTTCCCGGGACCGCCGCTTGTGACAGCAAGTGCCGGTACAACTATTTGTAGATTTACAACAAGGCTCATGAGCATGTTAAAGAAAATGATTGGGGTCATGCAGGGTATAGTAATTTTCCAAAAGCGCTGCCAGAAGTTAGCTCCGTCTACTTCTGCAGCTTCCATATATATCCTTGGTACATTTTGCAGTCCTGCCAAAAAGATAACTATCAGATTACCGCATGCCCATACGGCAACCATTACGAGTGACGGTATGACAGTCTCGGCAGATGAAAGAAAATGGGATTTATCAAAGCCTAAATTGACTAAAATGTAGTTTACTATTCCTCCATCATAGCGGAAGAGAAAAGACCAGCTGATTACTACTGCTGCCGACGGTAGGATATAGGGGACATAAAATATCGCACGGAAAAATGTGCGCCCGGGAATTCTCCGGTTTAGAAGAACTGCTATGAGAAGTGAGTAAACGATACTGCTTGCTACAGCAAAAAGAGCGAAATATGCCGTTACAATAATCGAGTTTAAAAAATCAATACTTGGGTCTGTAAATATCCTGATAAAGTTGTCAAAGCCCACAAACGAAGGCATTTCACCACGTACTAAATGCCCGATTCTTAAATCGGTAAAACCGACAACAAAAGCTGCCAGAAGCGGTATGTATGTAATTAACGATAATCCAAGAAACGCAGGTATTAAGAAAATATATGCCGCGCGTTGCTCTTTAATTGAAATTTTTGACTTTAACCTCGTCTTCATGCTCTGTCCTGCCCTGTGTAAAAATTAGTAATGTGGGAAAGGGTACCTTTTTAAGGCTTTATTTTTATAAGGTACCCTTTATTAATCACATAATCCCCAAAGGATTTTTTAGGACATCTTATCCCGCGAGTGCGGCGTCGAGTGCAGGACGTACTTCGTTGATTACTTGCTCAACAGTTTTTGTACCGTTGGCTGCTTCAACAAGTGCCGGAATGAGAATTCTGTCTACCTGGTCAGTGTTTGGTGTGTAATACCAACCTGTCGGCTGTGTTACGCTTGTGTTGATTGCAACATCTGCAATTGCAGATCTGAAATCAGCTGCATTAAGTCTTGCACGGTTAGGAGCGTTATCAATCCATCTTTGGAGTAATGATTCTTCTGTAAACCAGTTCATCATGTTCGGCATCCACCAACCCCACTCAATCGGACCCCAGTTGTTTTCCGGATTTGAGTACCATCTGAGAAACTCAGCTGCTGCTTCCGGGTGCTTGGTGTCTGCAAATACACCAACCGGACCGCCTGCTGTGATGTTTGCAGGTTTAGCCATGTACGGAAGAACACCTACACCATAATCTATATCAGTGTCTCCTGCGAAACCGACAGACCATTGTCCGTCTGTTGCCATAGCAACATTTCCGGCACCAAGTGATGACCACCAGCCATTGTCAGCTGTACCGTCATTAAACGGAGCAACTTTATCGACTAAATGCAAATTATATACTTTTTGCATACCTTCGATAGCTGCAGCATCAAATACTATTGATTGACCATCTTGTGAATACCATCTGCCTCCATTGGAGAGTGCCCAGACTTCAAGCTGCCATACCCATTGATTGACATAAGCACCGTACTGTACGATGTTATTTGCATCAAAGTCTGCGGACGTGGCATTGTTGCCGTTTGAGTCAATTGTCAGTTTCTTTGCTACATCAATAAACTCATCCCATGACCATGCTGTGTCAATTGTTGTCGGGGGATAGGGAACACCGGCAGCATCAAACATATCTCTGTTAAACCAAAGAGCCAGAACTTCACTTGCTACAGAGTAGGCAACAACATTTCCGCCGTCTCTAAAGGTGATACCGTCTTTTGGTCTGCTTGCCTGACCTGCATAGATGTCAATCGGCAGGAGGATTCCTTCTCTTGCCCAGCCAATAGCTGTACGCTCGTCAACCATTCCGGTGTCGGGCATATTTGCCGAGCCTGCCATTGTCAGAAGTCTTTCGCCGTACTGCTCGTTCGGGATTTGAATAGCAGTAACATTGATTCTGTCTTGCATGTCGTTAAACACGTCAAGAGCTGCCTGTGTTGTTTCAAGCTCTGAGGCGTCTCCCCAGAATGAGAAGGTGAGTTCGATTACGTCGCATTTGCAAACATAGGGTGCATTGGAATCATCGCATGCAGCGATAAGTCCGAAAACCATGACTGCCATGCATAGGAGCGCAATGATTTTGCTGATTTTTTTCATAATATTATCCTTTCTTTTTTGTTTATTCTCTTTTTTATATGTTATCCCGGTTGCAGCAAGTATATTTTTACCGGGTTTAACAACGAAGATTACTTTAATCAATTAATATTCAGCTGTAACTAACTCTTTTGAACCTGCTTTTGTTTTTTTGCCATGGACAGCAAACCCAATTTCGCTGTCCGATAAATTTTCTACTGAAACTGCGTTATTTGTTATGCTGACATCAACATGCTGCTGTTTCCATATAACTTGAAAAGAAACTTTTTTTATCTGTTCGGGCATACATGGGTTAAACGTCAGCGTATCAGCTCCCAGAGCATTTATCATACCGGCAAACCCGTGTACTATCTCCTGCCACATCCCGCCTACATTTGCAAAGTGTATACCTTCTGAAGCGCGTGGTCTTTTTCCAAAGTCAATGTCGATTGATTTGAGCCAGTTTTCGTATGCAAGTGCCGGGCGATTCATTCCTGCTGCCACAATTACGTTATGGCATATGGAGTTTGATGAGTCATGTATGGTAAACGGATTGTAATATTCAAAGGACGCTGTTTTTTCTTCGACGGTAAAGGCTTCGGTATAAAGTCCCATTAATGCTATAACGTCCGATTGCTTGAGGCACTTGGCACGGTAACGAAGTTCTTGTGTAGTATAGAAACCGAAAAGTTCGTTTCTATCTTTCCATAATCCTTCGATGTCGATTTCACAAAATGCAGTGTCAAAGTCGTCGCATTGCCATATAATGTTTCGCTCTTCATCCTTGGGAATCGGCAGTCCGTCTGCTATCTCGTTAAAGAGTTTGAATTCTTTTTCATCAAAGTTAATCTTTTCACACAGTTTTTTGTACGTCTGCGGCTCGTCGTTTTTGCACATGCCGGCAACTTTTTCTGCCAGTCTGAGGCTTTCGCGGACAACAAAGTTTGTATAAGCATTGTTGTTTGTTATCGGTTTGTATTCATCGGGTCCCATAACACCAAGTATGTGCCATCCGGGACGTCCTTTTAGTTTGCTCGCACGGGTTGTCCAGTAACGTGATGTTTCAAGGATTATTTCGAGTCCGTAGTTATACAGGAAGTCCTTATCAAGTGTGTTCAGATAATAATGCCATAAACCTACTACGATGTCTGCTGTTATATGGATTTCGTGATCGGCATACTCAAAGAGCGAGCAGACTTCATCACCATAACGATCTGTTTGCCAGGGGTATCTTGCTCCGATGTAGTTGTGAGCTTTTGCACTACGCCTTGCTCCGTCAAGGATATTATATCTGTAGAGTCCTGTCATTTTTGCAAGCTCCGGCTGTGTGTAGATATAGAACGGCTGGAAGAAAATTTCCATATCCCAACAAACAGAGCCGAGATACATTTCACTTGTTGAGCCTTTTGCGCAGTTGAGAGCGCGAGGGTCTTTGGAGCGTGCGCGAAGCAAGTGATATATTGACTGGCGTATTGCAAGCTGGCTGTTATAACCTTCTGTGTCATTAGATTCAATCTGAATATCTGACATTTCCCAGTTTTTTGCCCAGCGATTTATATGTTTTTCATGAAGGACTTTTGCAGTTTTAGACAGAGCGGTGGTAATCATTTTAATACTCTCGTCAAGTAATGCTTCTTTATCAAAGTACATATCCGATGCTTGAGTTGAAACTTTAAGTGTATGTGCTTCTTCGTTTTCTTTAAGTGTAAACAAAAGACTTGACTTTATTCGCCTCTCGCTTTGCTCTATCGTCTGATAATCCTCTTTGTTGCAAATAAAGCGTGCTGCTGTGATGATACGGTCTCCCAGATTTCCTGTTACATCCGAATAAATTACTCTGTCAGAGGCAAAGCCTACTGTCCGGTTTGTAAACTTGTCATATCCGTTTGTCCGTATGTCGTTGTCAATGTAGCTGCACAGCGAGATTTCCGGACTTCCCGAAAGTGCTTTTATATACAACTCTTGGACACATACAAACCTGTCATCAGGGTTCAAATAACGTTTAAAGAGAAGGTTGAGCTTTTTCCCGGTTTTTGTCTCCCAGATAAATGTGCGGTATAGCGTTGCTTCCTTCATGTTGAGCCAGCGTTTATATCCGGAGATTTTTCCGGTTTCCATGTCCAGCTTTTCGCTGTCGGCATAAACCTCTAAGCCGAGCATATATGGAAGATTTATAACTCCGACATTCCAAAACGGATGTTTTCCCTGCACAAGCGGGATAAATGTTCCCCAGCGGCTTTTTTTTGTTGGAACAACCTCAAGTGATACATTCATCGCTTTACGGTCATATGAAATATTTTGCGCGTCGTCTTCAAAGCCTTCATCAAAGCTTGAGCGTATTGTCAAATAACCTGTTCCGAGAGCCATAACCGATTCGTTATGTTTAATCCGGGTAATATCAAATGTGTCTTCAATTACGCAAAAGTCCGAATCGATTTTAAAGTTATCTAAGTACATGCGCACCTCTTACTATACAGGATTGCCACGTCGCCATAAAATGGCTCCTCGCAATGACGGCTGAGGGATTAGTGCTTTTCTTCTATCCGTTTATATACATCTTCGAGTGTGCCTTTAAAGGGTCCGTAGGTTTCCATTTTTATTGATACAAGAGCTGCGGCAAACTTGAGTGAAGCCCCGACATCGTGCTCCAGTCGATGAGACTGGTATGCCGCAAAGGTTGTATCTCCCCGCCCTGTACGTCCTATCACGCTGCTGTTTGAAAACTTTTCAAAATAGCTCTTCCCGTCTTTTCTTGCAAGCACACCGTCCGACCTTGTGATAACCACCTCGGGACAGCCCCAACCATTTACAATTTGCGCTGCCATGTCAAGATCCTCTGTCCCGGTTAGAACACGCGCTTCTACTACATCAAGCTTAATCATGTCCATTTTTGATGCGATTTCTTTTTTGTCTTTTACATCACCGAAGTTAATTTCGTTTGTGACGGGTGTAATTTGACGGACAAAGCTCTGCATATCTGTGGAAAGGCGGTAGCCGCGGGCTTTCAGACCGTCAATAAGTGCCATGTCAAACTCTGAGTCTGATATACCACCCAGATGATAATACTGCGATGTAAGCTCCGGAATATCCTCTATTTTCATAAGCCCTGCAGTTCTTACAAGATTTATATCACGCTCGTCTACATTTTCTGTCTTATGAAGTACTCTGGAGTATGTTGTACAATCGGCAGGAATTATAAATACATCAACACCAAGTTCTTTCATAGGTGCTGTAATTTCTTCATCGGCAAGAGACATCCTTACAACAGCGGCGGTTTTTACTCCGACTCTTGCAGTGACCATTGCTCCGCAAAGAACTGCACTGCCGGGAGCAACAATGCTGCCCCCGCCGAAGTGGTGAACTTCATCAAATGCCATATGCCCGATAAATGTAATTCCGTACTTACTCATTATATTCCTCTATAAAATATATTTAAATTGCCGCTACTGTTTCACGCAATATAAGATTACTTGGAATTATTATACTTTGCTTATTTATATTTTCGCCGGTTCCGCTTAGTATTTGTGTTGCTAGCTTTGCTGCCGCAAAACCGATTGCTTTCAGGTCTATTTCTACAGTTGTGAGCTTTGGTGAAACATAATCGGAAACATCACGGTTGTCAAATCCGACTATAGAAATATCCTCCGGTATGCGAAGTTTTGCTTCCCTGATGGCATCCATAGCGCCGACTGCCATAAAGTCGTTCATTGCTATAACAGCTGTCGGACGGCTATCAGAATCATTATTTAGAATGTCTCTCATACAAGCATATCCGGAGCCGCGCCCCCAGTCTCCGTTTCTGACAAGATTGCTGTTTAAGGTTATTCCCGCTTCTGCCTGAGCCTTGTTTATACCTGTCAATCGTACTTGTGTCGGCGTAGAGTGTCCGGGACCTGTGATTAGCGCAATACGCTTGTGCCCTTGTTTAATAAGGTGACGTGTTAACTCTGCCGCAGCTTCTTCATTTTCATAAGTGACACTGCAAGCATGTGTGTCTTGTGATGTCGAGTATGCTATTACAATTGGTTTTCTCATGTCTGTTATAATTCCGGATATATCTCTGTCAAACATTCCGACATAAATAACCGCATCAACTTTTGCTCCGAAAACCAGAAAAGAAAGAGCTTGATTTATCTTTTCTTTTTGATGTATTACCTGGTCATACTTGTTATATAGGCTGTCGAGCATGCGCAGGTCACTATGTAATATATTATAGTCTGTTTGCTCAACATAGTCAGATATGCCACCGATGATTTGCGCCGATGGAAATGCGAGAATGTCCTCAACCAAAACACCAATAATGTTTGTTTTTTTCGTCCTGAGACTTTTTGCGACACGATTGGGTTGGTAGTTTGTTCTCTCTATTACGTCAAGAACTCTTTTTTGCTTATCGGGTTTAACTTGTCTTGAGCCATTTATTACGTACGAAACTGTGGCAGTAGAAACTCCGGCTTGGTTAGCTATGTCTTTAATTGTGATAGGTTTCACCTCCACATTGTTTCTTTATAACACAACGATTAATAGTTAATTTAATATAAATAAAAAAGGTATTCTCTAATCGTTTAGATTTGATTAGATTATACCTTTTTAAATATACAATTGTCAATAGCTTTTTAAGGACGTTTATCGTAAGCTTCCTGAACAGCTCCCGACATGTCTCTGTAATACGCAGCGGAGTTTGATGTATTTGAAGCAGAGCCTTTAAACCATAAACAGAAATGCCCGTTGATGCCGTTGTCCCGTATAGTGCTGACATCATGCGGCTGCCCATTCATACTGGCTGCAAATGTGCGGTTACCTACAGTAACCCAAACAGGTCTTGCTGCAAATGACCATACACCACCCCGTGTTCTGAGTATTGCATCCGTATCATCTCTTGTGGGAGGCTCAACATCTGCATGAACGCTTTTTGAAAATACTCTAAGGTTGAAGGATATACCGGTTTTTACATCAACCACTCTCAGACTTGTGTTCAGCGGGAGAATGTTTTTTACCTCTGACCATTCAATAAGCTCAACAGCCGCGTTAATACCAAGCAGTTCAGATTTCATATATCCGTTTCCAAAACTTGTTCTGACTCTCGACCAGCCGTTTGACTCATTTTCCAATATTTCGACAGTTGTATTTTTCGGAAGGAGTTTAATAGCCCTTGTTGATGTTGACGGACCTTCTCTGAGATTTATTTCACCGGTAGTTTTTACCGTAGCAATAGCCTGTTCGTTTGATCCTGCTGTTGTCAATAAAGTTGACTTAATAAAACCGTTTGTGTTGTTGTGACTAACACTCCACCACTCTCCTTGTGTTGAAGAAACCTCTACAGCTGTGCCTCTCGGCAGGGTTCTGATTATACTTGTACTTTGTGATGCGCCTGAACGAAGATTAACACTACCAACTGTCCACATTGTTTGGGACACTTGAGTTATGGATTCTGTAAGCAGGTCTGATTTTATAAACCCGTTTGTGCCCTTGTGGTTGACTCTTGACCATTCTCCTTGTGTGGAAAAAACTTCAACAGCCGTGCCTTTCGGTAAGGTTCTGATTATACTTGTACTTTGCGATGCTCCCGAACGAAGATTAACACTACCGATAGTCAGTAGTATCTTTGAAGCTCCCGGCTCTCCGGATGTAAGTAAATCTGACTTGATAAAGCCGTTTGTACCGTTGTGATTGACTCTCGACCAATCACCTTGAGTAGACAAAACATCAACAGAAGTTCCTATCGGCAGGGTTCTGATTATACTTGTGCTTTGTGATGCACCCGAGCGAAGATTAACACTCCCGATAGTTTTTAATGTGGCAATAACCTCACCGGTTCCCGACGAAGTGTCTCCTCCGGACGAACCCGAACCGCTTGACGTTCCCGCAGTAGCGTATCTGAGAAAATCTGATCTTATGTGCCCTGCAGATCCTCCTACTGTAACTTTTGACCAACCTGCAGGGTCGTGCTCAAGAACTTCAACACTTGTATTTGCAGCTACTACTGTAATAGATGTTGCTGTGGTTGAAGGAGTTGATCGCAGATGTACTCCTGCAGTTGTCCGAAATGTGGCAGGTAAATTGCTTGTCGGGATTTTAAGAAAGTCCGATCTTATAAAGCCTGTTTGACTGCCCACAGTAACCTTTGACCAACCTGCAGGGTCGTGTTCAAGAACATCAACGCTTGTATTTGCAGCAACAACTGTCAGCGAGTTTGCTGTGGTTGATGCACTCGAGCGAAGGTGAACTCCCGCAGTCGTGCGAAACGCACCCGATGCCAGCGCTGTTTGTGACACTCCGAGTATAAGGCATATAATGATTACAAGAATTGTTATCTTCTTTATCTTGTTAGTCACAATCTGCTCTCCTTGTTTTTTGAGTACGATGTCATAAAACTCCTTGAGTTTTATGACATTATTGTACCTATCGGTGAGCAAAGGTTAACATAAAACGCTCAAAATGTCAACCCCGATTTGTTACTATTTTGTAATTGTTTTGTAACCTGTTTACATTCCATAATAACTGTGCTATGATTTCGTCTTGCTGAAAGGTAGTTACCATGTCAAAACTCCCATTTATACAAACACTTAAGGAATTAGAGGGAAATCCGCGACTGTGTATTATCACGGAGCCATTGTGGATAATCCCGTTTAATCTATATTCACCTTTTGTCTCTGTCTATATGGCAGCACTTTTTCTGACCGACCGCCAAATTGGAATGGTTGCTTCGATTTTTATGTTCTTTCGTGCGCTTGCCGCGCTTTTTAGCGGAGCAAT
>Ga0123356_10003454_pt1 | contig 16535 bp, 13 predicted proteins | sample TergutEmb28metaG_2_FD_92546 | JGI IMG/M metagenome (GOLD analysis project Ga0123356, IMG submission 92546) | Embiratermes neotenicus P3 segment gut microbial communities from Petit-Saut dam, French Guiana - Emb289 P3 | ecosystem: Host-associated > Arthropoda: Insects > Digestive system > Gut ...
AAAACAAACGAAATAATCCAATGATTATAATGCGCTGGTATCTCTATAAGCTGAAAGCCATAATTACTAAGTGGGTAAAACCAAAAAATGCGTTCTGTAAATGTATCTAAAACTAAATGTACCAGCCAATTCACAAAGAATAACTTATAATATATTCGTATTTTTTCAAAAAACTTTATGTGATACAATGGTAAAGTAATTAAAAAAGCTGTTACCATTACAACTGGTAGGTGTGGGAAAAAATGCCGATGAGATACACTACTATTAAAAAAATAAAAGTATATCAAACCCAAATCAGGTAAAATACTAAAAATCAAGCTACTAATAACGACAGATTTTTTATTTTGTTTAAATATTTTCGCTATAATATAACCTGAAGGTATATGTGAAATTAACATATTTATATCCCCTAAAATATGTAATTATCAATAATATTTTCATATAAATAAATATAAATACCAGATATTATAATATCAATTATTACATTTGCTTTATTTATTATTTCACTAGAATTATTTACAAATTCCATATTTAAAAAATTATTAACTTCATAATCTATAATAATAATTATTCTTTTTAAAATTGGATTATTTTCAAATAATATTCTATTCTTTCTAATAAATATAGGAATATTAATTAAAATATTTTTTATATCATTTTCAATAATTTGCAATTCTTCATCTTTAAATATTCCTACATTATACATTACACACAATTCTCTTATAATCTGTAAATCATTCAAAATACTTGTTAAAAAATTATGAAAATCTTCTTCAGTTGAATATCCATTATTAAGAATAATTATTAATAAGAATATTAAAAACACTTTCTTCATAAATATTACTATACCATATTAAATAAACAATGTCAATAATTTTTAATATAATTCAAATATTCAAAATTATACATATTTTTTCTAATTATTATTTTTTACATCATTTTCTGTTCTAATCTTTATGTAAAGAAATAATATTTGAATAAATAATATAAATAACATAATTAAAGTAATACCAAAACCTAGTTTAAATGATTCTAAAAATAATCTGCCTAAAAATATTGTTAAAAATACTATTTCAATTGAAAAAAATATAATTATAATATTTTTTTTATTCTTTATTCTTTTATTTATTTTTTCGGCAATAAACACAGAAAAAGCAGCCAGAATCACAATAGGCAAAATTTTTATCAAAAGAACAACTGGATCAGTATTATCAACTCTAGGAATATTTATGTTAAATATATTAATTATTATAGTACTGATAGCAATTAATGTAATTATCATTATAAAAGATATTAACCTGGTTAAATCTACATTTTCAAAATCGAGCTTTGGACTTTTGTCTATTTTATTTATTGTAAATATAGTATTTAACATATCAATGAATTTATTATAATTATCCAAATAATTATTCACAGCTATTTTTTTATTTGTATTCAAAATAATAATGACTTCATTGTTTTTATATTTATTTATACATTTAATTTCGCTTGTATAAAAATTATATTGAACTAATTCATTTTGCTTCATAAATATTTTTTCATTTTCTATTATATATTGTACATTTTTTAATTTTTTTGTTAATTGTTTTATAGAATATCTTAACAAAAAGAATACCATTATTGAGATAAAAATTATTAAAATGCAAAATGGAATAGCAAATATTTTTACATCGATATTCTTTGTAACAAAAAAAGATAAACTTCCCCAAATTGCCATGCTTATAATTACAGTTATCATGACAATCAATATCTTTTTTTTCTTTAATTTATCAATAGTATTTTCAGAAATAGTAAAAACTTCCAATCTTAATATCCGTCTGACATTGCCCTGTTTTGATCACGCTGATAAAGTTCTTGATATACAAGATTTCGGGTTTTTAGCCTTTCTTTTACCTCCTGGGTAAAAGGCATGTGCCGCCAGAAAGTGCCGCGGACATCTTTTTCCAATTTTTGTATACCTTCCGCTTCTTTTGTCATCCACAGTATATAATCGCGTATAAAATATTCCTTTATATCGCCTTTGAGTTTATTTGCCTGGAACCATTGATAATAATTACCCGTAAGTCCTTCTTCCATCCAGTAAAATGATGCTTTTTCTTTTGCAACCTGCCAGCGAAGATCTGCAACCGCAGTTAGAACCGCCAAATATAAATTTCTTGGATACATTGGGATTACTATTCGCCCGCGGCTTGTTGCGCGATTATATCGGTCAAACGGCTCCCAGCAAAAACCCATATCACCATAGGTAGGTATTAATAAAACATACGGAGCAATACGATTTAATCTGTTTTTATAAATACGGCAAAATGCCTCTTTGTCTATACTTTCAATCCTCGCAAGCATGGCGATGATATTTTCCCGCGTTGCTACCTCGTTAGGGACGCAGTGAAAATATTCACTTGTTAAAACTGGAAAGTGATTTCCCTGCCGTCCGATTGTCATTTTTGCCATTTGGCGGATTGTATCGCACTCAGTATCTATCGCTCCGAGATCTACCGTAACAGCTCCGCCTTCGGCAGCGAGTTTGTCCTGTAAATTCTGCACATCTCCTTCGGCACTGACAAAATCTCTTATGCTTATTCCAAGATCATGATCATTTTTCATTAATTGTTTTAAAAAATTTTGCACTTCGTTTATTGCCATCTTTTGCCCTTCACTAAAACAATCGCTTACATCCGATAATTCGGGCAGAGGAATACGTTCAAAAATTGAATTTATCCTGTCACGCAATATTCTTTCAATTTCGTGACGTTCTCTGTCTTTTGCTTTTAAAATCGATCTTGAACCGTCAAATTTACCTTGTGCTTTTTCCAGTAACTGCTGTAATTTTGATTGTGTGTTACTTTTAGAAATTTTAATTTCGTCTGTTGTTGAAGGACGCATTTTTGATGTTCCAACAGCATTAAACCATTCATCCATATAATAGACAGGTTGATCTAATACATTATTATCAACAACTTTGCTGAAAAATTCTCTGTTTTCGGTGCTTAAAAAAGCTGGATGTAAAAGCGCAAAACGAAGAAGATATTTTTTTGCCGGCGGCAGCCTGGTTGTGCTCTTTCTTGCAATATTAAACAAGAATTCCCAATAAGGAGAAATAAATTGCTGACGGAAAACACTTCTGTCTTTGGGGTCTTTGGATGTTAAATATTTTTGTAAAATACTGTGCACTCTTTGTGCTATCTCGGTTTCGTTAGATAAAGCTGTCTTGTAATAATTGGGATCATTAAAATTATTATGTCCCTTTTCCTCAAGGCGCTTTGTAATCTGGGGAAACCCTGAAGCACTAAGGTCTACTTCACTCCCCGATGTACTTGAGATATCTGCGAAATCTTCTTTGTTTTTCTCGCCGAAAATATCATTAAAATCCGGAAGCGGTCCGTTGCCGGAGCCGGCAGTTCCTAATAATGCGGCAAGTTCAGGATCCATGTCCCCGTTTGCATTTCCAGCCATAAATCAATATTAAAACGTTTTTTTACGGTTGTCAATGTTAATGATCTGTTGTATTTTTATAATATACACATTTACGGAGGATTTCATGAAAAACAAATTTTTGTTTTTAGTACCCATTTTTTGCATAGTTTTATTGTCAATTTCATGTGAAAAAGAAGAAGAACCGCAATCTGGTTACGGCGATAATTACATGGGAGACGCAAATGATTCAATTATCACTTCAAGCGCAAGAATCCAGGGTTTTGTTTTACCCATAACTTCAAGTTCGTATGCCATTGATGGTGAAGATGATGGAACTGAAGCAACTAAAGCCAAATGGAGCGCAAATATGACCCTGGGCGAAAGCATTTATATAGGAGAGCCGCGGAGGCTAACCTGGACAAATGGCAGTATTTTAAACTTTGTGGAAATCCGCCGTGAAAGCGGAATAGGAGATTTTGCTCTAGCTTCTCAGGTAGTAGAAGGCGGCAGACTTGCCGTTGTAGTTGATGAAAGAGCCACGCTTTTTACTTCTCCCAGAACAGTCGATGTATCAAACATAATCATGACTCGCAAAACTGTAGTTGTTTATTTCCCTGAAACTGAAAATAACGGCTTTGTAGAAATAAGAGGATGGGACCCCGGCAGAGAACGATATATCGATCCAAATACCAGTTATATTCGTTTAACCGCACTTTCAACACGGAATTCTGATATTCAATCCTCTATTTTACTGCAAACTGCTTTAACTCTGACAGCAGCAAACCAAAGCGTACGCAGAGAAACTTTATTAGAATCGGCATTATTGGATTATCCTGATTCGATTTTTAACATGGAAATATACGAAGTTATATATCCAAGTACTCCAATTAATAATGATGATAGCAACTGATAAGGTTCAAATTAACAAATAAGTGCGTCTAAGTCGATTTCACCGGCAGTGCAGGGAACTGTTACACCGCAGTTTTCCAGCACTTGCGGGTGAAGCTCTCCAAAAACACCAATATTTTTACCGCCGCAAAAAATAGCAGCAGCCCTGCCCGGAATAAAACGCGGGTCTGTAGATTCGGTTACTTCATATTCACGGGAAAGATAATAAAATAATGTCTGTAATTCGGCAGCGGCAGTGTTAAAGTTGGCATCAGTACCTGCATGTAAAAAACCTGTATATTGTCGTGTGGAACTGCGGTAATTTTCATTATCATCCAAATATGCGATTTTTCCTACTTCAAATATTTTGTGAGGATAAACAGATCTTCCGGAAATTGATTCGCTTATCATAAGGGAGGCAATTATCGAATCACGTACATATTCATAATTTTCAGTCATCGGGTTAAAGATGCGGATAATTTTTTCGCCTTTGCCGTTCATATTTTCTACAAGGTCTTTTCTTGAACCCAGATAATTGTAAATCATCTCCTGATAACCCATACCAACAAAAAGTTCTTTAACCTGCCTGCTAAATAAAGTAATTGGCAAAAGCCGTCCGATAGTTGAATCAGAAGGACGCTGAGGTTTAAATGAATCAAGCGATCTGCCTATCATTACATCTTCGACTACATCCGCTGCGTGCAGAAAATCATTGCGGTATTCAGGCGGGTAAACTCGAACACCTTCTTCAGCGATATACTCTTTCCCTTGATGCTGACCCAGTTCCTTGTCATTTGCCTTTTCCGCTTTTACACCCATTTTTGCAAGAGCTTTTAGACATTCATCTGCAGTTAACTTTTCGCCAAGAAATTTTTCAATTCTTGATAAAGAACAAAAAACCGGCTTTTGGAAATAAAAAGGAGTTACCATGTTTTTACCAAAAGGTGTATCAAACTCATATTCGATTTCTACAGGTTCGATGGTAAAACCATTGTCAGCAAAATCGCAAGCGACTATCGAAGTTGCTAAAGTGATTAAAGGTAAATCCGTTCCGGTAATTTCAACAAAAACTTCGTCATCTCCAACCTTTACAGCGCCCAGATCATTGGAATTAATAATCGGCGGATAGGAAAGAATCGAATCTTTAGAATCTGTCATCAGCGGATGAATCGGCTCGTGTTCCTGGATGAAGGCAAATTCTTTGCCTTTTGGGTGCTGCTTTAAAATTTCTCTTAAAGTAAGAGGAACGGGTTTTAGCCCTTCGGCGGCAAGCGGAACAAATGAAACAGAGTCGGGATCAACTCCTTTGTAAGTAATAGGCCAGTTGATAAGAGCTGTCCTGTAAATACCCATCGACATGCTGCGCCGCTTTCGCCCGAAGTTCCAGGCAAGTTTTTCCTGTGTCTGGATAATGTCACGTAACACAGGATCAGTAATGGTTTTTCCTCTTGCAATAAATCCTGTAATAAAAGGTCTTACCTGTTTAACGCTTTCTTTTACTATTATTTTTCGGCTTGTTTTTTTAATATCGCCGAAGCGGGAAAAAAAATCATACTTAGGAATTTGTGCGCCGTTATAAATTCTAAGCTGCCTTGCGCAGCCTGCCGTTCCCCAAAGGTCTGGGCGGTTAGTGTCATTCAATTCTATTTTTAAAACCCTTTCGGATTCGGGTAAACTTTTATCAGAATCTTCGTCTAATTCGGCTTTAGCACAAGTTAGTGCTTCTATAAATCCTTCCTTGCTTTTCCAGGGGTTTTCCCCGGGATTTATCCCGCCGGAGCCGTTTACAAGCGAATAAAAAGTCTGTTCATTTACTTCGATTTTTGGCATACAGCATTATATTAATTTATTAATTGTCTGAAAAGATACCAGTATCTTACCTCATCTCCGGAGCCCACCAGTTACCGGAAGCGACAATCATGCAAAGAACGTTAATATAATCACCGTATTGAGCTCCGTCACGAAATGGCCTTGTTCTCATGTATGTCCATGCTGCTTCCATCTCCGCAGGTGTACCATAAATAGCTGTTACAACAGCAAGCGGACTTCCATAAGCAGAATTTATTCCGGTGGTCGAACCTGTTCCATTCATTAAATGATTTCTTCTCATTGAATTAAAATTACCATTTGCTCCGCCAGATGAACTTGATCCTCTTAATAAAAATTCAAATAACGGTTTGACACAAGTTTCACCAAGTGTTGTAGTTCCTGGTGTTGCTCCGCCATAGTTAAAAGTTGTATCACCATAAAGAAGGATGTCAGTTCCTAAACGCCAAGGCACACGGCAGGCATTCCAGTCAAACCTGTCATCGTTTGTAGATGTTGGTCTGTCACTTGAACCTCCTGTCCAACTTTCGTGCCAAGATCCAGATGTACTGTGATTAGGCTGCCAAACACCGGTTGAACGGTCAACAAAAACAAAACCAGGTAAAAGCCCGTTTCTTGGACTTTGCTGATTTGTAATCTGTCCGATGATATTATTTGTCTGATTAATTACTCTTTGCCAGTCATTATTATTATACGCTTTAAATGTTCTTAAGTGAGTCAGCATGAAATCAGACGGACGCGAAAGGTTAGATGAATTTTGCCATGAACTTGCCCAGTTACCAATTTTAAGATGATAACCATTATTGCCTTTATCAACTATGTCCTGCCACATGGCTCTTATCATTCTTTCCGCTTGCTGTCTGTAATTATATCTTCCGTTACTTCCCCATTGCTTGTCGGCAAGAAGCAGAGCATAAATAATGTCCAAATCGCCGTCGGTTGCACTTGAAGCGCTGCTGCCTGTATCACGCCACGGTCCTGCACTTCCCGGCCAATTGCCGCTTTGAGTTCGTCCGTTAGCAACTAATTCCCATGCGATTAAACGGCGTGATCCGTCTATACTTGAGCCCGTTCTTGTTGGAAAGGAAATAAGGGTACGGTACATTCCGTCAAAATAATCTTTTATGGTAAGCTGTCTTCCTCCTAAAACTTTTAGGTTTTGATTAGATACAGAATTGTTCATAAAGTGCTCGTCTGTACCCGCCATATAAGCGAGCATGAGCATACCGTAACCCATTGATTCAGAGCAAGTAATTTGATTATTACTTGCGTTACCGCCTGATGTATGAAAAATTGCCATACGGAATTCATCAGGATTATCGCTGTTTGAAGTTCCCTGTTCAATAAAATATTCCTGTAATATCTTTTTAAATTGATCGATAACATCCTGATTCATTTGCGCCTGTGATCTGCTGCCAGGCATAACACGAGGTACTGCATACCGAATATTTGCATTTTGCGGGAAAGGATACCGTGCGGGAGTTATTACCAAATCAGAACTACCGGGACTATTTTGAGCATAACCGATACCACAAACAAGAATAATAAGAATTAAAACAAATAAAAAGAAATTGTATTTTGACATGATTTCCACCAGATTATCGTTATAATTCATTATAAACGCATTCGGAAAATACAACAACAATTAAATATTCATACAACTACAGTTGTAAGAACAGCTACATCTGCAGTTGTAATAAAACTACAACTACAGTTGTAAGAACAAGTACATCTACAGTTGTAGTAAAACTACAACTACTGTTGTAATACAAATACATCTACAGTTGTGAGAATAACTACAACTGCAGTTGTAGTTATTCTCACATAGTGAGTTATTCTGCTAACATTTTATTTTTCCATCTTGTTTTTTCTTTTTTATTTATTGTTATAATTATTAAAGATAAATATGAATATAAATTTATTACAGCAATCTATCCTCTCATTTGCCGAAGCAACTTTTTCACGCTCCGGAGGACCTGGCGGTCAGAATGTAAATAAAGTGAATACTAAAGTTACATTAAAATTACGACTTAACGAAATAGGCGGTCTTTGTGAAACAGAATTGGAAAGAGTAAAAACACTTCTTAATAATAGAATTACAAGCGAAGGAGAAATTTTATTAACATCCGATGAAGAGAGATCTCAGCGAATAAATTTAGAAAGAGCATATTTCCGCATGGAATCGTTAATAACCGCCGCCGCAAGAATCCCTAAAAAACGCAAACCAACAAAACCCAGTAAAGCTGCAAAAGAAAAACGATTACAGGCAAAAAAGCGGCAAGCACAGAAAAAAGCAGACAGAACTATTGTTACTATTTATAGGTAATAAAACAAACTCTCAGCAAATCCTAAAATTAGAGCACCTATAAATAATATTATTACTATATTAATTAATGAAAAAATAAAGCCGGTAATTGCTAAACCTCTGGGACTTTTAAACAATCCAACAAATGAAAAAATAAAACCCAATGTAAATAATATCCAGCTTACAATCGGAAGCCAGCTAAGAAAAAAACAAATTAATGAAAGAACAAAACCTGCGGTTCCAAGACCATTTGACGGTTTTTCAACAACAGTGTTTTGAATAATAATTGGTTGTTTTCTTGAATCATATTCATTACTCATAATCTTTCCCTTCATAAAAAAATAATTGTTTTATTACCTAATAGGTATTTTCTTTATAGCACTATATTTATTTTAATAAATCTTGTCAATACTTCGCATTGCCTCATAATTCGGTTTACAACGTTCTGCGTGTTTCACGTGAAACATTTAAACAAAAAAAGCCTGCCTGACCACTTAAGAGTAGTTAGGCAGGCTTTTAAAACAGTCCTTCCTGGTTTACTTTACTGATGACTAAAAACCAACAATACTTCCCTTCCGTCCTGTGTTTTGGAATTAAGTTCCAGTCTGTTGTTTGCCAATTTCCATTTGTAAATGTTTCCAATGTATCCGAAAAAATCATGTTCCTTTAAAACAGTTGGTTCAAAAAGAGCTGCCATTAAAGTTTGACGAGCAGGCATTATAGAAATGGTTTGATTTTCTTTTAATGAGTATGGCGCAGAATATCGATTTGGCGCGCCTAATCCGCTTACAGTATCCCCTTCAAATCTAATTGTAAACGCTTCTCCATAACCCTCAGAATTTAAAATACTTCGGTTAAAACCGCTGTTTGCGCCATTAATTCGTACTTCGGTAAGTAACCAATCCTTTCCAGTTACATCTTCAAAATTCGCAGATGTACTGGCACAGCTCATTAAAAAAGCTGTGATCAATAAAAATACAAATAATTGTCTTTTCATAATTTACCTCTCTATAAATTAAACAATTATAACTCGTTTAGGTTATGAAACAATTTCCCCTATTCTTCATCAAAAGGAAGTTGTTCTTGAGTATTTTCACCATTTGCCGTTTCTTCTTTCACAGCAGAATTATCAAGCGTTTTGTCTACAACTTCGGTTGCGGCTTCGTCTTCTTTTACAATCCTGTCCAAGCCAATTACAAAGTCGGGTTTATCAATGCTAAGTAATCGAACTCCCTGCGCGGCTCGTCCCATTACACGAATTTCGTCTACTTTTAATTTGATAGATTTTCCCTGGCTTGTGATACACATTATATCTTCGTTATCCAGTACGCTGACACAGCCTACGATTTCGCCTGTTTTATCTGTAACTGTATAAATCTTTTGTCCGCCGGTTCCCCGCCCGTGAGAGCTGAACTCGTTAAAATCAACACGCTTGCCGTAGCCGTATTCGGAGAGGATTAACATTTTTTCGACTTTTTCGGGCGAACGAGCCACGCCGTTATCGATGCCGGAATCTACCCTTAAAAGACCTGCAAGCTCATCGCTCTTTGTAAGTTTCATGCCGGTAATGCCGCGCGAAGAACGTCCCATCGCTCGGACATGATCTTCGTGGGTGCGTAATGCCTGTCCTCTGCGGGAGATAAGCACAATTTCATCTGCGCCTTTGGTTAAAAGTGCGCTGACTAATTTATCGCCTTCGTCTAGATTTATTGCTACAATGCCTCTAGTTTTTGCGTTTACAAATTCGCTTGTTTTTACTTTTTTAACAACAGCGCGGGCTGTTCCCATAAACAAATATTCATTGTCGCTGAAATCTTTAAGCGAAACAATCGCTGTAATATCTTCGTTTGGTGAAACTGTTAAAAGGCTCTTTATATGTGAGCCCTTGCTTGTGCGGCTGCCTTCGGGCAGTTCGTGAACTTTCATCCAATAAGCCTTGCCGGCGCTTGTAATGAACATAATATATTCGTGGGTTGAAGCAACAAAGATCTGTTCGACAAAATCGTCTTCGGCAAGTTTAGCGCTTTGCATTCCCTTGCCGCCCCTGCCCTGGTTTTTATAAGAAGAAACGGGAACTCGTTTTACATACCCTAGATTGGAAATTAAAATTATCATTTCTTCTTTTTTAATTAAATCTTCGATATTTATATTTTCAACTTCGCCTGCGACAATTTCTGTACGGCGTTTGTCGCCGAATTTTTCCGCTACTTCTTTAGTTTCGTCTTTAATAACTCCGCGCAGTTTCTTTTCGTCAGCTAACAATTCTTTAAAATAGGCGATGCGGATTTTAAGTTCATCAAGTTCGTTTTGGATTTTTTCTACTTCAAGGCTTGTAAGTCTGCCAAGACGCATTTCTACGATTGCTTCGGATTGCGCTTCGGAAAGCACAAAGCGTTCCTGTAATTTTAAACGGGCTGTAGCAACATCGCGGCTTTTTTTAATTACTGCGATAACTTCGTCTATATTTGCTAAAGCGATTAAAAGCCCTTCCAGGATGTGGGCGCGCTCTTCTGCTTTGCGTAAATCGTAGCGGGTGCGCCTTGTTACTACATCAACACGATGTTCTACAAAGTAGTGTACTAATTCTCTCAATGTGAGTGCCTGAGGCTTACCCTTAACAAGAGCTAAATTTATGATACCAAACGTTGTTTGAAGCTGTGTATTGGAAAAAAGCTGATTTAAAATGACTTTTACAATCGCGCCTTTTTTAAGTTCGATTACAATTCGGATGCCGTCACGGTCTGATTCATCGTTTGCGTTTGAAATACCATCGATAACTTTATCGCGCATCAGCTGGCCGATTTTTTCCAATAAAAGAGCTTTATTTACATTGTAAGGAATTTCTGTAAAGATGATTTTTTCTTTACCCTGTTTTGTAGTTTCGATGTTAAACTTGCCGCGGACAAGTAATTTTCCGCGCCCTGTTCTGTACGCTTCTTTTATGCCTCTTCTTCCAAAAATAACGCCGCCTGTTGGAAAGTCAGGTCCTTGCACAAGGCGCATTAAATCTTCATTAGTAACTTCGGGATTATCGATAATAGCGCAGATTGCGTCACAAATTTCGCCAAGGTTATGAGGAGCCATATTTGTCGCCATGCCGACTGCAATCCCACTGGAGCCGTTAATCAAAAGATTTGGAATGGCGGATGGCAAAACAGTCGGTTCCATAAAAGATTCATCATAGTTGGGAACAAAATCGACAGTTTCTTTTTGGAGATCGGCGAGCATTTCATCGCCGATTTTGGATATTTTCGCCTCGGTATAACGCATCGCTGCGGGCGGGTCGTCATCGATAGAGCCGAAGTTTCCCTGCCCTTTTATAAGCGGGTAACGAAGTGAAAAATCCTGCGCCATGCGCACAAGAGCGTCATAAAGTGATAAATCGCCGTGCGGATGGTATTTACCCATCGTTTCACCAACGATAAGGGCACTCTTTTTTGTGGCTCCGCCCGGGCGCAAGCCAAGTGAATCCATCGCGTAAAGGAGCCTGCGATGTACGGGTTTAAGCCCGTCTCGCACGTCTGGCAGGGCACGGCTTACAATAACCGACATGGCATAATTGAGGTAGTCTGTTTTAACTTCGTCTTCTATCGCAATGGGGATTACTTTGCCTGTAGGCACACTGTTGGTTAATTCACCCGTTGTATCGGTTTTTGCCACTTTTTATCCTTAAAAAAAAATGAAAAAATGAGATTTTACAGTTTTAATTTTATCATTTTTAGATACTTTAGTCAAAAGGCAAATACTAAATGTTTGTTTTTTCTCTTGCAGCGATGCTTTCTCCCAGACTTTTTAGTTTTTCCTTAAAATCTTCGTCTTCTATCGCATCAATACTGGCATTATTTTCACAAGAGTTCACACAGAGGCACGGAGGCACAGAGGACACGGAGTTAGAAGAAGGGTTATTATTTAATTGTGTTTCTTGCTGTTCTTCTTGAATTTCTTCCTGCGGCTCGTTTTTACCTAATACTAAAGAAATGCCCGAAATATCGAGCTCCGGGAAACGTATACGAAAATCATTTAATATTTTACTCTGTTTTGTCTGAATGATTTGTTTCCAGCCGGGATGATCTGTTTCTATTTTGATTATTCCCCTGTCTAAATCTTTTATCCGTGAATGATCTCCTGCCGCCGCTATTCCATTTTTTGAAGTTATATCCATCCATGAATCAAAGAACTTAGAGTACCCTTGCGCTTTTTTTACAAATTGAGTATCAAATAAAGCCGAAAGTATATCCCCCGCTGTTTTCATTTATATGTATAATTCCCCTTCTTTTACTGTATAAATTAATGTATCAGGTTTTTTGTATTGTTGATAAGGCTCTTCAGGAAGGAATGTATAAAACGCCTGATCGTAGGCTGGCAAAACAGATAAAAACTTGCGTCTTTTTTGACCGTCCATTTCGAGTAACACATCATCTAGTAATAATACGGGATTTTGCTTTGTTTGTGACGAATAAAGACAGGCTTGCGCTGTTCTTAAAAGGAGCGCTAAAAGTCTTCGCTGCCCTGTAGATGCTCTTACGGTAAAGTCCGTAATATTACCCTGTGAATTTTGCGTAAAAACGTATCGGTCACGATGAGGACCTGATAACGAAAGCCCTGCCGCCATTTCTGCCTGTCTTTTTTGCTTTAAATGGGCAACGATGTCTTGCTCTGTTTTTTCTTTCCATGACTGGGTATATAACACAGAAATTCCGCCAATACCGCAAACCTCTTCATAAAGCGGCTGAAAAATATCTGCAAAATCCTTTACGGCTTTTTTTCTTTTTTCCATAAGTTTTAATCCGTACATAACAAGCTGCGGATCTAATGCGTCTAAAACTTTATCAGGGTTTTCCTGTGTTCTTCGCTGTGAAAAATCCTTTAAAAGAGAATTTCTTGATTTTAACACACGTCGGTAGCGGCGAAGATCTTCAAGGTATACAGGGTCGTAAAGACTTAGGCTTTGATCAAAAAACCAGCGGCGGCGCTCGGGGCTTCCGTTGACAAATTCCATATCCTCGTGGCAAAAAACAATACAGGGTGTTATCGAAAGCATTTCTTTTCGATCGTTTACATTCTTGCCGTTTATAAGAATGGATTTTTTTCCGTTTTCAATTTTAACAAGAATATCATCATGTACAGATTCGGATAAATTTACCTGCGCGCAAAAATCTTTTTTACCGTTATATGCAATTTCGCTGTCACGCACAACTCTAAAAGAAGAAGCATACGCGCAGAAATAAAGAGCTTCCAAAAAATTGGATTTTCCCTGGCCGTTTTCTCCTACAAGAAAAACATCCTTTGCACCTGTAAAAATTTCTTTATCAGATAGATTTCTAAAAGATACTGTACGCAGTAAATTAAAAAACATTTTTTATCAAGATTGCTTGCAATCAAGATTGCATCGGCATAACAATGTGGAAAAAGTCTTTTTGCGGAACAGGTTCTATTGTTATTGCTTTTACAGCGCTTGAAAAAAGTATTTTAATTTCGTCGTCTGTCATTACTTTAAAAGGTTCTTCCAGATAGCGGTAATTTAAGGCGATTGTAATATCATCACCGTCATATTTACACGGGATTTCATCTTCTACAGTACCCATTTCGCTTTCTTCGGAATATACGGATATTCTTCCTGAAGATATACCAAGATAAATTCTGTGTGATTTTTTTTCTACCATAAGCGAAACACGGCGCAGTGCATTTAACATTTCTTCGCGTTTTACGGAAAGATAAAAATCCTGTTTTTCAGGTATAACTTTTTTATAGTTAGGAAACATTCCCTCTATTAACACGGAAGAAAACTGATATGAAGCAAAATTAATAAAAATCATTTTATCGTTTATGGAAATGTTTATAAGCCCTTCATCTCCCGACCGTTTTATAATAGTTGAAAGAATTTTAGGAGGAATAATAATTCCATTAAAATCATTAATTTTTTTGTCTGCTTTTTTTCCTATAAATGCCAAACGTCTTCCGTCTGTAGCTACCATATTTATTTTATCTTCGCTTTTTTCAAGAAAAACACCGTTCATAAAATATCTTGTTTCATCATCTGAAACTGCAAAAACACTTTGTTGTATCATTTCTCTGAAATCTTTTATAGGTATTTCAAAAAATTGTTCTGATGAAACAGGAAGTTCGGGGAATTTATCTGAAGCCATACTTTTAAGTTTATATTCAGGTTTTTTCTGAGTTGTAGGTTTTATAATTGCAATATTATCCTTTTGTGAAAATTCAATTTCATCATAAGGAAAAGAGCTTATAATTCCAAAAAATTTATCACCATAAACAGTAGTAGAACCTTCTTCTATAACCGTAACAGGAACTTTTGTCTGAAAATTTACCTTCATGTCTTTTGCTTTAATAATAAGACTGTCTTTTACAGCTTCAAGATAAATATTTGATAATATCAAAATAGCGTTTTTGGAGGAAATAATTTCCTGAGCTATTGAAATTTCTTTTAAAAGCACCTCTTTATTACATGTAAACTTCATTTTAACGTCTCCTATTAATATTATATTTATATATATAATACAGTAATAGTAGTAGTAGAAAGTAAAATATGTGGAAAACATACTTATTTCTATACCAGCTATACACTTACTGCGTTAATAATTTACGGCAAATTATGTAAAGTTTTACACAATTTCCACAATAAGGCTTAAAACCCTTATTTTTCCTTTATATTTCCACAATATATTAACATCATTTTCAATGTTTTGCACTATAATCTTTTATAGCTCTTTTAATATTTTCTATGGTTGATTCAAGGGTAGGATCGGTAAGAAGTTTCCCTTTTATTTTATCGATTGAGTGTATAACAGTTGTATGATCCCTTCCCCCAAAATCCTGACCTATTTCTGTCATGGAATTATCGCTCATTTCCCTGCCTATATACATTGCCAACTGACGGGCAAAAACAATGTTTTGAGACCTTTTTTTACCCTTTAAGTCATTCGGAGTAAGCCCAAAATATTCCGAAGAAACACGTATTATATTATCCATTGATAAATTTGCCTGTCTTGGAGCATTAAAAATATTTTTTAAATGTTTTTGCGCAATTTCAACAGTTATTTCTTTTTTCATAAGTTCTGCAAAATTAATAAGATTGTTTAAAGCAGAAATTAAATCACGGACATTGGATGCAATATTTTTTCCCATCAAATCAATTACATCATCCGGAAAGGAAACACCTCTGGTTTGCGCTACCGATCTTAAAATAGCGCACCGCTCTTCATAACGGGGAGGCTGCAAGTCGGCTTTTATTCCAAGCCCGAAACGGGAAATAAGACGTTCTTCAAATTTTTTTAAATCTTCTATCGGGCGGTCGCAGGTAAAAACGAGCTGTTTTTTTGCATCCAGTAGCGCGTTAAAAGTGTGAAAGAGTTCATCCTGTACACCGGGTTTATCGGTTAAAAATTGAATATCATCGATTAAAAGAACATCAACCTTTCTGTATTTATTTCTGAACACATTCATTTTATTTTGACCGATACCTTCGATGTATTCGTTTAAAAAGTTTTCTGACGTGATAAAAATGACGCGGCTTTCAGAATTGTCATGGATAGAATTACCGATAGCCTGCATCAAGTGAGTTTTTCCAAGTCCTACTCCGCCGTAAATTAGGAAAGGATTACAAACCTTACCAGGGTTTTTGCAAATAGCTAAAGCAGCATTCGCTGCGTAATTGTTATTCTCTCCGATTACAAATTTGTCAAAAGTATAATCGTCCCTCATTTGGGAATGTTTTTCTTTTTTTTCTTTTGGTTTTTGTACCTTTTCTGCGGCAGTATCTTCGCTTTTTACCTGACGCAAAGGAGCTATTTCTTTTTTTTCTGCTTTTTTTCCGGTTACTTCCAGTTCTAAAATTATTTCTTTACCAGAAAGTTCCTGTATTTTTGAAGTAATGATACTTTGATAGCGGGATTTCACCTTGTCACGGTGAAAAGCGGAGGGAATTCCTAAAACAATGCTGTTTTTACCGGTTTGTTCATCAAACCCAGCACGCAGGTATTTCATATCTGAAAACCAGCCGCTGAACTCCTCCTCCCCCAGGTCATTCCGCAGTTGGATTAGGGTCTCTTTCCAGAAACCCTCATAATCCAAATCAGCCATT
>Ga0123356_10003455_pt1 | contig 16533 bp, 15 predicted proteins | sample TergutEmb28metaG_2_FD_92546 | JGI IMG/M metagenome (GOLD analysis project Ga0123356, IMG submission 92546) | Embiratermes neotenicus P3 segment gut microbial communities from Petit-Saut dam, French Guiana - Emb289 P3 | ecosystem: Host-associated > Arthropoda: Insects > Digestive system > Gut ...
TCGCGTCGCGCGCCATTATCTGCTCCGATCCCTCGCCGTCCGGTGCGCAGACCCGGTCCTGGGCAAGCATCAGCCGCGCGATGTCGGACAGAGCCGGATCTCCTGTTAGCTCCAGCAGGCAACGGTGGAAGGCTATGTCTGCCTGCAGGTAGCTCAGAACGTCTCCGCTGCGGGCCGCTCGCATGGTCGCGCTTGCCAGCTTCCTGACAAGCTCGAGCTCCTGATCGGACAGCCCTCGATCGGCAAGCTTGCGCAGAGCGGGCAGCTCAAGCAGGAGCCGCAACTCGGCAATGTCCTCAGGCTGTGTCCCGGCAAGACAACGGACCGGAGCGGCCATGGCAGTCCTCCTCACTCGCAGCCGTGCAGGATCTTCGGTACGAGCTAACAGGCGCCACCGTGCCGTGACCACGAAAGACGGCACGAAAAAGTGGCAGTGCCAGAAGTTGCGGGCGGCGCCGAGCGCCGGCGTATTCTCGCCTAATCGCGCCGTCCCGCCGGATAAGGGGACAAGTTGTGGCTGAGGTGCCGCTCGCATTCGCCGGCGTGCTGCGCGGGCTGCGTACCGAAGCGGGGCTGACGCAGGAGGAACTGGCAGAGGCGGCCGGGGTCACGGCGCGCGCGATCAGTTACCTGGAGCGGGGCGAGGTCACCACGCCGCGTAAGGAGACAGTGCGGCTGCTAGCTGATGCGCTGATGCTGGCCGGCCAGGTCCGGCTGCAGTTCGAGGCGACTGCGCGGGGCCGAGGCGGGCCTGATGCCAAGGCGGATGGGCTGACGGCTGCTACGCGGACGCTGCCGCGTGATATTGCCTCGTTTACCGGCCGGGACCGGGAGCTGGCCGAGCTGGCGGAGGCGGCGGCGGCAGCCGTCGGCGGGGTGGTGAGCATTCACGCGATCGGCGGCATGGCCGGCATCGGCAAGACGGCGTTCGCGGTGCACGCCGCCCACCGGCTGGCTAGCCGCTTTCCGGGCGGGCAGGTTTTCGTCCCGCTGCACGGCCACACTCCCGGGCAGCGGCCGGCCGACCCGGCCGATGCGCTGGCCGGCCTGCTGCTGAGCCTGGGGGTCGCGGCCGGGCAGATCCCGCCTGGCCTGGAGGCGCGGATGGCGCTGTGGCGGGACCGGGCCGCCGGACGGCAGCTGCTGCTGATACTGGACGACGCGGCCGACATCAACCAGGTCATCCCGCTGCTGCCCAGGTCCGGCGGCAGCCTGGTGCTGGTCACCAGCCGCCGGCAGCTGCTGGCGCTGGAGGATGCCACGCCGATCAGCCTGGACACCCTGCCACCCGATCAAGCGGCCGAGCTGCTGGTCCGGCTTTCCGGCCGGGCCGGACTGAGCCCGCAGGACGCGGCGGTCGCCGAGCTGGCCCGGCTGTGCGGGTTCCTGCCGCTGGCGATCGGGATGGTGGCCCGCCAGCTGCGCCATCACCCGGCTTGGACGGCGGCAGGTCGGGCCTCGGAGCTTACCGCGGCGGCGGACCGGCTGGCGGTGATGACTACCGAGAACGTCTCGGTCGCCGCCGCATTTGACATCTCCTACGCCAATCTCACCGGCGACCAGCAGCGGCTGTTCCGCCGGCTCGGGCTCCATCCTGGCCCGGAAATCGACAGCTACGCGGCCGCCGCCCTGGACGACTGCAGCTTGGCGGCCGCCCGCCGCGGCCTGGAGGACTTGTACGACCAGTACCTCCTCACCGAGCCGACGCCAGGCCGTTACCGGCTGCACGACCTGATCCGCGAGCACGCCCGCGCCCTGGCCGGCCGCCTGGACCCCGCCGATGACCGGGAGCTGGCCACAGCGCGGCTGCTGGACTACTACCAGCACACTGCCGCCCGCGCCAACGCCCTATTCTCACCCCGCGCCCGCCGAGTCCCGGCCACGGCGGATGGGTCGGCGATACAGCCAGCAGGTCCGGCGCTGGCGGATGCAGAACAGGCTCTGGCATGGACTAGGACCGAGCGCGCCAGCCTGCTGGCCTGCCTCGACAAGGCCACCAGCAGCGGCGAGCACGCCCGTGTTATCGCGCTCACTGCCGGCCTCAGCGGGCTCTTGGCACGCGACGGCCCCTGGACCGACGCGATCTCCAGGCACACCAACGCGATCGCGGCCGCACAGTCCGTCGGCGACCAGCTCGGGCAGGCCAGCGCACTGACCGACCTCGGGAAGGTGCTTGGGCTAGCCGGCGATAGCGCCGCTGCCGTCCACGCCGAAGAGCTGGCGCTTGGGATCTACCGCAACCTTGGTGACCGGCTCGGTGAGGCCGACGCCCTCCACACCCTCGGGGTGGATATCTGGCTCTGCGGCGACTTCTCAGCGGCCGCCTCGAACCAGGAGCAGGCGCTTGCCATTTACCGCCAGATCGGCTACCAGATCGGTGAGGCTAATGCCCTTAACGCCCTCGGGGCCGTACTGCAACTGGGCGGCGACCTGCCCGCTGCCGTGCAGGCCCAGGAGCAGGCGCTTGCCATTTACCGCCAGATCGGCAACCAGATCGGTGAGGCTAATGCCCTCAACGCCCTCGGGGTCGTACTGCAACTGGGCGGCGACCTGCCCGCTGCCGTGCAGGCCCAGGAGCAGGCACTTGTCATCTATCGGCAAATCGGCAGCCGACACGGGCAGGGCAACGCCCTCGATGCGCTCGGCGTCCTGCTGAGGCTGCGCGGCCAGTTCTCGGCGTCCGCCCACGCCCATGAGGAGGCACTTGCCATCTACCGTGAGACCGGCAGCCGATTGGGGCAAGCAGACGCGCTATCCCACCTCGGGAGCGCGTTGCGGCTTGCAGGTAACTTCCCGGCTGCCTCGCAGGCTCATGAGCAGGCGCTTGAGATCTACCGGGAGAAGGGGAACCCGGCTGGCGAGGCCGAGGCGCTCAACGAGAAGGGAATACTGCTCCTGGTCACTGGTGAATTGGAACCCGCGGAGCGTTGCCACCAGCAAGCCCTCGAATTGGCACGCGCTATCGACAGCTCGTGGGACGAGGCACACGCGCTGGTCGGCCTCGGCCGCTGCGCCCTCGCCGCGGGTCGCACCGCCGAAGGACAGGCTAGGCTCGGGCAGTCACTGGCGATCTTCCAGAAGATCGGCGCGCCTGAAGCGGCTGACGTTTCCACCGAACTGGACGCCCTGTCTGGGGGGCCCGGCCACAGCGCGCCCCGGGCCGCCGTCGCCGGCAGCAGCGGGGGGTGCAGCCTTGCCTGAGGTGCCGTCTGGGTTCGCGAGCGTGCTGCGCGGCCTGCGTACTGAGGCGGGCCTGACGCAGGAGGAGCTGGCGGAGTCTGCCGGGCTGACGGCGCGGGCGATCAGTTACCTAGAGCGGGGCGAGGTCGCCAGGCCGCGTAGGGAGACGGTGCGGCTGCTGGCTGATGCGCTGCGGCTCACGGGTCCGGCGCGGGCTGAGTTTGAGGCGGCTGCGTGGGGTCGCGGCGGAGCCGATGCTACTGCGACGGCTGCGAAACGGACTCTCCCGCGCGACGTTGCCTCGTTTACCGGCCGGGACCAGGAGCTGGCCGCGCTGGCGGCCGCGGCGGCGGGTGCGGGCGGGGTGGTGAGCATTCACGCGATCGGCGGGATGGCCGGGGTCGGCAAGACCGCGTTCGCGGTTCATGCCGCGCACCGGCTGGCCAGCCGTTTTCCGGGCGGGCAGATCTTCGTGCCGCTGCACGGGCACACACCCGGGCAGCGGCCGGCCGACCCGGCCGACGCGCTGGCCGGTCTGCTGCTGACCATGGGGGTGGCGGCAGCTCAGGTTCCGGCTGGCCTGGAGGCGCGGATGGCGCTGTGGCGCGACCGGGCCGCCGGACGGCAGCTGCTGCTGATCCTGGATGACGCGGCCGGCAGCGAGCAGGTCATCCCGCTGCTGCCCGGCGCGGGCGGCAGCCTGGTGCTAGTCACCAGCCGCCGGCACCTGTCGGCGCTGGAGGATGCCACGCCGGTCAGCCTGGACACCCTGCCACCCGAGCAAGCCGCCGAGCTGCTGGTCCGCCTCACCGGCCGGGCCGGGCTGACCGTGCAAGACCGGGCGGTCGGCGAGCTTGCCCGGCTGTGCGGGTACCTGCCGCTGGCGGTCGGGATGGTGGCTCGCCAGCTGCGCCTTCACCCGGCGTGGACAGTGGCAGGGCGCGCCGCCGAGCTGGCCGCGGCCACGGACCGGCTGGCCGTGATGGCCACCGAGAACCTGTCGGTTGCCGCCGCGTTCGACCTGTCCTACGCAGCGCTCACGGGCGACCAGCAGCGGCTGTTCCGCCGGCTCGGACTGCACCCCGGCCCCGACATCGACAGCTACGCGGCCGCCGCCCTGGACGGCAGCAGCCTGGCGGCCGCCCGCCGCGGCCTGGAGGACCTGTACGACCAGCACCTGCTCACCGAGCCGGCACCCGGCCGGTACCGGCTACACGACCTGATCCGCGAGCACGCCCGCGCCCTTGCGATCCGCACTGACCCGAGCGAAGAGCGAGAGCTGGCCACAGCGATGCTGCTGGACTACTACCAGCACACCGCCGCCAGCACCAACGCTCTCATCGCGCGCCAGACCCGGCCCGCGCTGGCAGCAGACCAGGCGACGCCGGCAGCGGCCCCGGACGTCGGCGATCCGGAGCAGGCGCTGGCCTGGGCGCGGGCCGAGCGTGCCAGCCTGCTGGCCTGCCTCGACCACGCCACCGCTGCCGACCAGCACAGCCGTGTCATCTCGCTGACCGCCGGAATCAGCGGCCTGTTGCTGCGCGACGGCCCCTGGCCCGACGCCATCACCCGGCATACCGCCGCTATCACGGCCGCACAGCAGCTCGGCGACTCTCTCGGCCAGGCAAACGCGCTCCACGACCTGGGCACCGTTCGGCGGCAGACAAGTGACTACCCGACCGCGGTCCGGGACCTCGAGGAAGCGCTCGGCATCTACGGCCGCGTCGGCAGCCGCCTCGGACAAGCCAACGCCCTCAACGACCTCGGGGTCGCACTGCGAATGATGGGTCAGTACCCGGACGCAGCCCGGCCTCTGGAGCAAGCACTTGGCGCTTACCGCGAGATCGGCGACCGGCTCGGGCAGGCCAGCGCACTCAACGAACTCGGGCACGCACTGCGGCAGACCGGCGAGTACCAGCAGGCGGCCAGGGTTCTGCAGGAGGCTCTCCGTATCTACCGCGACCTTGGCCACCGGCTGGGCGAGGCCAACGCCCTCAACGCTCTGGGTATCGTGCTGCAGCTGACCGGTGACTACCCGGCCGCGGCCCGGGCTCAGGAGCAAGCACTTGGCATCTGCCGTGACATCGGTCACCGGCTGGGTGAGGCAAACGCCCTCAATGCGCTCGGGCACGTGCTGCGGGAAACGGGCGATTACCCGGCCGCGGCCCGCGCCCATGAGGAGGTGCTCCGCATCTGCCGTGACATCAGCCACCGGCTGGGCGAGGCCAACGCCCTCCTCTACCTGGGCATCGTGTCGCGGCTGACCGCCGACTACCCGGCCGCAGCCCAGGTCCTGGAGCAGGCGCTCGACATCTACCGCCACATGGGCCATCGGACGGGCGAGGCTAACGCGCTTGTCTCCCACGGGGTCGTACTGCGCCTGACAGACGAGCACGAGGCTGCAGTCCAGACCCTGGCGCAAGCACTGGCCATCTACCGCGATGTCGGCGACCGGGGCGGCCAGGCGTATGCGCTGAACGAGATCGGCACATTGCACCAGATCCGAGGTGAGCTGACGCTCGCCGAGGGATGCCATCAGCAGGCGCTGGAACTGGCCCGCGCCATCCAGAGTTCCTTCGATGAGGCGCATGCACTGGCGGGCCTTGCCCGTTGCGCCCTGGTTGGCGACCAGGCCGCCGCGGGGGAAGCCGGCCTGCGGCAGGCGCTGGCGATTTTCCAGCAGATCGGTGCTGCCGAAGCTGCAGACGTCGCCGCCGAACTCGACGCGATTACCGGCAGGAACCGGACCGCGCGCAACCGAACCTGACGTCGACAGCTACCCGGCATATCAGCCACGACTCGGAAAGCACGGCACTGCACAGCCTCCGATGCTGAAGGCAGTGCGCTTCTGCACGCTGGGCATCTGGCTCCTGTCTCCGGAGCCCCTGGTCTCGCAAGTGCTCCTTCCCGCCTGTCGGCGTCGCGCGCAGCTCTGGCAGACCTCCGCGCCCGGCCCGCCGCGTTAAAATGAATTCCACAGATCTAGCTTCCATGGAATGCTATACTATGGCGCGAAACGAGGAGGTGGCTGAGATGACCAACCGGACGAGTGGTGTCGATCCGTCCGTGCCGCCGAGCGGGACCGGCTGCGCGGAATGCCTTGGTGGCGCACCTCCCGGGTGGTGGCTCCATTTGCGCCGGTGCGCCCAGTGCGGGCACGTCGGCTGTTGCGACAACTCACCCAGCCAGCACGCCAGTGCACACCACAGTGCCACCGGTCACCCGGTGGTGCAGAGCTTCGAGCCGGGCGAGGACTGGTTCTTCGACTTCCGCACCGGCGAGTTCTTCGATGGCCCTGAACTCGCCGCTCCCAGCAGTCACCCGGCGGACCAGCCGGTGCCCGGGCCGGCGGGTAAGGTGCCCCGCGACTGGGAACGCCACCTGCACTGACGCCGCGCTTTCCGGCAGGTCCGGCTAACCGACCTGGCCAGAGTAGTAAATAAAGTCCCTCCTGAGCTTGTCCGTTCCGAGGAACAGGGGAGAACCATGAGCACGCCCACGCCGTCTCCGATCCGCGTTCTCGTACTCGCCGCGTCACTGCGGGCAGATTCGCTGAATGCACGGCTGGCCGGCCTCGCTGCTGAAGCGGTGGAGCGCCATGGCGGAGTCGCTGAACTCGCCTCGGTGCGCGGGTTCGACGTGCCCGCCTATGACGGCGATGTCGAGGCGGCGGAGGGAATCCCGCCCGGGGCTGAGCGGTTCCGGGCGCGCCTGGATGCGGCCGACGGTTTCGTCATCGCGTCGCCGGAGTACAACGCCTCGATGCCCGGTGTCCTGAAGAACCTTGTCGACTGGGTGTCCCGGCATCGGCCTCAGCCGTTCCACGAACGGCACGGCCTCCTTCTCTCTGCGTCGCCGTCGATGGTAGGAGGAAACCGAGGTCTCTGGGCTCTGCGCATTCCCCTGGAGCACCTTGGCGCACGGGTTTACCCCGACATGTTCTCTCTCGCGCAGGCGCATCTTGGCTTTGATGCTGACGGCCGGATTGCCGACCAGCAGCTTCGGGCTCGGTTCGAATCAAACATCGTCAATTTCATGAATCTTGTCGAGGCCGCCAAGCACTACCCGTGCGTGAAGCAGGCATGGATCGAGTACCTGGGGGAGAAGCCTGACCCGGCTATCGACCGCGTCGAGGTCTCGGCCGCGGCCACCTGAGATTCGGTGGCTAGCCCGTTTCGCCGTCGAGGTCCTCGAAAGCTGAGCTCGGAGCTTCGTGCCCCGTGCTCAGTTGCCCCGGATGGCGGCGTTGAGCTCGTCGAAGTCCTCGCTGCCGAGCGCGCGGCCCGACATGCCCCAGCCGCCCTCGGCTGTCTCGGTGTGCAGGACCCACGTTCGGGACGTCAGCACGGGGTCGTTGCCTGCCCGGGCTACCAGGCGAGTCGCGTCCGCGATGAACTGACGCTGGCCCTGACGGCTTAGCCGACCGGCCGCAGTCGTGGCCCGTACTCGCACGATCGTGGCGCTGCTTGCGATGGTGCCGACGTTGTCGGCCCGAATGACGTGGACGTACAGGCCGATGTTGTCCAGCATGCTGCCCTCGGCGAGCAGGCCTTCGGCCGCCAGTAGCGCGAGCCCCAGGTCATGCACGAGCTGGCGGTGCGCGGAAGCGGGGATGACCCCTTCGGGGATGTCAACATCGATCATGGGCATGGAGGCTCCCGACGGTGCTTGGCCTGCCAGGGCGACAGGTCGGCCAATCGCCCCCGGGCACCCCTGAGGCCCGGGGGCGATTGCCAGCTGGACTAGCGAGAGCTGTTGAGCTTCTCGACGATCTTGCTTGCCGCTGCTCCCGAGGAGTTGTTCTGCTGACCGGTGACGACATTGCCGTCGTCGACGACGTGCACGCTCCACGCCTTGTCGGCATCGAATATCGCCCCGGAAAGCCGCAGCCGGTCCTCGAGGAGCCATGGCGCGTTACCGGCGAAGGTCGCCTGCGTTTCCTCCTCGTTGGTGAAGGAGGTGAGCTTGCGCCCCTTGAACAGCCAGGTCCCGTCGGGCCGGTGGGCGGACAGGAATCCCGCCACTCCGTGGCAGACGGCACCGACGAACTTGTTCGAGTCCGCCAGGTTCGCCGCCAGGAGATCCCCGATCGTGGGATGGACGGCCAGGTCCTGCATCGGACCATGGCCCCCGACGATGAAGACCACGTCGTAGCGGCCAGGCTCGACCTCCTCGAGCCTCAGCGGGCTGCTCAGCAGTGGGTCGTGGGCATCGAGCCACTTCTTCTGCTCGGAGATGTAGTCGTCGTCATTGTTGTTGTAGGCCGGGTACCAGCTCAGCTGGTCCACCGTTGGCTTCACACCGAGCGGCGTGGCGAGGCTGACGCCGAGCCCGCCGCTCGTGAACGCATCGTGCGCCTCGATGAACTCTCTGGCCCAGAAGCCGGTCGGATGCGGAGATCCGTCCTTCATCGTCCAGACGTTGCTGCCGGTGGCGACCAAGAGCGCTTCGGTCATGGTGGTTGCTCCTTCCCAGGTCTGCGTGCAGCATATGCCTTCCACGGAAGGTTGTCATGCCTTCCATGGAACATTATTATGAGGAATCAGGCTGCCTTGACGCGGCGACCCGGGCTTTGAGGCAAAGATGCAGAAGGAGACGTGCTGTGGAGGATAAGTGGGCTCTGGAGGAGCATCTGTCCACTGCGGAGAACAACAAGCTGTGGGACTCCGCGGGCGAGGCGGCGCGCAACGGAGAGGGGTACATGGACTACGTCGAGACACACCTGCTTGACGTGCAGGACCGGCTGCAGATCATGGACGCTACCGGCATCGAGCGGGCGATCGTGTCGCTCACCGCGCCAGGCATCCAGTCGATCACGGAGACCACGCTCGCGGTGCAGGTCGCAAGGGAAACTAACGACCTGGTCCGGCGGAAGTATGTCGACCAGCATCCGGACCGCTTCTCCTTCTTCGCCTGCCTTCCCACTCAAGATGGCCAGCAGGCGGCGGCGGAACTGCGCCGGGCGGTCCGTGATCTCGGCGCGGTCGGGGCGCTGATCAACGGGTACACCAACGTCGGTGACGCCAGCAGCGGGCGCTACCTGGACGATGACTCTTATGAGCCGCTGTGGGCCGCGGTGGCGGACCTGGGCGTCCCGGTGTACTTGCACCCGCGCGAGCCGCTGCCCGCCCAGCAGGCGATTTACGCCGGGTACGAGTCGCTGACCGGGTCAGCGTGGGGCTTCGCGCACGAGACTGCCACCCACGCGATCCGGCTGATGCTGTCCGGCCTGTTCGACCGGCACCCCGGCGTGCAGATCATCCTCGGGCATCTTGCCGAGGGACTTCCGTTCCTTCTGCCGCGACTGGAGCACAGGCTGGCCAAGCAGAAGGACGGGGCTGGCCTCGGAGTGGCCCGGCGCAAGGTCAGTGAGTACTTCAGCGATAACTTCTACGCCACCACCAGCGGACACTTCCACACCCGGACGCTGTTCAACACCCTCGCGGAACTCGGCGTGGACCGGGTCCTGTTTTCCGCCGACTACCCCTACGAGACCATGGAGGAAGCTGCCTCCTGGTTCGACAACTCCCTGCTCTGCGCCAATGACGCGCGGAAGATCGGCCGCGACAACGCCCGCCGCCTTTTTTCCGGCATCGCCTGACGACGTCGGCAGTCACTCTCAACGGTAGACGACTTCCCTGAGGGCTGGCCAGGCTCGCCGTCATGCGGCTGGAAAGGTGAGCACGAGCCGGCCGCGTCCGGCTCTGCCGGCGAAAGCCTGGTAAGCGGCGCGGGCGTCAACGATGTCGTAGGCGTGTGCCACGGGGGTGTGCAGCCGGCCGGAGTTCGCCATGTCGGCCAGGGTTCGGAGCGCCGGAGCGTCCATGCGACCGCCAGAGCGGAACACGTCGATGCCGCGCTCCGGGGCAGGTAGGGCGGTGACGGTGACGTACTTCCCGCCGTCCCGCACCGCGGCCAGGGCAGGTCCGGCGATGGAGGCCGTGTCGAGCAGGGCGTCGGCGCCTCCGGACACGATCTCCCGGACGGCGGCCCCGAGGTCAGCGGCCCCTGCGCTCACCGCAGCGGTGGCGCCGAGCCCGAGGGCGTCCTGCTTCTGGTCTTCGCGGACCACCGCGATGACGGCGATGTCGCGTGCGGCTGCGAGCTCCACCGCGAACCCGCCGACGCTGCCGGCACCGCCGGTGACCACCAGTGTCTGGCCTTCGGCCAGCCGGAGATCGACAAGACCGCGCCAGGCGGTGAGCCCGTTCAGGCCCACTGTGGTGAGCCGGGGGGATGGCAGGTCGTCCGGGGCGGGGACGATGCTGCCGATGGGCAGGGCGACCAGGGCGGCGTGAGTGCCGCGGAGGTTCTCAAACCACAAGCTGAATCCCAGGACGCGTGACCCGATGACGGACGGAGAGACGCCGTCGCCGGCCGCCACGACACGGCCGACGAGATCCCACCCAGGCGTGTAGGGCGGCGCGGACCCCCATGGCAGGCGCGCAGCCACAGCGCCGCTGACAACGGCGAAGTCGGCGGGGTTGATGGTGGCCGCTTCGGTAGCGATCAGAACTTCGCCCTGGCCCGGCCTGGGGTCAGCCACTTCGGCGACGTACACGTGATCGACGCCGGGCTCCCTTACCTGTACGGCTCTCATGGCATCCACTCCGCAACCTTCGCGCCCGTACGCACGGGTCCTCCGAGCGACTGGCACCGACACAGAGAATTATATTACTTCTGTGGAAGTAATATAATTGGAATGTTCTTAGCTGGCTAGCAGCGCGCAGCACCGCTGGCAGCGGATTAGGCCTGCCGGGTCCCGGCCGAGCGCATGCCGGCGCTGGTGACGGAGTAGAACACCGGCAGTATGCACGCGATGGCCAGTCCGGCCGCGGGATACCGGAGAGCACAGAGCCCGGATGCCGCGTACAAGAGGATGCCGACCACGGCCCTCTGCCGTTCCCGGCCGAAGAAGATGGCGTGATCTTCGTCTTCGAGCAGTTGCGGAGCGCGGGACAGGAAGTGGAACAGCAGCAGCCACGTCGCGGCCGTCGTCGCCCCGGTGGCAGCGTAGAAGATCAGGGCAGCGCTCTCGTCGCCGCGCTGTCCGAGCTGGAATGCCGAGCCGACGACCGCGGTCGGGAACGGCAGCACCGACGTGGTCAGCAGCAGGGCAAGGTTGCGCCAGAGCAGGCCGGCGTTGACCCGGGCGATGCGCGTGAATAGCTGGTGGTGGTTGACCCAGATGACACCGACGTAGGCGAACGAGGCCAGGTAGGCCACGTACGCAGGCCACTGGGCGAGCAGGTCGTGCAGCATCATCCCGCGGTGCACCGGAGCCTTTAGTCCGAGAACCAGCAGCGTGATCGCCACGGCAAAGACTCCGTCGCTGAAGGCCTCGACGCGGCCGCTCTCGGCGAACCGGTTACCGGTTGCGCCGGGCTGCTGTCGGCTAGCCGCCGATGGCTGAGTGGTGTCTGGCGGGAGATCTGCCACGCCCATCCTTCCGCGGAGCTCGAGCCACAACTACTGCATTCTATAGAACAAGCTTCCATGGATGATAATTTCGGAACGGGGTCGCTTGGCGCCGGCCCGGTCCGATCGGCGATGACCACGACGCCAGGGAAACCAGCAGCACTATGGGAGGGCCGTGGTCGTGACCACGCCGAGGCGATTATCGCCATCGGCGCCACCATCAGCTCCTACTACTCAAGCCAGAACCGGCCGGCGGTGCCCTACTGGCCGCTGGGGTTCGCCGACACCACGCTTCGGGTACTAGGTAGTGATGACCTCGCGCCGGAGGTGAGGGCTCACGCTGCGAGCGAGCTCATGGCAGCCCGTAGTATTCACAGAAGTTGCTTCTAAGGTAACCATATTAGTTGTACGGGTACCGGGCGTTGGCAGCTTCAGGGGAGGAAGGCAGATGACAGCCGAAGGCGAGATCCGTGCGGTCCTCGAGCGGTACGAGCGCGCGCTCAACAGTGGAGATGCCGATCTTGTGGTGTCTTGCTACGCGGCCGACGCCGTGTTCATGCCGACCAACCTTCCGACGGTGACCGGCGCGGCCTTGCGCGGCTGGTACGCGAAGTTCTTCGAGGCTATCAAGATGCACGTGACGTTCACCATCGACGAGGTGGTGGCCAGCGGCACGGTGGCGTACGCGCTGACGAGGAGCAACGGCACGCAGACCGTGCTGGCCAATGGCGCAGCGAGCCCCGAGTCCAACCGGGAGGTCTTCATCTTCGGCCGGGAAGACGGCGCCTGGAAGATAACCCGCTACCTGTTCAACAAGCCGCAGTGACCGCTAGCTCCCGCGTTCGGGCCGGTGACCAGGTCCGACCCGAGGTGCTCGACACCCAATGCCGTACCGGTGTGCGCGCACCGTAAGCCCTCTCGGTCAGGAGACATCCGGCGTGAGCGGCATCCCGTCCTCGTAGCACCAGCCCCAGGGCTCGCCGCCCGACTGGTTGGCTATAACGGCATGGCCGGTCTGGTCGTAGTGCGCCCGGCCGTGGCGCCGCGGGGATGACTCACAGCACCTCGTCTCGCCGCATACCAGGCACCGTCGCAACTCGACCCACATCGTTCCCTCGCGGAGGCAGTCCACGCAGGCTACGGCCGGGTCCGGGCCCGGCGGCACGGCGATGGTCGCCAGATGCCCGCACACCACATCTGGCCCCGGGTAGTCGTTGTAGGTCTCGTGCCATCCGTTCATTGCTCGCCCTCCTTGCCGGCCGGTACGGAAGCGCTGGCGCCGCCGGCCCGATTGCGCGCGCACTTGCCTCCGTGCCAACCGCCTGCTGATGAAGTAGATTCCATGGATGCTACTGTGTTAGCTTGGTGTGCAGCGGGAGCAAGGGAGATGAGGCTCATGACCACCGTCGGCATCATCGGCAGCGGCCACGTCGGGAGCAACCTCGCCAGGGCCGCCATCGCGCATGGCTACGACGTGGTGATCAGCAACTCGACGGGCGTGGATTCGCTCCGCGACCTGATCCGCGAGCTCGGGCCGCAGGCAAGGGCGGCAACGCCCGAGCAAGCGGCCGCGTCAGCAGACTTCGCGATCGTAGCCATCCCCATCACCGCAGTCAGCCAGGTGCCCGTCGAGCCGCTGGCCGGCAAGGTGGTCATCGCGACCATCAACTACTTCCCCCGGCGTGACGGGCACATTGCGGACATCGACAACGAGAAGACGACCGCGCCGGGGATCCTCCAGGCACACCTGCCAGCCAGCAAGGTGGTCCGGGCGTTCAGCATGATTGACGCTGCGGATATGTCGGGCGACGGCCATCCCAGGGCAGATCCGAAGCGCCGGGCGCTGGCGCTGGCCGGAGACGACGCCGGCGCCAGGCGGCTGGTCGCCAGACTCTATGACCGGCTCGGCTTCGACACCGTGGACCTGGGCAGCCTGGCCGAGAGCTGGCGGGTGGACCCCGGCCAGCCTGCCTTTGTCACGCATCAGAACCTCGAAGAACTGCAGGCCAATGTCGCGAACGCCAAGCGAGGCCCCCGACCATGAGCACGGTGCGGGTCTCCAGCGCGGCCGGGCTGCTGGACGCGCTGGCGACTGCAGACGACATCGAGGTGGACGGCTCGGTCAGCGGTCTGCCAATGATCTCCCTGCGGTCGGGCGTCACCCTGCGGGGCGGCACGCTGCGCTTCGGGGCGAAGGGAATTCAGCTCAGTTCAGGAAACACGCTTTCCGACATAACCGTGCTGGTCCCTGATCACGAGGTCGCCATCTGCAATGACACCAGCGTGGCCGACCTGGCCACCCTGTCGCTGCGCAACGTCCGGACCAGGGGCCAGGTACTGCTCCTAGCCGAGGGCGCAGTGCGCGCGGGCCATGTCGCGGTCGATGGCCTAGCCGTGGTCAGCGCCGATGTCCGGGGCCGGGAGCGCCGCAAGCACGCGTTCGGGGTAGACGCCCTGCAGGGCGCGTTCACCCTCTGGAACCGGCAGCCTGACGCGGTGCGGATAACCGCGCGCATCACAGGTGTCACGGCGGGCGAGGCCGACTCGCCAGTCCGTGGCAGCGGTATCTACATTGCCGGGCACGACCACGCGGGCGGCGGAACCGTCGATGTCGACCTCCTCCGCACCGGCGCGATCTTCGCCGACGGCGGCATCCAGCCGGGCACACCCGACCTGATCAGCGGCGGCGTCTTCGTGTTGTCCGGCGCGCGCGTGCAGGCAGTGGTGAATGACGGCCCGGTCACGACCTTCGGGGCGAACGACATGGTGCTCGACAACTGGGGCGAAGTCGGCACCTGGACAGCACGCGCGCCGGTGACCTCGCAAGGCCCGAGCGCGATCGGGTTCGTCCAGTTCGGCTCGCTGCGCCGTCTCGACGTGCAGGCGCCGCTGACTACCTACGGCGTGGGCGCGCGCGGCTTTAACGTCTACGACGGCAGCCTGGACAGCGCACGCTTCCAGCGCATCACCACCGTTGCAGACGGCGCGATCGGGATCCAGGTCAGCCGCGACGTGCCCGACCTGGAGATCGTCGAGGACGTCACCACGGCCGGCGGGCTCGGCACCAGCCTGGTCAAGGGCGTGCAGACCCCGCTGCGCGCAATCGCCGTCAGCGTCAAGCCGGACGGGCGGATCGGCAAGCTGACCGTCGGCGGGACACTGGCCACCAGCGGGGACGACGTGGTCACCCTCGAGGTGCTGGGCACCCTGGAGTCGCTGACGGTGCCGGGCGGCATCACCGCTGCGGGCGTCGGGTCGGTCGCTGTTCGCGCTGCCGGTGATCTAGCTGGCCTCGACCAGATCTCGGTCACGGCCCCGCACGGACAGGCGATCTCGCGGCCAGGGGGGTCCTGATGAAAGCCGCAGGGGTGATGGTGCGCGACGACGTCCGACGGTTGCTCGCCTACCTCGAGAACTCTTCCTGGGCACTGCTGCTTAGCGCGGCGCTGCGTTGACTATCCAGCTTCCATGAATTCCGTAATGGCAGGAGGGCCCAGTGGCTGACACAATGCGCGCGGTCGTGCTAGATGGCCCGGGTCCGCCGGATGCGCTGACCATCCGGGACATCCCGGTACCGGAACCGCCGGTCGGCTGGGTGCTGATCCAGGTCCGGGCGTTCGGACTGAACCGCTCGGAGCTGCACATGCGACTCGGCATGGCGGAGGGGGTGACGTTCCCGCGCGTGCCGGGCATCGAGGCGGTCGGTGTGGTCGCTGAATGCCCCGGAAGGGAACTCGAGCCGGGGCAGCAAGTCGCGGCGCTCATGGGCGGCATGGGACGCGTCTTCGATGGCGGCTACGCCGAATACACCTGCGTCCCGGTGAGCCAGGTAGTCCCGTTCCGCAGCGGCCTGGACTGGGCGCTAGTGGGCGCGGTTCCGGAAATGCTGCAGACCGCGTACGGGTCGCTGGAAGTGGGCCTGGACGCGCAGCCCGGGCAGTCCATCCTGATCCGCGGCGGGTCGTCCTCGGTCGGGATGGCCACCGCCGTCCTGGCCAAGCAGGGCGGCATGACCGTGCTGGCCACGACCCGATCCGCGGCTAAGCGCGCCGCGCTGACCGGTGCCGGCGCCGACCACGTGCTCATCGACGACGGCCAGATTGCGAATCAGGTCCGCCGGCTCTACCCCGACGGTGCCGACGCCGCGCTCGAGCTCATCGGCACGCCGACGCTGCCCGACACGCTGCGGTCGGTGCGGGTACACGGCGTCGTGTGCTTCACCGGCATGCTGTCCAACCAGTGGACAGTGCGCGACTTCTACCCCATCGACTACATCCCCCGGGGCGTGCGGCTGACCGCTTATGACGGCGGTGCAGCAGACCTGCCGCCGCAGATCCTCCAGGCCTTCCTGGACAGCGTCTCCGCCGGAACCGCTCAAGTGCCGGTCGGCCGTGTCTACAGCCTCGACCAGATCGTCCAGGCGCACGCCGACATGGAGTCCAACCGCGTCAGCGGAAAGCTCGTCGTGCTGACCTGACCACTGCCGCTACCCGTAGCGACATGCATCGGAGGAGATATGCGCGCTGTCCAGCTGAATGACTGGGGGATTGAGAACATCCACGCGGAGGACGTCCGGGATCCGGCGCCCGCCGCGGGAGAGGTCCTCATCGCGACCGAAGCGGCCACAATCAATCCCGCGGACTTGTCGATGGTCTCGGGTCAGATGGCGTCGTGGCTGCCGCCGAGTATCACCGCGCCGTATACGCCAGGCTGGGACCTGGCCGGACGCATCGCCGCCGTCGGCGATGGCGTCGATGCATCGCTGGTCGGGTCCCGGGCAGTTGGCTTCTCGAACTGGGTGGAGGCCGGTCACGGGACGCAGGCCTCAGTGGTCGCGCTGCCGCTTGGCAACGTCGCGACCGCAGCTGGCGGACTGCCGTCGGCGCAGCTGACGACGGTCTCGCTGAACGGGCTGACCGCGTGGGCCGCGATCAA
>Ga0123356_10003456_pt1 | contig 16531 bp, 15 predicted proteins | sample TergutEmb28metaG_2_FD_92546 | JGI IMG/M metagenome (GOLD analysis project Ga0123356, IMG submission 92546) | Embiratermes neotenicus P3 segment gut microbial communities from Petit-Saut dam, French Guiana - Emb289 P3 | ecosystem: Host-associated > Arthropoda: Insects > Digestive system > Gut ...
ACCGAAATACTTGATTCTGGACGAGCCGGTTAGCGGTCTCGATCCTGAGGGAATTATTTGGATGCGTGAGTTTTGCAAAGCTTATGCGGCTGCTGGAAACACGGTATTTATCTCGTCGCACTTGATGAGCGAAGTCGAACACACAGTCGACGAAGCGGTCATCATCGGCCGCGGTAAAATTATTATGACTGGCACGTTAAAGGAAATCCTCGCGCGCACTAAAACCAAGAGTTTAGAGGCAGCATTTATGAAATTAACCGTCCGCGAAGTAGAATTCCGAGCCGGAAAATTACCCAAATTTAGTGATTTTGGAGGAGAATAAATGTGGAATTTACTAAAATCCGAACTCATTAAAGCGCGCAGCGTCAAATCGACTTGGATTTTGTCTGTTGTCGGCATTTTGTTTGTTGTTTGGTTGGCGTTTGTCGAGACTAGCGACATGGTAGCGCATAGTTATGATTCTGGTTCTGATCTTTGGTGGTTAGCGACTAACGGTGTGCTAGAATCGTTCCAAGTCATTGCGGGAATTTTGGCGGTTCTAATAGTAACGAGCGAGTATACTTCTGGCACAATCAAAAATTCACTGCTCGCGACGCCGCGCCGTTTTAAACTATTTGCCGCAAAGTTAATTTTTATACTGCTTTTGATTGTGCCGCTGACCTTTATCGGTGAAATTTTATCGTTCATCACTGTTTGGGCAACGCAAAATGGGCAGCTAAACGATGCGGGTTTCTGGACAGCATTCACGCAAGATTTCGCGAACGGTTGCTTGGCGCCGCTGCTTGCGATTGCGCTCGGCAGCGTGATTTGGTTTGGGCTAGCGTGGATTTTACGCAACTCAGCGGGCGCGATTCTTGCTGGAATCAGTCTGATCCTTCTGTTGCCGCCCATTGTCGACATAGGCAGCACGCATCCCAATCTACCTAGCGATTGGCTGCCACAAGCTTTTCTCATTCAAACTTTTAGTGCTGGCAGCGAATTCGTCCGCGGCATAATCGGCCTCAGTTCCTACACAATCGTCGCTCTCGCCACCAGTCTAATAGTTTTCCAAAAAAGAGACGCTTAAGCGAGTGACCACTGCGAGAATCACTAAATTAAAAACCTCCGATCGAGCGGGGGTTGACAAAACGTGATGGGGGGGGGGTAACATGGTTCCATTAAGGAGATGATATTATGCCAAGTACACATGCACACGTTAGAAGAGAATCGTTCGAGCCAACGACTGGATCAACGCCACGCATCACCGTTCCAGACATGGAGGCCACTATTGCGTTGATGGTTCGTTCGTGCATGCCAGAAATTGATGGCGGAAATCGCAAAGGTCAAGCCAGAGAATATTTACTCGAAAAATTGCCAGCGGCAGAGGAGCGTGCTGCTATACTTGGAATTTCCGGTATCGCCACTATGGAATTCAGCCCAGACTCGCTACCTACGGAGGAGTTATCTGAAGATCTTGACAGGGCAAACTTGAGTTGGCCCAGCGACATCATGGATAGAAGTTTACCTCTGCCTGATATTAGGGACGGTTTGGCAATAAGCCAAGACCTTCGTCTGAACGTAAGAGAACCGCGCACATCGCGGTGTGTTACTCATTGTATATGCGATACGTATAAATACGCGCGGTTGCGTGGGCAGAGTTTCGGCTCGGCGCAACTAGTACACGGGGACATCGCTGAGGGGGTTGCTTCCTATCCAGAAGCTAGTGCAGAGTATGCAATGAAATGCTTCGCGCGTTTCGTTCAGCAGTGTGTCCAAGATCCAGTACTACGTAACCAGATGCGTTCGGACGAACGCCTGGGAATCTATTTGGCTAATAGCGATTGCCCCAATAGCAGCATAATTATTGGTGGGCGCGATTGGGGCAATCGTAATGGACTCGAACTGCGTTGGATGAGTGGTCACGTTGGCTATCCGTGGGTCTCGTCACTTGGCTCTTTGGTGAAAAAATCTTAGAAAAAGCCAAGCGAATTTTATGGTTGATCATCCCTGCAGGGGCGGTTCGCTCCCCCGTCCCTTCAATTCTCCAAAGAGAATCACTAAATTAAAAACCTCCGATCGAGCGGGGGTTGACAAATCGAGAGAGAGAGAGTATCTTAGGCATATTGTTGGAATAAGTAAGAAATATAGGATGTAATGGCAAATCTAAGGACGGGTGATGTAAATCGGGTTGTGGGAGGAGCACTAAGAGGCAGTCGTCGTGCTCCCTACGACTACGGAAACAAACCAAAAACTCCAGAACTAGCGAAAATAAGAGGAATCGTAGCGCGCTTCGATCAGGCTGTGTCAGAAATTCTTGGCGGTAATCACGATCGTACGATTGGTCTTCGCAAGAAGATGGACGATGATGGGTTTGAGCGCGTAGAAATACCGAAGCCAACGAAGGTTGGCATTAAAGTAACCAAGTTGTATTTATCATCAGAATCAGGGGAGTTAGCAGCTGAAATGGGAACCTATAAGAGCGTTCCTGCTCTACATGGCGAAGACTTCGAATATCTATTTCCACTACTCGAAGAATTCCACTTTGAACTAGTGGTGAGTGATGGTGATGATAACGGAATACCGAAGAGACATGCGTGCTTCACCTATAAGGAGAGCGGTGTTTCTGGTGACAAACCTGCCCCACGTGTATTACAAGTCACCATGGATTTGCGCACCGGCGAAATGACTCGTGTCGAAATCATGCAAATCGGTATCGATGAAGACGAAGAAAAACGCGTGATGGATTCGTATGAGAAAGTTATAACATATACCAAAAGCCAAGAAGACTTTTTAGATGACTTTTCCAGACATCTTGAACGAGCCGTAGCTTTCCTGAAGGAAGAAGTGGCGCGTGAAAGAGGAGAAAAAACGGGTGCTGTTGCAAGGGCGGCAAGAGCGGCGAGAGGTCTCGGGGCTCTTTCCGACGATCCTGAAGAATAGTACTCCTGCGGGATGGTTGCCGACCGAAAAGATCTGTCCCAACTAATAACCGCTAATTACGACAATATTGACAAGTCGCACGAGAAGTGCTATAATTCTAGCGATGTCGTGGAATCTCTCACCAGGTAGCACACGTTCAACTCCCATTATGGGGGGGGGTCTTGGTGGTGATCCGACCTCTATAGCTCCAAAAGTTCTACAAACGCAAATTTATAATGCTGCCGATTTAGGCCCGAACCGAGAAATATCATCACCGTATATAAATTGTGGCGGTCGTGAGCAAATATCATGGCTCGATGAAGTCTCGTCTACTGACAGAGGACATTTTATGTTTCCGTGGACAAATGAGGCGCTGACAAGCTTATACGACAGGCTCAGGAGGTATTTAGCAGGCAAAAAGGTTGTTGCGGTCTGCAACAGTGATTTCGTGTTGACTGCGGTCATGGCTGGCGCTAAACCGCCAGTTGAAGTTATTGACAACAACTTGCCCTCGCTATTCCTAGCGGAACTTAAGGCGGTTGCTGCGGCTCGTCTGGATCGACGACAGGATTTTAAAAAGTTCTTTGAATTCTTGCTGCTACCCAATTGGCAACGTGACCAGGACGGCAAGTTGGACGGGGAGAGTTTTCTTCGTGAAGTTTTTCAAGATTTAGCTTCCCATTTATCTGATCATGCACGTAACTATTTTGATCAAATTATTACAGAAATCGATGCACGCTGGTGTTTAAGTCGGCAATACTCTGCGAGGGGATGTTTTGCCAGTAATGCGCCGTATCTGGATAGCAAAGAAGCATACTCTGGCGTTAGATTAGCTAGCTCCAGCGTAGTGTTTTACCCCAAGTCGATAGAGCAATTTTTTGATGATACAGTACCGGGTCAAGCGTCGCGCGCTCAATGCGACACGGCCTATTTGTCTAATGCACCCACATGGATTAATGGGTATGGGTGGGGATCTTGTCCTGAATTAACGCGAATTGCCGATGCAGTTGGTGATCACGGACATATACTTGTGTCGGCTGGCAAGACTAGCAAAAGCCTTCCAAATACGCGGCGCATGAGACGAGATCAAGAGAAAGAGTTTGCGATCAGAACGGGCACTAACTTGACGCGTGTCAAAGCGCAAAGTGCTGCGTCACACGCCGCGATTTTTAATAGTATGATTGTCTATAGCAAGCTATCATTAGCTGATCTCACTGCCTAGTTATAAAAACTTACTTTTACTTTGTTAATTATGCCGGCTAAAACAGCCCACCCTACGGGTGAGCAATTTTAGTTGGTGACCCCTGCGGGATTCGAACCCGCGATTTTCTGGATGAGAACCAGATGTCCTGAACCGCTAGACGAAGGGGCCGCGTGTCTTTCATTCTACCAGATAACGGGCTCTATGCCAAGACTTGCTCGACTATTTCGAGCATGCGGCGCGGTGTGATGTCGGCCTTGATGAGATAAGCATCGGCTCTCGCCTCGGTGGCGGCGCGCGAGCTGTCGTCCTGTTCGAAATTGGTCATAACAATAATGCGCGTGTTGGGGATCCGATCGTCCGGCGTGCGCAGCTCGCGCAAGATGGCGTCGCCCATCTTTTCCGGCAGCATAATGTCGAGCAAGATCAAATCATATTTGCCCGAGCTAGCGGCGCCTAACCCCTCTCCCCCGTCGATCAACCAATCGACTTTGTAGCCGGCCGCGCGCAGGCTGCGGACGTACATTTCGCCAATGAAACGATCGTCCTCGATGACTAAAATGCTAGCGGCGACTTTGTCGGTCTGTTTATCCATAAGCCCATTGTATCACATTATTGCTCCAGGCGGTTGTGGTTTTTGATCCAGCTGCCACCTTCGCGGATGAGGCTTTCGTTGTCGGCGCTGGTTTCTAATTTGTCAGCCACAGTAGCATAAATCGGCAATGTAAAAGTAAAAGTCGAACCCTCGCCTTCGGTCGATTGCACGCCGATGTGGCCGCCGTGACTCTCGATAATGCCGCGACTAATGAACAAGCCAATGCCCGTGCCGCCGATAGTATCGCGCGAACGGTGGCTGCGATAGAATTTAGAAAACAGATTGCTCGCCACTACCGACGGGATGCCGACGCCGTGATCGGCGATGCTGATGGCCACGAAACCGTCCTCGACGCGCGCCGTGATTTCGATTTGCCCGCCGTCGTGGCTATATTTGATGGCGTTGTCTATTAGATTTGCTAGCACCTCACTGATCGACGACAAATCCGCCGCCACGGTCGGTAGCTCTGCCGGAACCTGCCAGGTGATCGTGCGATTTTGCGTCTTGGCACGCAGCGCCATGTCGTCCTTGATATAATCCATAATGCTATCAATTGTGACTTCGCGGAGCTGCAATTTCAGATGTTTGTGATCATAACGACTAGCATTCAGAATATTGTTGACATAGGATGACAATCGCTTGGCGCTAACGTTGAGGCGATCGATTAGCTCGTGTTGTTCAGAAGTCAATTGAGAGCCTAGTTGCTGTTCCAAAATATCCAAATAACCACGAATCACCGTGATCGGTCCACGCAGTTCGTGCGCCGCCAGCGCCACAAAGTCAGCGTTGTCTTCCTCGCCCCAATATTCGGTAGTACGATCAACCGTGACCACGACAATTTCCGCGCCATTAGGAGCGTTCTGTCGGTAATGAGCTATGACGTCAAAAACCCGCCGATCGGGCTGATTGGGCGCGACATTTTGGACATGCGACCAAATTTTCTCGGACTCGATTTCGTTGCCGCACACCTGTTTCAACCAATCGTCCAACGAATCATTGGTGTTAGTGAAATCTAGCTGGATGGAATGTTTTTTATCCGGCGCGGTGTGAATCGGCGCCAAACTATTAGAAGCAATAATTTTGCGCTCGGGATTCATAACGATGAAACCGACCGGCAGCGCCTCGAGTATATCCCGATAAATCTGGTACTTTTCGTCCGTGACGGGTTGGTTATTATTCTGGCTAGCGCTATCGAGGATAGTATTGAGTAGCAAACCGAGCCCACTTTTAATGAATTTGGGATTGTCGCGATCAGGCAACGGCAAATTGGACGGCTCGCCACGAATGTAAATCAAACAGCGCGCAATGGTTTCGATCGGTTTTAGAGTCTGTTTCAAAAGAAAATAACCGACCAATGATTCGATCACGAGCAAGACAGAAACAGAGATCAAAACCGCGATCGATAAACTAAAAATGTCCACGGTCAAGACAAAAACAGCCGCCACCAGCCCGGCCACGATCCACTGCGCGACAAAGAAAATTAGCCAACTGCGCGACAACAGTTTCGGATGAAAATTACCAATGCGCGGCGGATTGATTTTGTTCTCGTCGCCCGACATGCTCTCGGCCGGTTTCGGCCGGGGCGCCTGAGCGGTCATTTCCATGTCACTCCTCGGCCGCTCGGCACGGCGGTGATCCAGATTTGGCCGCGGTTCAATTTCAATTCTTTGCCATCTGCGTCGAGAAATTTGATTTGTTCTGGTGCGCTAGCTTTCGACCAGGTTCCTTCGACCTTTCGGCCGCCCTGGAAAATGTAGGCCTTACCGCTACCGCTAGTAACGATTTGGTTGTGCAGGCGATCGGCCGCTAGACTTTGGTTGACCATGATGGCGATGACGACATCGGGCGCGATTTGCGTCTCAACTCGATCGGCGTCGCGGCTGAAATGCGGTCGGCCGCCCTGACTGCGTTTATACGTGTTGGTCGTCTCGTCCCAATCGTACGTCACGTTGTACAAATTCGACGAAATGTTGAGGAAAATTTGTTTGGTCGGCGCCTCGCAATCGCAAACCTCATCCTCGAGACATTCGCAATCATATTTTTCGGCCGTCTCGAGCCGCTCCCAGGCGGTAAAATCGGAACTGGTTTTGCCGTGGTTTTCTTGGTATTTTAGGAGTTCGGCGGTGCTGGTGTAGGCGTTATGCGGCGCGCGACGATCTTTGACACGCCAGATGGTCGGTTTGATTTCGTCGATGTTAAGGCCGTATCGGCCGCTACGGAGCATTTGGAGCGCTTGGTCGCTGCCGCCGACATGAGCCAAGGCCGGATCAAAGGCCGCCGCCCACTCCAAAAAATACGGCCGGGCGCTGCGGACGGGGCCGATCAGGTCGACGTCGGCTTCTTGGAATAGCGCCACAAAACGCGTGATGCCGCCCTCGGCGATGGCCTCAAAAACCGCGCCGGCTTCGCGGAGTCCCGATTGTGGGCGGGCTTCGGGCGAGTTCTCGATCATGACCGCGCTGATGGGGCGCTTGGATTTTTCCTCGGTGGTTTCGCGACCGGTCAGAGGCGAATAGTAGCGCACCGGTTCGGCTTTTTTGGGTTCGGAGAGCTGGTCGGTGTTGGTCTGTTTATTGGACAAGAAATAGAGAGATAAACACACCGCGACGGCCGCCGCCACCAACAAAGTAGCGAACACGATGAGGAGCAAACGATGTTTCTTGAACCAATTTTGCTTAGCGAGGCCACTCGGGCGACGCTTTCCGTCCGGGTGCGCCAAGAGTTTTCTCGGCTGGCTCGGTTTGGGCGGAGCGACTTTCTCCTCGATTGAGGTTTTCTTGCGAGGTCTAATATCGGATAGTTTTTTCATTTATGCTTACAGTCTATCATTGCGCTGGCGTCTTTTCCATATTGACTTGCGATTACGGTTGTGGTATAATGGGGGTATGGATGTAATGTTATCTGGCGGCCATGTGCAAACGATCTCCGGAGCGGATTATATTGATGACAATTTGACCTATTTGATTACCCTGGCGACGTCGCATGCCCTGCCGACGGCCTATCATGATAAACGTGCCCTATCGCCGGCGCTGCGCGATCAGTTAGTCAAGCAAATCGCCGCCGATCAAGCCGGTTCGATCCTAGTCGCCTCGCCGGCGGTTGAGTGATTGACTTGGGCGTAGGTTGATGCTACGATTTAGGACTATGGATAAAAAATATCAGAAACGGCTCGAAAGAAATTTCCTGAAATATGCTTGGCTAAGAGTCGTCACCATGCGGGTTTATTACCCGATCGTCGGTATTTATCTGGTGACGGTCGGCGCGTTGTCTATGAGCGAAGTCGCCGCTATCGCGGTTATCTCGGCCGTGGCGAGTTTTATTTTCCAATTGCCGGCTGGTTATTTCTCAGACAAATTTGGCAACGCCCGCGCCATGAAACTGAGCTCGATTATCATGTTGACTAGTCCGCTGTGGTATTTGGTCTTGCCGAACTTTTGGGGCGGATTAATTGCGGCCGTGTTGTTTCACATCGGGTTAGTTTTCGTGGGCGACGGTGTGGGCGAATCGATGATTCACGATACTTTGGTCAAGCTAAAACGAGAGCGCGAGTACACCAAAATCATGGGGCGAGCCGTTAGCTACGGCTTGATCGGCAACATGATCGCCGTCAGCGTCGTGCCGTTGACCTACCCCATCCACCACTCGTTGCCGTTTTTGATCGGTTTCGCTACACAAATAGCGGTGTTTATCTTGGTCAGATCATTCGAATATCCGGATTTACCGCGCTTGCATGCGCCGAAAAGTCCGCTCATAGCGCTCAAGAACATCGTCAATTGGCGGAACGTGGCGCTGTTTGTTTTCTTTGGTTTTGTGACCGGTCTGAGCAAACTGAGCGGCGTTGGTGAATATAGCCAGATCCGCCTGACCGAGCTAGGCGTGGCGGTCGGGTTGCTCGGCCTGGTGCAGGCTTTCGGTAGTCTAATCGGCGCGATTTTGGGGCGAGTGATACACCTTTTCGACAAAGTCAAACCGCAATTGTTCTACCTAATTGACCTCAGTCTAGCCACCGGTTGTTTGGCCGCTATCGGGTTGACCTCGAGTTGGGTTGTCGGGGTTGTGGCGATGGCGCTTTTCACCGGTTGGTTTCGCGTGCGCAAAATCATGTACGAGTCGAAATTGCTGCTCGAGCTAGGTCACGTCTACAAAGCCACGCTGCTGTCGGCGTTGAATTTCTTTAGTAATCTCTGGCAGATGATTGCGCCGGCGATGTTGGCCTGGTCGGTGGTGACGCGCGGCAATTCCCTGGCCGGCGGCTACGTGCTGTTCGCCGCGGCGGCATTCATGATCGGTTTGCTACTCCTCGGTTGGATTGGACTAACGCTCCAGAGAAAGAAGCAATCGAGCTAGCGTTTCCTCGCGCCCCAAGAGCACCATCGTTTCGGACAGGCCGGGTGAAAATGGCGCCCAGGTCAGCGCGAAGCGGATCAGGCCGAACAGGATCGGTGGCTTGGAATTGGTGGCGCTCAGCAAATTGTTCAATTCGCTCTGGAGATTTTCCTCGTTCCAGTCAGCCTCATCAATCTTTGCAAGGACGGAGCTTGCAATGCCAAGGAGGTCGATTTGCTCGTCGCGGCCGAGTTTGCCGAGCTGTTTGTGCTCATCGATCATCGACCAATCGGGCGTCGGGCGGGCGAAGAAATATTCGCTCAAGGCCGGCAGATCAGCCAAAGTTTTCAAACGATCCTGGACGATAGCCAGAACCTTCTTTTGCTCGGCTTCACTGGCTTTTCGGCCGTTCTCACCCCAGAAGTTTGACATTTTGTCATCGCGAGGAGCGTTAGCGACGTGGCGATCCAGTTCATCGTTGGACTTCCTGGATTGCTTCGCTGCGCTCGCAATGACATTTTTGCTCAACGTTCTCGCATACAAATCATCCAAATCAAGCCGTTTGATCCACTGGCCGTTCATCCACAAGAGTCGCTTTTCGTCGAATCGCGCGCCGCTCCGCCCGACCCGATCGAGCGAAAATTTCGCGATCAGCTCATCTACGCTGAAAATCTCCTGTTCTGTGCCGTCGTTCCACCCCATACTGGCGATAAAATTAACCAAAGCTTCCCGCAAAAATCCGGCGCGAAAATAATCGAGGATGTCGCGAGCGCCGTCGCGCTTGCTGAGTTTTTTGTTCCCCTGTTCGTTCAAAATATGTGGCAGAGTCGCGAAAATCGGCCGCTCGATCCCGAGCGCCTCGTACAGATTGAGATAATTCGGCATGGACGCGATAAATTCCTGACCGCGGATGACGTGCGTGATCTGCATCTCGGCGTCGTCGACGATGTGCGCGAAATTGTAGGTCGGAAAACCATCGGATTTGATCAGGATGAAATCGTCGATCGCTTCGGCGCCGGCCGAGAGGTCACCCATAACGGCGTCGTGCCAGTGGTAATCTTTTGCGTCAGATTTAAAACGAAGAGCGGTTTGGCCGTCCCAAACCGGCGGATCCTCGGGGCGATGATTACGATACAGAAAAGGTTTCTTGTCTCGTTTGGCGGCGTCGCGGAACTGCTCGATTTCCTCCGGTGAGTACGGATCAGCGTAAGCCCGCCCGGCCGCGATTAATTTTTCCGCCCACGCCCTGTAATGATCCAATCGTTCGGATTGACGATACGGCGCGAACGACCCGCCGATATCCGGTCCCTCGTCGTAATCCAACCCCAGCGCCCGCAAACTGTCGATAATGTGTTGATCGGCGCCGGCCACCTCGCGTTTTTGATCAGTATCCTCGAGCCGCAGGACGAATTGCCCGCCCTGACCGCGCGCCACCAGCCAAGCATACAGCGCCGTCCGAATCCCCCCGACGTGAATCAGGCCGGTCGGGCTGGGAGCGAAACGAGTGCGAATATTCGACATAGAACAATTGTATCACGACCGGATTGCCTCTGTAAAACGAAAAAGCATTAATACAATAAAATTCAGGTATTGACAAACAGAGAGAGAGAGAGAGTATTCTAGGGGTCATAAATAACGTGCGAAAGGAGAAGTATGTCAGGTACAGATGGAAGGATGGCGGCTAAAAGAATTAAAAGAGCGAAAAGAGAGTCAAAAGTAGAAAAAGTATTTAATCCGTCAACTGGTGATTTTCAGCCGCGTGATGCTCGAGAACTGGCTGAGCCGGGTAAGCTGGAGGTGGGAAAGCGCCAAATGGCTGCCGTCGTCATGATGCTCGAGGAGAGCGATTTGAAGGTCAATGCCGAAAATCGCGAGACGTGGGTTCAAGAGCAAGTTGCCACTCCTGTTAGGCATCGGAATATGCTAAGACGGCGACGTTTTGTCATGGACAGACCAAGAGCGATGATTAACTTTCACGGTGATAATTTGCCTGTCGAAGCCGTACTGAACATTATTTTTCGTGGTGGGCTATATGATAATAAATATTCCTCCATTGCGAACACGCTTAGTATCATCAAAGAAGGCTGTCCGGAGCGTCAGCAACTGCCGACCAGAGGCTATTTGTTGCCGGATGAGGGACTTCAAATGCTTGGCCAAACGCATGATTATATGGCTAAACAATGTGTAGAATTAGGTGATTTTAGTATGCGGCTGCTAGGCATTGAACCGAGCCTGCAACTCTATGCGCAATTACCCGATGTCAGAGGCCAAATGGAAGGATACGGTCAAGAGACATCAGATACCATTGAGGACGGTGATTTCGTATTGGGCATGCATGGTATGGGTTGCGGAAAAGACAAAATTGCAGTAGACTATCGCAGCACAAGGGGTGGCGACTTTGGCAACTCGAAGATCGGTGGTCGTCTTGTAGTGGCGAAAAGATCCGACCTAGACCTCGCAGCCTAGTCTAAGTGTTGCGCATCCCACACGACCAATAAACCTACAAACTATCCACAATCCTCGTGATCTGGTTGTCGCCGATTGAGTTGTTGCCGCTCATGGTGAACAATATTCCATTCTGGATCCAGGCGGTTTGGTTGCCGAAACGATAAACGGTCACGCCTCCGGTCTCGATCGTGGTATAGTTGCCGTTCTCGACTAGGTTGTCCAACACCACGCTATCACCCCAAGAGTTTTTCTGTTGCGTGATAGAATAACCTTCACCACCACCGTTGGATTTATAATTAATCGTCACACGACCGGGCTCGTAGGCGACCGGGCCGTCGATCGAATAACCGCTCGGCGTATAAGGCGCGTGGGCGTCGATACCGGCGCGATTGGCCGCCACCCGAACGCTGATCGATGGCATGCTAACATAGGCAAAGTAACCCCCGAGCACCAAAACGGCCAGCGACGCGGTGATCAACGTCGGCGCGGTAAAGCGGCGACGCGTGCGGGCAGCGGCTTTTTTGGCGGCTCTTTTTTCGGCTCTGGCGCGGGCTTTGTGGTCGATCGGTCGATCCATCTGTTCATTAATCAAGGCGTTTTTGAGATCAGACGAAGACGATGACGAAGTAGTTTTGGCGAGCTCGTGTTGGGCGAGTTTCTCCTCCATGCTATGAGTCATGACCGGCGCGAATGATGTTTCGGATTCTGTTTTGACCTCGCTCGGCGTGGCGATTATAGCGGTGGGATCTTCCTCGAAGTTTTCGGGAGCGGGAGCGAAACGGCGGACTTTGGGATGAGTGGCGACCGGCGCGACAGCTGATTTCTTGACAAAGACAGACGTCGATTCCATCGGTTTTTTCACGAAACTGCGATTTAAGGTTTTGGAGCGCTGGAGGGCGCGGCGATTTTGCGGTTCTACTCGGCGAACCGGCTCGGTGGATTTCTGGGCGGATTCGCGCGCCGCGGCCTCGAGGCCGATCGGTTGGATTTCGATCGGATCACCGCCGGCGACGTAGTTGTTAATCCAGTTCGGCGGAGTCGACGGGCTAACCTGTCGCTCAGTGAACTCGCCTAGCCAATCCGGTACTTCGCGAGTTATGGGCTCGGCGGTGGGCTCGGGCTCCTCGATGAGAGCCTCGAGCTCGGGCTCGGTCGTCACCGCGGGCTCCGGCGCGGTCAGTTCCTCGGTGACCATCTCCTCAAACTCACGCGCGATCGCCTCGGCCAGGCGCTGTTGCTTGGGTATGCGCTTGGATTTCTGCTTCACCTCGATGACCTGGAGCTCCGACGTCTCGCTAGGCTCAGCAGGCGGCGTCGACTCGTCGAGTTTAAGACCGCTCACCGAATCGTACCTCTGACCGTTGATAAAAACTATTCCCATAATCCCTCACTTCCTTATCACAAGACATTTTAACGCAAGCAGAAAAAAAGTGCAAGTGTACTTGCTTTGGCGGCATGAAACCGCTATAATTGTCATCACTAACCGCCACAATCGAGGATTAGTTATGCACAAACGACGCACGCGCAAGAAACAGATTGCTATCAGGTTCTTCACCTACGGGATGATGACATTGTTGGCCGTGGTCGGCGTGGTTTTTTGTTTGGCGTATGCCATGGGGTTTAGGATTGATTGGAACGACGGTCGGCTAACCCAGGTGGCGCTGCTGCAATTTAGTAGTTTCCCCACCGGTGCAACTATTGACATCAACGGACGAGCATTATCATCTACAACGCCAACCCGTTCGAATGTCAAGACTGGCGAAACCACCGTAATTATGTCAAAAGATGGCTATCGGTCGTGGCGCAAAACGGTCGATATGTTGCCTAGCAGTGTGGTTTGGCTCAACTACGCGCGGCTGGTGCCGAACAGTATTACTACCGATACGACTAAGAATTTTACGGCGGTAGCGGAGATGCGTGAATCGCCCAACAAGAGGTGGCTAATTCTCAGACACACGGACAACAACCGCCACAAAGACGACACGAGTTATATCTTGGCGCAGACGCGCGAGGAGTACTTGGCGATGCCTTTCCCGCTGACTTTGATCGATATCTCTAACCCCAAAAACGTTCGTTTCTTGGAACTAACCATCCCGAGCGATAAAATCACCTTGCCCACCGCCGACCAGGCCGAGAAAGAAAAATTCTCGATCATAGAGTGGGATCAGGGGTCACGTTTTATTTTGGTCGAGCACGTCGTGGGCGAAATGACCGAATATATCGTACTCGATCGGGCGAATCCCGGGACGATCAAGAATTTGACGCGCGATTTTGGCTTTAATTTGTCGAGGCCGCACTTTTCGGGGACTAGCGGCAATGTCTTTTTCGGACTGACAGAGGTCGAAGGATCGGGCGCTGACCTTAGGAAACTAGATTACGGTAACAAAACCGCCAGCGTACAGCTCGCCAAAAACGTTCAAAATTATTGGCTGTATGAGAGCGGCCGGTTGGCGTTGGTTTTTAGCGAAAACAAAGGCGGCCAAACGATTCAGAACGTCGGCATCTATAACGACGGCAGCTTGACGACGGTCAAAACTTATTCGGAAATCGAGGAGACGACGGTTCTTTTGACGCGTTTTAGCAACGTGGATTATCTAGTGGTGGCGCGCGGCGAAAGTGTGGGTGTTTATCCGCGGCCGCTGGATCAGGACGCTGAACCAGAGCCGATTTATCTCCAGAGTCCGGGCGGTATAGATTGGATCAATCTTAGCCCCAACGGTCAGTTTGTGCTGGCCGGTCACGGCGATCAATTGGTTAGTTTTGATCTCGACACTATGAAAAAGTACGCTTTCGAGGTGGCGGGTCTGCGCGGTGCTCCACAGTGGCTCGACAATAGTCACATCGTTAGCACTAGTGGTGGTAATATCACATTCATCGAATTCGATGGTCAGAATCGCGAAGACATCGTCAGCGCGCGCGGTCGGGTCGGCCTTAGTCGTGATGGGAAATATCTGTTCAGCATCGGCGAAACCGCCAATGGTGTGATTCTGCAGCGCTCACAATTAGTGATCGATTGATTTTATCGGCCAAAGATCTGCTCGAACAGAGTCGGTGGTTTGCCAACGATGTCACCATGCACGGTGGCACCAGAGTCGCTTTGCGTGGCGGTTGTCTGGCTCGGATCGGGCGAAATTTGCTCGCCGATGACGATCAGGCGCTGGCGTGCCGTGCCAGGCGGATCACAAGTTATCAGCGTGGCGTAGGGTTTGTCGTCGCCGATAGCTAGCGTGCCTATCTCGTTCGGATTGATGATCTTGGTCTCGCTCACTCGATAGGTGTAGCGTTTGCCTTCGTAGTCGAGATAGAACAGATCACCAACACCGAGGCGGTTGAGCTGGACAAAAATGAACTTGAAATTGCCCGGCCTAAAAAAGTCGCTCGAGCTATGACCGAGAAAAACCGCGTTGCCGTTCTCGCCCGGGAGAGCGCTGGCGCCGGCGATCGGATAATGAATCACGCCGTTTTCGAGCGCTCTTTGCGAATTCTCCTCGCTAAGGTCGGTCAGACCGTAGATGACGGGCGCGTTGACGTTGATCTTGGGGATGATGACGCGCGGCTCGGGGCCGATCGGTTGGTCGTTGCCGGTGCCGACGATGATGTCTTGTCCTGAGGTGGATCCCGGGCTGATAAAGGATTTGACCTGGGCGAAAATTAGACCGTTATATTGGATGAAGACCGACGCCAAAATCACCACCAACGCGCAAATCGCCGGTATGAAATGACGACTTTTTCTGACTTTGGTGGCGCTCTTTTTGATCTTGCCAAGGATGTCCTGGCGCATTTCCGCCATGGCTTCTTTCTGCGTCAGCGTGCCGTCTTCGACCGCTTGGGCGGCGTGCTTGGCGGCTTCCTGGGCGCTGAGGTGGATGGTGGCGAGCTGTTTGTTATAAGCCTGGTTCTGATGCTCCATGGCTGAGATGTAGTACTTTTCGTAATATTTTTGGTAATAATCCTGCCAGGCTGAATGATACTGGCGGTGAGCCGATTCCGTATCAGTAGTGGCTGGCGGGGTCGGCTCGGGGGTCACAGGTTCCGGTTCAGCGGTGGGCGCCGGTTGATCGATCATCGGTTTGCTAGTGCTAGTGTGCGACAGGGTCGCGTTCGGCGCGCCGTCAACCCCAAAGATGTGGTCGATCTGCGAGCGGATGACGTTAGCGGCGCCGGCTTGCGAATCGTCATCACTAGGCGGCGGCACCGGCGGCAACGCCTGCGGCGGCGTCGATTTAAGAGGATCTGTCGGGTTCATAATACCTTAACCATTTTATCACAGAAAACTTTTATGGTAGAATGTTAACGTTCGTAACAATTTGATAGATGGCGCGGTGGCGGAATTGGTAGACGCGCTAGACTCAAAATCTTGTGTCCGTAAGGGCGTGAGGGTTCAAGTCCCTCCCGCGCCACCAGTCAGGTTGTTGCGCTAGACAGTTGCTCCGCAACGCTGCGCCCAAAATCTTGTGTCCGTAAGGGCGTGAGGGTTCGTGAAGGAGGAGGCGACGAGAAAAAGTTTACTTTTTCGCGTTAACGACGACGGAGGAGCGGAGCCTTGGCGGAGCGATAGTCCCTCCCGCGACACCAGTTTTACGACTTTTACGTTTTTATAGTATCAAGTATAAAATTTTGTGATTGCGGCGTGACACACTACAGTTCGGGGTTAGACAAAGCAGCTTCGACTGCGCTCAACGCAGTATCACTGCCTGAGATCAAGGTGACGGCGTCGCCGCATTTTATGTCCGACGTCATCAATTCTAGGATTGAGCTAGCTGATGCTGTCTTCCCTTCTTCTGTCACGATCGTGACTTGTTCATCGAGCCCCACGGCAATTTTAGCTAAAACAGCGGCTGGCCTAGCGTGAAGGCCGTCCTCAGCCTTGACGGTGATATGGCGTTCCATACGATTCCTTTCTTTTAAACGATTAGAATGCTCAGAAAACATACACTTACGTCGCCCATTGATTGTTGGGCGACATTACGCTCCGACCATCCGTCACAGTAAACTTCTTCTCCGTAACAACCCAATTTTATCACAAATCTCGCTATAGGTCAACATTAATCTGGGGTAATTAT
>Ga0123356_10003457_pt1 | contig 16528 bp, 16 predicted proteins | sample TergutEmb28metaG_2_FD_92546 | JGI IMG/M metagenome (GOLD analysis project Ga0123356, IMG submission 92546) | Embiratermes neotenicus P3 segment gut microbial communities from Petit-Saut dam, French Guiana - Emb289 P3 | ecosystem: Host-associated > Arthropoda: Insects > Digestive system > Gut ...
TCTAAAGATTTTTTGGATAATCGAAGTGTACATGGAATCTTTTTTCTGTTTTCAGCATTAATCTGTTTAAACTCCGCCAACTCATCATTGGTAAGCTGCGGAGCATCATTAGTATAGACAATAGCTCTTTTTTCTGCGGCTCTAACTTCCTGGATTTGCGCTTTAGTTGGCTTTTGTCCAGCCTTCAGTGTTTCTTTCACCATTATATACTCTCCGTTCGTTTTCATCCGCCATCCTGGCAGAAATAATTCGGATATTTTCTTCTTGTTCCGTATATACCACAAAAAGAACCTTATCAACCAAACCTATCGTTTGCCACCTGTCTTCATTATCGTTATGAGAAGCATCATATCGTTCCCAGCGTTCAGCATCATTAAATACGAATTTTGCTACAGAAAAAGACAAACCATGTGTTTTTTGGTTAAGCTTATCTTTTTTGGCGTCCCAAACAAAAGTCATATTTGCCTCTACATTTATGTTACGTAATGTACTACGTTTTGTCAAGCTAAATTTACGTACACACAAGATATTAATTGTCCACGGATTTACACAGATAATGCGGATTAATAATGAGTCTAAGCATTTATTCCGTGTTGCTTGGACAAGCCTATTTATGTCTTCCTTGATCTAATCGGGCGCAGCTGCTCCTGTGTGACTTTACGCGGATCATTAACACCCGGCGGCAGTTCCCTGCCTTCTTCCGGCGTAACATCTTCTTCTTCAAATTTTTTATCTTCGTCCCACAGTTCGCTCTGGGGCTGCGGTCCGTCCGCAATAGAAAGCTCTTCATTCTCAAGGCGCACTGCAATTAACTTGGTAATGCCCGACTCTTCCATGGTAACTCCAAGAAGTGTTCCCGCACCCGTAACCGTCTTCTTGTTGTGGGTAACGATTATAAACTGGCTGGAATCGCTGAATTCCTGGAGAAGGTGGACAAAGCGCCCGATGTTCTGTTCGTCAAGGGCGGCGTCAATTTCGTCTAACAGACAGAAGGGGCTGGGTTTAACCATATAGGTAGCGAAAAGAAGTGCGACTGCCGTCATTGAGCATTCGCCTCCGGAAAGCAGGCTTAAGTGTTCAAGTTTTTTGCCCGGCGGCTGCGCAAAGATTTCGATACCTGATTCCAGCACATGGTTTGGATCAGAAAGACGGAGTTCTGCGCGCCCGCCGCCGAAAAGCCGCCTGAACATATTATGAAAATTCTTCTTAATGCGGTTATAGGTATCAAGGAACAGCGCCGAGGATTCCTGGCGGATTTCCGATGTCAGATCTTCAAGGTCTTTACGGGCTTTTTCAAGGTCTGCCATTTGATTGTTCAGGAAATCAAAACGCTGTTTTGTTTCTGCAAATTCTTCCGGGGCCATCAGGTTTACAGATCCAAGATCCTTCATCTTGCTCCGCGCAGAACCAAGTTTTTCACGCAGTGCAGCCGGAGCCGCAGTAATAGTGAAGATGCGCTCTTCGAACTCCATCAGATCTCTTGAGTGGGTTTCCTTAAAATTTTCCTGAATGTTTTTAAGTTCTGTCTCTGTCTGAACAAGTTCAATGTGTATCTTCTCCAGCGCCGCCTGCACTTTGGAAAGTTCGGACATCCGCTTGTTGATAACAACCCTTTTGCTTGCGACATTATCATTTCTTTTACGGATATCTTTTTCAAGCTTTCCAAGTTCTGCCGTAAACACAGATGTCTTTTTATCAATACCGGTGATGTCTTCCTGTATGGCGCCAATGCGCTTGTCAATGTCGTCCAGTCTTTTATGATTAAGCAGAAGCTCTTCCTGAATGTTTCTTAACAGCGCTTCCTGTCCCGAAAGTTCACGCCTAATAAGTTTTGCCTGTTCTTCTGCCGATTGAGCGCGGGCTTTCATCTGCGCCCTGTTAACCTTCATGTTTTCCAGGGTCGCGCGGTATTCGTCGATCTTCGCAAGCAGACTGATGTTGTCGCTTCGCAGGGTTTTTACCTTCTGCCGCCGCTCCTCGATTACATCTTTCGCGCCTCTGATTTTTGCATCCAGCGCGCGCTTCTTCGTGATTATTCCCTGCGGGGCGAGAAATTCGTCAATAAATGTGGGAGACTGATCCCGGTAATTTTGAAAAAGAGAGATGGCTTTTTGCGCTCCGTCAGATGCCTCAGACAGGCCTTTTATCAGGACACTGGTAACATACCCGACTTCAGCCGAATCCATGGTCCTGCTTACGGAAGCATCTGCTGCTGCGGCAAGATCGCGTATCAGCGCTTCCCTTCCGGACAGCAGGGTGCTCAGGCGGCTTAAGGTTTCGTTTAATTCCTCTTCGGCTTTTTTGCGTTCAGCCGCCGAATAGCCGGCTTTCTTCAGGCCTGCGTCCAGTTCCGCAACGATATCATCGGTAATTATGGCAAGGTCTTTTTCCAGAGCGGCGATTTCTTTTTCTATATTCAGAATATCGTTTTCCGCTTTCTGAACTTCCTTTTCGTTTTCGCCGATTCGTGAAGCTGCAAGCTGAATATTCTGTTCAAATGAATGAATGTTTTCTTCTATGTTCTCGCACTGCTTCTGCAAATCGCTGACCATAGCATCCTGCGCCGCAGCGTCATTGCTCAACTCATCAATTTTATGGACAGCCTGTTTTTCTCTTTCTTCATTCTGTCCGATTTTTATTTTATTCTCGCTGCGCTGTTCGCCAAAAAGACGGATTTCGTTTTCCCGCGCATTTTTTTCAAGGGCAAGACCGTAAATGTTTTTCTGCAGTTCAACAAGGTGCGCTTCCATGGAGTTAACTTCGTCCATGTTCGCTTCAAGAGCCTTGTTTTCGTCTTCCATTTCCGTGCGTATCCTGTCACGGTCGGCTGTTCTGCGCTTTAGGGTTTCGTTCCGCTCATCTCTTTCGTACCTGAACTGTTTCAGGCGCAGCAGCTGTATATCAAGCTCAAAATTAAAAATTTCATCACGCAGGGCGCGGTATTTTAAAGTTTTTTCGGATTGCACTTTAAGGTTGTCATGAGCGCGCCTTATCTCATTAAGAACCAGTTCGACCTGACGGACATTTTCTTCGGTTTTGGCAAGGCTCTTCTCTGCCTCCGCGCCGCGTTCCTTAAAACGGGTAATCCCAGCCGCTTCCTCGAAAAGGTAGCGCCTTTCTTCCGGCTTGGATGACAGTATCTGGTCGATTTTTCCCTGTTCCATAACGGAATAGGCGGTTTTACCGATTCCCGTGTCCCAGAAAAGCTCTCTGATGTTCTTCAGCCTTACCTGTGCCCCGTTAATAAAGTACTCGCTTTCTCCGGAGCGGTAGAGACGCCTTTTTATCTCGATTTCAGGGAAATCCATGGGTAGCAAACCCGCATCATTAGCTATACTAAGGGTTACTTCCGCTACATTCAGGGGTTTGCGCATTTCCGTACCGCCGAAAATGACGTCTTCCATCCTTTCTGCACGCAGGGATTTCATTGCGTGCTCCCCTAAAACCCACTTTACGGCATCGACAACATTGGATTTCCCGCAGCCGTTAGGTCCCAAAAGAGCCGTTATGCCATCGTTGAACTCAATATCCGTACGATCAGCAAAAGATTTAAAACCGAAGATGGAAAGGCGCTTAAGAAACATAAGTTATTCAATATAGCATGAATACAAGGGCTGGGGAATATATCCTTACATCTTGATTAAACTAAGTTAATAAACTAAGTTTAAATCAGGAGAAATATGCAACAATACAATATACATACTGCAAAAACCCATCTTTCCGCGCTTGTGGAGAAAGCTGCCGGGGGAGATAGTTTTATTATCGCCAAAGCCGGCAAGCCTATGGTCAAAGTCATTCCATTTTCTTCAAAAAAAACTGTGCAAAAACGGATTGGATTTTTAAAAGGTCAGATTGAAATTCCTGCCGACTTTGATCAGATGGGGCAAAATGAAATTTTAAAAGCATTTGAGGCAGCTACATGAGGCTCCTTATTGATACTCACCTTTTATTGTGGGCAGCCAATGATTCGCTGCCAAACAAAGCTGCCTCGTATTTCCTAAACAAGGATAATGAACTGTTTTTTAGTTCAGCAAGCATTTGGGAAATAGTAATAAAAAAAGGATTGAACCGCCCGGATTTCCAAATCAACCCTGATTCATTGTATTGCGGATTACTTGACAACGGATATACTGAACTTTCAATAACGAGTTTCCACACATTATTGGTCAATCACCTTCCTCCGATTCACAAAGATCCATTTGATCGTATATTGATAGCCCAGGCAATAGCAGAAAAAATGATGTTCCTCAGCGCAGATAAAAATATTTCAAAATACTCATCTGTACTTTATGTTAATTGCACAAAAAGATAACAGGTAGAGATGTTTCATAATGCTTGCAAAACAGAATTCTGATACTATAATTTACTGTATTGCTGGAAGCTTCGCTGAAAGTGCGATACAATATTTGTAAGAGGGTATCATGGCGTACTTGAGAAGAAATCCGGGAACCTGGCTGGAAGAAATTCTTTTTACAAGAAAAATATTTTTATTGATGTTTTTTTTCGTGATCAACAGCCTTTATGCTAATGATTCATGAGTTGAGTCGGCGGGAGGCAGTTATACAATACTGGAAGAAAAAAACCAAAATGTAAAAATGGTCTCAGAGAAAATAAAAATAGACATTTATAATGACTACTATGAAATGGATATAGAATTTACTTTCTATAATTTTGGGGACGATATTGAATTAACAGTTGGTTTTCCGGAATATACTTATGGTACTGGTAATGTAACTAACATCAGAAATTTTAGAACTTCCATAAACAACGAGAATGTTAATTTTGAAACAGCAGCAAATAGCAATATTTCTTCAAGGTTTGATTTTGGCTATATAAGAATAAATTCATGGTATGTAAAAAACGTATTTTTTGGATCAAATAAATATACTATAAGCAGAGTACGCTATAGGGCAGATTATGCAAACCATGGTTTTTCTAAAGCGGTTGTATATTTGTATGGAACCGGAAGCACATGGAGAGATAATATTGACAACATATCAATTGAGATAATCAATCATACTGATTATTGGCTGAATAGTACGTTTTTTAACTCAGAATACACATTGTCCAGAAAAAATAACGAAACAATAGAAATACATTTAAATAATGTTTCTCCAAAAATTGCTGATACTTTTTCAATAGACTTTTCAAATATGCCAGCTTTTATGGATCCACTGTTTGGAGTATCAGATTATTATTGGAGACTGAACAGGGAGATTATACCAAATAGTGAACTGGAATTGTTGAATAGTCAGCAATTAAGGATACTGAGAAATTCAATATACGCTTACCATGGTTATGAATTCAGATCTGCCGATTTACAAAATTATTTTAACAGTCAAGGATGGTACAGGATAAATAGAAATTTCTCAGAGAATAGTTTTTCTGCTAATGAAAGAACAAACTTAGATAACATAATCAGGGAAGAGAACCGAAGAAATTAATCAATTTGCCTGAGCAGAGCGCTTGGCAAGGAGACACTAAGAATGATACTAATGGAGTGGAATACAGAAGACGCAATCGCATATGCCCGGGAAGAAGGCTGGAAGGAAGTACTTAAACTAATACAACAAGGGTTTTCATTGGAAGAAATAAAAATGAGATTAGGACATCACACATCAAGAGTGAACAATGTATAAGCCCTACAAAATGCCGGTTGTCAGTGCGTCGCCGGATGTTAAAGTTGCAGAGCCCCGGATTTCCAATCTGTTCATTTTTATAATCAGAATCTTAAGTAAACCTTACCTTTTCATGTTATTCGGGCTTGGGAAAATTTACGTTCATGGAGAAAAAGAACTTCTTGATGCCTTTAAGCGGGCATTGTCTCTGGAAAGCCGCTGCATGATCGCTTTTCGTCATCCGGATGGAAGAGAGCCTCAGCTCCTGGCGTCTTTTTTTCTTTTCAGGCTCAAGGCCCTTGCTGCAAAACACGGAGTGCGTTTTGCCCGCAAACCTCATGCGATTTTTATTTATGGTTATGAGGTAGCCCGCTGGGGGGGCTTGCTGGCGCGCCTGTTCATGCCAAAAATCGGAGCAATACCGATACATCATACAAAGGTTGATTCAAAGGGAATGGCGAGAATTTACAAAGCCATAACCGACGGTCCATATCCTGTGGCGCTTGCTCCTGAAGGACAGGTTTCGTATAACACCGATTCTGTTCCAAGACTTGAATCCGGAACTGTCAGAATAGGTTTTCAGGCGGCGAAAATGCTGGCTGACAAAAAAATAGACAGCCCTGTTGAAATACTGCCTCTGTCGTTTCATTTCCGTTACGATTCCGGCGGAGTAAGGGCAATGTATAAACTGCTTGCAAAAACAGAGAAAACCTGCGGCCTTGGAAAACCTGCACCAGCAGGGGAATTAAATTTTCAGGACAGATTAAAAAAATGCAGGGACTTTATTTTAGAGATAAATGAAAACCGGTATAAAATAAAAAGTGATGTCTCTCTCTCCTTCGAAGAGCGTCTGGATAAAGTAATTAACGCCGCTATGGAAACTGCCGAACGAATGCTGGGCATCAAGGCCGAGGGCGATTATTTCGCGCGGTTATACAAACTGCGTCATGTATGCTGGGATAAAATTTTCCTTCCCGATACTGACAATCTTGACAGCATGCCGCTGATAAAACGCAGCGTCATGGATCTTAATGCGGGAGAAGCGTGGCACATCGCCCGCCATCAGGAGCTGGCTGACTTCGCGTGGTATTTCCGTAACGCGCTTCCATCAGATGGGACTCCCCTTCACCTGAAGATAGAATATGTCCAGAACCTGTGGGATTTTGCCAACCGTACAATGGGCGGCGCAATTTCCGGCAGGGTGAATATCTTCCCAAGGAAGGTAATTATTCAGGCTGCTCCCGCCATCAACCTTTCAAAACATCTTCCAACTTATTCAGGAGACAGAAAGGCAACCATCAGCCTACTCGTGTCTGAACTGGAAAAAGCGTATCTTGACTGCATAGAAAAAGTAAACAGAAAATTTATCTGACCACTCTTTCAAACCTTGGCTGCCTGAACGCGCGGGTATCAGCAACCGCATGAGATCCGACAGTTCTTTCTGCGTTGGTTAAACGCTGAGCCGGAGTCGGGTGAGTCCGGTTGAAACCTCCGGGTACTCTTCCCTGCACAGTATTAAGTTCTCTTAACATCTCGATAAGGCTCGAAGGGTTGTAGCCGGCAGAGGCCAGAAGCCCCATTGCCATGTTATCCGCTTCAAATTCCTGATCGCGCGAATATCCGTTATTCACAAGGGTGAGCACTATTTCTCCGACAGTTTCGTTAAAGACATCAGTCAGTTCGTTAACATTCATACCTGTTGCAGCTCCGGTAGCAGCAGTACCGGTTATCATGATTGCCTGTGTGATACGGTTTGTTCTGATGGCCTTGATGCTGTGCTGCAGCTGAATGTGCGCAACTTCGTGAGCGATTACGCTTGCAAGAGCATCCTCTGAATTGGCGGCGTTAATAAGTCCCCGTGTAATAAAGATGTGTCCGCCGGAAGTTGCAAAGGCGTTAATTTCGTTACTGTCCAGTATCGCAACATGGTATCCGTTGAATACATCCGGTTTCGGCGAGTTAATTGTGATTGCGTTGCAAATCAGATTCAAATAAGCAGTAAGCGTAGGATCGCCGGTGTAGATTCTGTAGGAAGAAAGTATGTTCGCTCCTACCGCGCGGCCGATGTAGTATTCCTGTTCGGGTGTTATTTCTTCCGTTGCGCTGCCTATGGCTCTGCTGGATACGCTGATCGCATCGGCGACATTTTGATCGATAAGCCCTGCCCTGCCGGCAAGCTGCGCGCCAAGATCGGTTAATACCGCCGCAGTCTTACAGGAGAATGTCAAACAGGCGATGATAACAACAACCGCTAAAATAAATATTTTTCTGTTTTTCATGATTTATTCTCCTGTCGAAAGGCGGCCTTCTTCAAGAAACCGCCTGAGGTCTGCTTCGCTGACAACAATGGCTTCGACCCTGTCCACGTCTGCATAGTTGAAGTTTCCCCGTCCCCTGTAGGAATTTTCAACCTCCTGATTAAACCCTTTTCCGGCAAGGGCAACTTCGCTTGCCGTTGCGGTGCTTGTGTTTCCCGAAACAATCTGCCTTGCCGACAGGTTAGCCGACGGAGTCCACCCGCTCAAGTTTGCATTTGCGGCACTTCTGACTTCCACAAATTTGCCGCTGACCCTTAGAACAACAACGCGATCTCCATAATTTAACGTTCCCCTGTTGCTTGCAAAAAATCCTGTGGAAGATTTTAATGTGACAGTTTTGATTGCCACATAAAGAGTGCCTCCCTGGGAAACCTGCGCTGCCGCAAGACCGGCAATAAATAACACCAGACAAAAAACCAAAATAGTTTTTTTCATTGACTTACCTCGTTACTAAAAATTTATTTCTCTGTAAGATTATCCACTCCGTCATCCCAGACATTTTCGTCCGGCATGGAGACAAGGTACTTACTGCACCTGTCAAAATATTTCTTTGCTGTCTTGTCGTCGCTGTTGTTAAGGCATATTGCATTAAAGATGTCACGGGCAGCCTGGAAATCCCGATTTTCATAATAACTGAACGCCTGTTCCCAGTTCTTTACCATATCAAGAAGTTCAGGCGGAGCGGCGGAAGCGGTATCAAGCAGTTCATAAAGCCGAAGCGGAGTATTGATTCCCACAACACGGACTCTGCTTAACGGGCGCAGGATAAACTCGTCCCCGATGTGTTCCCTTGTGTACTCGCTGATGAGGATTCCACCGGTGTCATACTGTTTGTTAACCCCTTCTAGCCGGGCTGCAAGATTTACAGCATTCCCCATTATTGTATAGTCCATTTTGCTTGGCGTGCCCATGTTTCCAACAACCATATCGCCTGTATTAATACCAAGTCTTGTAAAAAGAGGGCACGGATCGTCGGGGCTTTTGATAATTCGTTTTGCAGCCAGTGATTCCATTACTTCACGGGAAACAAGGCCGTTCTTAAGCGCTTCGCGGTTAATTTCCGCTTCGGCTTTTTTCATGTTCACGGCAGAGCGGCAGGCAAGGGAAGCATGGTTGTTCATGTAAACCGGCGCCCCGAAAAACGCAATGATGGCGTCCCCTTCATATTTATCAATCGTTCCCTGATTATCAAGCACAATGTTGCTCATCCTGGTCAGATAAAAATTTAAAAGCTCAACAAGTTTTGTCGGGTCTCCAAGCGCTTCAGAGATTGTAGAGAAACTGCGCACATCCGTAAAAATTGCTGTCATGTTTCTCTTTTCGCCGCCCAGTTTTAGCTGGGAAGGATCAAGGATAATCTGCTCGATTACTTTCGGCGAAAGATACTGCGAGAAAGCGGCTTTTATAAATCGCTTTTGCTTACCCTCTGTTGCATTATTGTAAAGCATTACGGTAATAAAAGCGGAAAGTGTTCCCGCAAGGTAAGTTACTAAGGGTATCCATAAGCCCCCGAATTGATAGGCAAGGAATGCGCCTAAAACAATTCCGGCGAGTATAACGATAATCCCTCCAAGAGACACCGGAATGTTACGTGAAAACATGGTTAATAAAACAATCGCTGCAACAACCGCAAACAGAATAAGAAGGTTCAGCCATTCGGCGCTTTCCCGGATAAAATCTCCCTGAAGCATATTATCCAGCATGGTAATGTGGCATCCCATTCCGGGATAAACCGGAGAAATCGGCGTATTGAAAATATCGAAAAGCCCCTGCGCATAAAACCCGAAGAAAACATAAGTATCCTTAAAATTTGAGGGAGTCAGTATCGGTTCTTCTCCCTTCTCCAGCGCTTCGGCGCTTAACAGGATATCCATGGCGCGGTAGGGAATATATCTGTCCACCAGCCCGCGGAAACGCAGCAGGGCATTTCCGTTTTTATCGACCGGTATGGAAATATCTTCCCATAACAGTGTTTTGGATTTTTCGTCATAAATGATTTGATTCCCTTTCCCGGAAATCATAAGAGTTGCCGCAGAAAGCCCCGGCACTGCCTTGCCGTCAAACATGGTAAAAGGTTTCAGTCTGCGGATAATACCGTCAAAGTCTGTAACGGCTGTAACGCTTCCAATTGCTCCTGCGGCTTCACTTAACCCCTGAATTGGAAACTGCCCCTTCTCGTTTTCGCCGACACTATACTTGCCAAGCATGGAGCCGAAATTTACCGGCTGAAAGAGCGGCATATTCAATCCCGGCGGCCAGGATTGAGCGCTTCCGGTTTGCCTGCTGAAAACCACTGCCTGCGCAACATAACCGTAATTCCTGGAAGCATCGATAAAAGAAGCGTCATCTCCTCCGGCGCTTAAACTGTAAAGTGAATCTGCAAGATTTCTGACCAGTAACTCCGTGTTTGTGATCTGTCCTCTTGCAGACTGTGCCACTTCAAGACTGATAAGAACATTATCAATTATTTCATCCTGTCTGGCATTACGATAGATCGAAGGCTCAGAAAAAATAACGTCGAAGGCAACTGCTTTTGCGCCGGATAAACTCATATAGTCAACAATTTCGGCGTAAGCCTGCCTAGGCCAGGGCCAGCCCCATCCGCGCGCCTGCTGAGCCCAGTCGAGGCTGTCCTGCTCCAATAGAATAACAATGATATCATCAGAAGGACGGCTGTAAATGGAACTTGCCCAAAACCTGACCCGCAAGTCGTAGGATTTATATTCCAGAAACAGAAAAACTCCGGATAAATGAAGAGCGGTTATCAATATAAAAACCAAACCGGTAACAATGCTTGCAACCAGAAGCTTCTCTGAAAGGGCTGTTTTTTTTCCGGTTTTTCTCTTCCTGACCATACAACTATCCATTTTACACTAAATATATCATAATCAGCTTATACCAAAACCACGATAATTAAATGAGGCTGTCCAAAAACTTCAGTTCTTGGGACAGCTCAAATATAAGTTAATAAAAAAGCGTAACTATGTCCGCTTTATTAAATTTATATTTTAGGCGCTATTACATAATCCGGCGTTGTGGAATAGCTTATATTATGAGGGAAAGCCTCCCATAACAGGAGTTTATCATGGAAATAAAACAAAACAAACTATCTTATAGATGGGTATGGATCACAGCGGCAGCAGTTTTTTGCATACTGTTTACCTTTACGTTGATCCCCGCAGCAGCCCAGGGAAATTCCGCGCCTTCAAGGCGTGCTTCCTACGGCGAAATGATGCAAAATGTATTCGACTTTATCGTTAACAATTATGTAGATGAAGTTGACCCGCAGGTGCTTTTTGAAGGAGCAATGAACGGAATGTTCGGCGCTCTGGATGATCCGTATTCGGCGTTTTTGACAGCATCCGACATGGGAGACATGAGCCACACAACTCAGGGAAGTTTCGGCGGGGTTGGCCTTAATATAACCCAGCCTGTCGGCCAAAGGACTGACGGAAAACCACGGTATGTCGAGGTTGTATCCCCCATAGAAGATACTCCCGGCTGGCGCGCGGGAATAAACCCCGGCGATTTTATCAAAGAAATAAACGGAATAATGACAGATACCCTGACAATGGACGAAGTGCTTGGCATGCTGAGGGGAACGGTTGGTGAACAGGTAAACCTTGTAATCAGGCGCGGGGAAAGAATTGAATTCCCGGTAACAATTACAAGAGCTGTAATAGAAGTGCCGACAGTTAAACACGCAATGATAGGCGACACCGGCTATTTAAGACTGATAACGTTTACCCCAATGACGATTGAAAGAGCAGTGGAAGCAATTGGTTATTTCCAGGCAAATAACTATAAAAGCATAGTTCTGGATTTACGGAACAATTACGGAGGGCTCTTAAATTCTGCGGTAGCCGTTGCAAGTCTTTTTCTGGAAGGCGGAACAGTTGTCAGTACAAGATCCAGAATCGCTTCAGAAAACCGCAACTTTAATGCGGGACGCACAGCTTTAGTTCCGGCGGATATTCCGGTTGTAGTGCTTATAAACAGGGGATCTGCTTCAGCTTCCGAGATTGTCGCAGGCGCGCTTAAAGACCGGGGCAGGGCGTATGTTGTCGGAGAAACTTCCTTCGGCAAAGGATCTGTTCAGCAGATATTTCCGCTTAACAATACCGGATTCAGAATAACCACTGCCCGTTACTATACACCCAGCGGCGTAAACATTGATAAGGTAGGCATCCCGCCGGATCGCCTTGTAGAGTTCCCTGACTTCTCTGAGGAAGACGCAGATCAGTTAAACCGTCTTATGAATGCAAACAGAATTCCGGAATTTACCGAGCGAAACCCGAACGCAAACCAGGCTCAGATAGACGCATTCGCTGCAACGCTAGAAAGGGAATATCATCTTAATTTATCGCTTATCAAACGGCTTATAAGAAATGAACTGAACCGAACAGTTATCGCTCCTGTTTATGATATGGAGTACGATGTCCAGTTACAGGAAGCTGTAAACATTTTAAGAAGCGGCGATTATCCAAACCTTCTGCGTAATGCAAAAACCTTGAGCGTACTACAGGAAGAAGCGCTGCAGGCAAGATAAGGTTTGAAGCAATTTATCCTTAACAGGAAGCCGGGCAAAGACGAAGTTGTCCGGCTTGAAGGCAGCGATTATCACTACCTTGTGAAGGTGAGGCGGCTTGCAGTTGGAGAGTATTTCCCTGCCCTTCTTCCCGACGGTGAAGAAACGCTGGTGCAAATCCTTTCCATTGATGGCAATGTCATGACGGGAAAGTGCTCGAAGCACTTGCAGCGAAGCTCCGCGCATTCTGAAACCAAAAATCCCGAATGCAGTATGCCGCCGATTCTTTTATTTCAGGCAATGCCAAAAAGCGACAAGATGGATCTGATTGTACGGCAGGCAGCAGAAAGCGGAATTACAGAGATCGTTCCGTTTATATCAGAGTTTTCTGTAGCAAAGACAAACGCGGCAGGACAAAAATTTTCCCGCTGGGAACGAATCATCAAAGAGGCAAGGCAGCAGAGCGGCTCCAAAACGGCGACATCTATCCGCGAACCTTTAACACAAAAAGAGTTATTTGAGTACTGGAATAAATATAAACCCGGCGGGCTTGGCTTACTGTTCCATCACAGAGGTCTTGAACAGAAAAGCCTGCACGGTTATCTTGATAGAATCCCTGGAGTTATTGCGCTGACTATCGGGCCGGAAGGAGGTTTTTCCGGTACAGAGGTTTCCATGTTCCTTGAGAACGGGTTTATGCCATTAACAATTGGTGATACAATTTTACGGACAGAAACAGCTGCCCTTTATTGCACGGCGGCTGTACGCATTTTATTACTGGAGAGGAATTCGTGGGAACTGAAACAAGAGAAAACATAACGCGTGTAATGCTTCTAAATGTCCCTGTGGATATAATTTCGCCCGAACAATTAAGCTCTGTAGTGTATGAGTTTTTAAGTGACGAGAAAGAACATAATATCGTACTTCTTTCCCTGTGGGATTTACTGCGGGCAAGGAGAAATAACGATTACCGCTCCTATGTTTTAAACGCATCTCTTATTGTTCCTATCTCAAAATCATTAATAAGCGGCATTAAGTTTCTTACAGGTAAAAGAGCAAATCGATATATGCCTTTTGATTTTATTGTGAGTATGCTGACAATTCTTGAGAACAGGGAGTTCTCGTGCTACCTTCTTGGAAGCAGAACCAAAATCCTTTTAAAAACAGAAAAAAACATACGGCAGACTTTTCCCAAACTGCGGATTGTCGGGCGCTTTCCCGGTTTTTTTAAAAAACACGAAGAACCAACGATATTAAAGGCGATAAAAAAAGCGTCGCCCTCACTGCTGCTGGCAGGCAAGGGTATCAGAGGCAAAGAACGCTGGATTCATAAAAACAATGCTTCATTGGGAAACGGCATGCGGCTCTGGTGCAGCGACATTTTTGAAGTATTCGCAGAGAAGAAAAGACATCCGTCACGCGGCGCATTTGAAAGAGGTCTTGAATGGATCGGCTACTGTTTCCAGAAACCTCACAAATTTTTCAGAGTGTTTCCCTACATTTATTACAAAATTCTGCTTGTGGTTTACAGGCTCTTTGTAAAGTAACTATAAAAGTATTTCTTACTGATACATTATCACATAGGGGCGCGGATTCAGTTCATACACCTGCCGTGGTGTCATTAACGGTTCATCAAAACCAGCGCCGGGAATTCCAAGGTTGTAAAAAAGTTTAAAACCCTTAATCGTCAGATTCGTTGCCAGTGCATTGAAGGCATAGGTATCGCGTTTCATGCCGGGGTGTCCGATGCCGTCCATGCAGTGAATAAACCTTACCCTGTTAAAATCGGTCCTGATAGCTTCCCTGTTCCTGACCATATGAGAATTAAATTGATGTATCACGAGCATGCGTTCGCCGGGAAGGTTGTGTTCAATAAGATAATCCTCCATCACCTGCTGGGCGGTATTGAGTTCCGCTCCCGTGACATAACCAAATTCGATCATTGGTCTTGCTGTGCGCCATTCCGGGTCAAGAGCGAGATGTACATTGGGAAAACGTAAATAGGGTAGCATTCTTTTCAAAGAATCTATCGGATCATAACGTCCGATTTGATGATCGATAAAAATTAAAATATCGTTTTCAAGACCGTATTCAATCCATGGCATAAGGGTTGTATCCCTCATTATTCCGATTTCACCTTCCGGCCAGACAGTTCCATAAATAAGGTAAAATGCTTTTTGTATTTTTTTACCTCCGCTTACCGCTTCGTACTCGGCGGCAAGGACTGTCAGCATTTGATCCAGTTCCTGCATTGAGTGGCGGCCTAAAATACCCATGTTCCTGGAGTTCGGATGCCCGTAATATGCCAGAACATCATTATTCAACAGCATGGAAATCTGATGCCCTGCCATCCGGCTTAAATTTTCAGCTTCTTCTCTTGTGTTAACCCAGTAGGGTCTGGAGGTTTCGGCTCTTCTCCAGTTATTAATCGTCTCGGTAAAAAACATGTGTGGAAAAAGCGGCGCATTTTTCTGGAAAATACTGGTATCCGGGACAAAAAGAGCGTGAACCTGAACCGCCGCGCACAGAACAAACAGCAGCAAAACTGCTTTACGTAAGGTATTTTTATTGATAAACATACTTACTTAAGTTTGATAAATAATATGCAAATTTTCAATGGTGACAGTCACCACATTTCAAATTAACTGTATAAGGTGCTGTGCGCCGAAACAAGACCCTTTCGCCTCGGGATATTGCAGCATAACTCTCAGTGATATTTATTTCCGGCAATATACTCGGCTCAAGGGTGCTTTTTCCGCGCACAGCGTTAGGAAAACAGTGCCAAGTACCAAAGCGCTCCTACGAAAGCGGAATCTGATCCACAAGATCAACTAAAGCATCTAAAGGACCATAAGGACTGTTATGCTGAATTTTAATTGTAACTTTGCCACCGATTATTTCATAATCGTAATATCTAGTCTGATCTACTGCAGTTTGTATTATCTGTATCTCTCTTAGATTGTTTTTTAATATAGTTCTATAATCACTATCAATATAAGTGTCATTCCATTGATCTTTTATACTCTGCACTACAATTTGGAATTGTACAACGGTAACACCCGGACCCCTGATAATTGGAATCCCATCTATCATGTTTGAGCTTTGTGTTGTTCCATTCGGGCATGATGTCAAAAATATTATCAATAAAATTGCGAAAAGCAATGTAAAACTAACTCTTAGTTTCATTTCATATCTCCTTTAGGTTATTTTTATCGAAAAACAAGCGTAAAGCTTTATATACTACTATAATAAAGCTATACGCTGTTTGTGTCAACAGCTTTACGCCATCTATACTTCCTTTATAAAGCATAAAGATTGATAGAATGACAGAGCTTAGAAAGATACTTGGCGAAAACATGAGAACCTATAGAACTGAACTTGGCTACTCGCAGGCTAGGTTGGCTGAACTGGTCGATACGGCTACAAATTATATCAATCAAATTGAAACTGGAAAGCGGTTTCCAACAGACACCATGCTGGAAAAGATTGCATCTGCCTTGGATAAAAGAGCATTTGAGTTATTTTCCATTGTCAATTATGAAAATAAAATTGAAAATGACTGGAAAACCCAGCTTTTATCTGACCTTGAGCAGTTCATTAACACTAGAATAACCAAATTAAAGAAAATCCCCCATTAAATAGGTGACAGTCACCGTTAGAAGAAAAAAATCTTCGTGTTCTCCGTGCCTCCGTGAGAAAAAAAATCGAAATATTTGTTTTCACGAATTTACGTCCTGAACGAAATTTGCGTTTTGTGCCCTCCGAACCAAAGGTTCGACGCCTCCGATAGAAATAATTCGATAAATTTTTAATTAAACAATAACAGTGTCCTATAACCACAGATGAATTTTGTGTATTTTGGAACACAAAAACGATGTCCCAAACGCCAATAGCAGAATTCCAAAGGCAAAACCTGCCCAATTGTCAGTTCCAAGGAGCGCGCTTCTGCCAAGCATGGCAAGCGCAACACCGACTCCTGCATAGGCATAATCGCCAGAACCGCGGACTCTTATTGCAACGAAAAATCCGGCTGCAGTTGCAAGAAAAGCCGCTGTATCTATCAA
>Ga0123356_10003458_pt1 | contig 16528 bp, 14 predicted proteins | sample TergutEmb28metaG_2_FD_92546 | JGI IMG/M metagenome (GOLD analysis project Ga0123356, IMG submission 92546) | Embiratermes neotenicus P3 segment gut microbial communities from Petit-Saut dam, French Guiana - Emb289 P3 | ecosystem: Host-associated > Arthropoda: Insects > Digestive system > Gut ...
AAGGTGCCCTTACCGGTGGCCGCAGCCGCGCGGGAAATGTTCTCGCTGGCGCGCGCCACTCATTACGCGAAGGCGGACTTTTCGGCGATGGGCGACTTTCTCTGCGAACTTGCCGCGATTGAAAAGCCACGTATCACCTAGTCAAGTCGCCTGTGCGCCGGCGTTTACCGACATCAGGAACGCTTGCCGCATCATGTGAGAATCCCGTTCAGTATTTTCAAGGGGTATTTCGCTCGTGAGTGTAGGGGCGATGGAGCGCAACGTCGCGGTTGAGCTCGACACCAAAACCAGGGCGATCCGACAGCTTCAAGCGGCCATTTACCGGCACGGGCTCGCCGCTCAACTGTGGATGGAACATCGGTACCACATGCTCAGCTGCAGGATGCATCATCAGGAACTCCGCGAATGGGCTGGTGTGGCGCGTGACGACGAAGTGATAACTGTAGACACTCGAGCCGTGTGGAATGGTAAGCACGCCACGGGCGTCCGCGAGATTGGCGATCTTGATGAGTTCGGTGATTCCGCCGCACCATCCCACATCCGGCTGGATGATGTCGCAGCAATCCATTTCCAGAAGCAGGCGAAATCCCCAGCGAGTGGCTTCATGCTCACCCGTGGTGACCAGCATACCCGCCGGCACTGCTCGTTTGAGTGCAGCACTGCCCCAGTAGTCGTCGGGACTCAATGCTTCCTCAATCCACTTCACACCGTACTCCCAGGCTGCGTGCGCAAGGCGCGTGGCGTAGTTGAGATCAAGGCTCATCCAACAGTCCAGCATGAGCCAGAAGTCATCCCCCGTCTTGTCGCGCATTTCCGCGATCATTTGTAAGTTCTTTCTGAAGCCTTCTTCTCCTTCGGCGGGACCGTGATGGAGTGGCATCTTGCCGCCGATGAATCCCAGCGCGTGCGCGGCGTCCGGTCTGGAACCGGTGGCATAGAAGAGAAGCTCGTCACGCACAGGGCCTCCCAGCAGCTGATACACGGGCTCTCCGCGGAGCTTCCCGAGGAGATCCCACAGCGCCAGATCGACGCCAGAGATCGCGTTCAGCACGAGACCCTTGCGTCCGTAGAATACGGTCGCGTAATACATTTGATCCCAGATCTTCTCGACCTCACCGGGATCTCGGCCCTCAAGGAAGCGCGCGAGGTGCTTCTCGACAATGAAGGCCGCCGGCTCACCACCGGTCGTTACCGCGAAGCCTGTTGCACCGTTCTCCGTCTCGATCTCCACAACCAGAGTCCCTAGCACGTTTGTGCCGAAACTCCTGCGGCTTTGCCGGTACTCCGGGTAACGCGCCATCGGGCTTGCAACGTGATCATCAATCCAATGACCCCCGACCTGATCGTGATAGTCGGCACCACCCCCTCGTGCCACCCAGGCACGAACTTGCTTGATCTTGGAAAATCTCATGTTTTGAGTCCCTCCCGACGCTTTTGTTGAGCAGGGCGTTCTGCTGTATGCGTTTTCGAAGGTCAGCCGTCACGGAATCTCCTACAGTCCGTAGAATCGCTCCGCGTTGGTGCGGAATACCATCTCGAGCTCTAGCGGCTGCAGTCGTGTGCTGAGGATGGTGCGCAGAGCGTTCACGACTTCGCCGTATTCGGCAGCTAACCGGCACACCGGCCAGTCGCTGCCGAACAGCAGTCTGTCGACTCCGAACACGTCGACGACATGATTGACATAGGGCGCCAGCGAACCTGGGGACCAACAAGCGTGATCCGCCTCAGTAACCATGCCGGAGAGCTTGCAATGGACACCAGGGAAGTCCGCGACGCGCCGGATGAGCGAGGCCCAGGGCTCGAGCGCGCCCGAGGCGATGGGCGGCTTGGACAGGTGATCGATCACGGCATGCAATCGGGGCGTCTCCTCTAATGCCTTCACCACGTGCGGTAAGTGGCGCGGGAAAGTGAGGAACTCGAACGGAAATTGCAGCTCGGCGAGGTGTCTCAGGCTCCTGAGCACGGCAGGCCGAAGGATCCAGCCGTCATCGCGCAAGTCCTGCAGCATCGGACGAACGGCGACGAACTTCGGGTGTCTGCGATAGTGCGCCAAGCGCTCGGGGAAGGCCGGCTCGGCCAGATCGAGCCAACCCGTCACGCCGGCGATGAAGTCTGTCCGGGACGCCAGGTCGAGCAGGAAGTCGGTTTCGGCCTCGGTCGGGGCGGCCTGCACGAGGATCGTGCGCGCAACTGCTGCCTTACGCAGATGTGGTTGCAAGTCCTCGACCAGGTAATCGCGTGCCAGCAATGGCATGGCGGGCGACATCCAATGATAATCGCCGCGGGAAATCTTCCAGAGGTGGTGATGCGCGTCGACGATCACTCGGAGTCCTCAGGATGAACTGACAAACGAGATCGGACTGAGGGTGTAACTGTTGCGGAAGGCCTGCAGGCGGGCTTCGACCTTTGCGTGTGCCGACTCGAGATGCGCGCGCATCGCCTGACGCGCGCGGCGCGGCTCGCGCGACACCAGTGCGTCGATCACCGCCAGATGCTCGCTGAGGAAGGGATCGACCGGGGGATGCGGAATTTGCTCGCCAAGAATGTGCTTGCCCGAGATCAGAATACAGCGGGTCCGCCTGAGCGCTTCCAACATCTCTCTGTTGCCCCCGTACTCGAGACAGCTCACATGCAGGTCGTGCTCGAGACCATCGAGCTCGTCGAGCCTGACTCGCGGATGTTGACGTATCGCGGCACCCAGCCTGCTTTGCATCCGCGCGAGAATGTCCGCCGGGATGCGGGCAGCAGCGTTTCCCACCAACAACGGCTCGATCAGCTTACGCAGCTCATAGAGCTCGCTCAGGCGCTTCGAGTCCAACGGCACTACGTACCAATGCGCCTTCACTCCCCCTTTGGTGACGATACCGCTCGACTGCAGGCGCAGCAGCGTGTCGTGTGCCACCGTGCGTCCGACGCCGTAGTACCGTGCCAGCTCGAGCTCATTGACCTGGAACCGCCCGAACACCGAGCGATAAATGAGTTCGCGCTCGATGGTCCCGTAGAGCTTCTGCCACGCGTGCAAGCGGGGCAGTGCGTAGCCGTTGTCCTCGAGACCCAGCATGGCGTGTGTGAGCGGGGTCCGGTCCGGGGTGATCCCGCGGCTGCCCACCAGCACGCCGCGGCCGTCGGAGCGGGAGACCAGCCGTTCGGAGATCAACTGCCTGAGGGCCGCCTTGACCGGCGAGCGGCTGGAGCCGAACAATGACGCAAGCGACCCTTCCTGCAATACCACTCCGGGCCGCAAGCGCCGGCGCCGAATGCTTTGGCGCAGTGCATCGGCGATAAGCTGGTAGGAAGGGGGATCGCGTTGCAGAAGTCGCGCGTGCGTGGCACGCCGGCGACCGCTACTCATCGCAGAGCTCCCGCCGCAGCAGACCTTGTCGCGAGGCCGCGGCTCAGGTGATCGCACCGAGCTGCCAGGGGACGAACTCGTTATCACCGTAGTCGTACGTTTCGCTCTTGGTCTTCTCCCCGGAGGCCACTGCCACGATGCGCTCGAAGATCTCAGCGCCAGCTCCCGAGACATTCTGCTGCCCAGTGATGATGGTTCCGCAGTCAATGTCCATGTCCTCGGACATGTGCTGGTACATCTGCGAGTTCGTTGCGATCTTGATGCAGGGCGCGGGCTTGAAGCCCGAGACCGATCCACGACCGGTAGTGAAGCAAATCAGGTTGCAGCCGCCGGCGACCTGCCCGGTTACCGACACCGGGTCATAGCCCGGCGTGTCCATGAACACGAGTCCCGATGTCTCGATTCGCTCGGCATACTCGTAGACCGCTCGCAACGCCGTCGAGCCGCCCTTGGCGACCGCGCCGAGCGATTTCTCCAGAATGGTGGTCAGGCCGCCCTCCTTGTTGCCGTGCGAAGGGTTGTTGTTCATTTCGGCGCCGCTGCGGGCGGTGTAATCCAGCCACCAATTAATGCGCTCGAGGAGCTTCTCCGCCACCTCCCGGCTCACCGCGCGACGCGTCAGCAAGTGCTCAGCGCCGTAGATCTCCGGTGTCTCGCTCAAGACCGCAGTGCCGCCCTGAGCTATGAGCAGATCCATGGCGCAGCCCAGAGCAGGGTTCGCGGAGATGCCCGAGTAGCCGTCGGAGCCGCCGCATTGCAGCCCCACGCGGATATGCGCCAGCGACTGCACTGACCGTCGGCAGGCATCCACCTCATCAAGCATCCCCGCGATTGCCTCGCACCCTGCCTCGATGGACTTGCGCGTCCCGCCGGCATTCTGAATGGTGAGCGTCCGGAACACCGAACCCTCTTTGAGCCCGTACTCCTCGACAATCCTCTGCACCTGGTTGGTCTCGCATCCCAGGCCAATCATCAGCACCCCGCCGACGTTCGGGTTGCGGGCGTACCCTTGCAACGTCCGAGTCAGCAGCCGATAGCCCTCGCCCCGGGTGTTGATCGCGCAACCACCACCGTGCGTCAAGGGGACCACACCGTCGATGTGCGCGCGGTCGCGCAAGCCATCGCGCTGATCGAAGTGCGCGGCGATATGGCGGGACACCGTCGCCGAGCAATTCACGGAGCTGATGATGGCGATGTAATTTCTGGTGCCAACTTGGCCGTCCGCCCGCAGGTACCCGTCGAAAGTGCGTCGCTCAGCGTCCCGTAGCGCGGCAGCGGTCGCTCGCGAGGTGCAGAAATCCTGGCGTGGCGGGCCATCGCGCATCGACAGGTTGTGAAGATGTACGTGCTCGCCCGCGCGGATCGCGGCCGAGGCTACCCCGATGGGTTGCCCGTATTTTACTACGGCGCTCCCGGCGGCAATGTCGGTCAGGGCTACTTTGTGTCCACGTGGAATCGGCTGACGAGCGACGACATCGGTCGCGCGCAGTGCCTGTCCTGATGCGATGTCTGACCGCGCTACCGCGACATTATCTGTGCGACTCAGGTGGATGACAGAGCCTGCGCTGTCAGGCGGCGAAGACATCAGCGTCAGCATATCGGCTATTGCACGCAATGTCCACGATCGGTTATCGCGTGCAACTTCGTTCGCCTGACTTCCCGCAGCGTTACCTGCGGCGTATGCTCTGGCGCGTCAGATGTCGCCGTCCCATTGACGTCAATTCAGATTTGGAGACACGCTTGCGAGGCCTTGGGCCATCCGTTTTCAAGCGGCTCTTTCTGCCTGGCTTTGCCTTCAAGGCAGTGGTTATCGGCGGCGGCTACGCAACGGGGCGCGAGCTTGCGGAGTTCTTTCTCCCCAGCGGCCCGTGGGGTGGTCTGCTCGGCATGGTTCTCGCGATGGCGCTGTGGAGCGTCATTTGCACAGTGACGTTCCTGTTTGCGCGTTCGACTCGCAGCTACGACTACGGCGCATTCTTTCGCCAGCTGCTGGGTCCTGGGTGGTTTCTGTTTGACACTATCTATGCTTGCGCGGTCCTCGTCGGGTTGTCGGTGTTCGGCGCGGCGGCGGGAGCGATCGGGTCGGCGGTGTTTGGATGGCCGCAAATCGCCGGCACTCTCGGACTTGTTGCGGGCATCGCGACGGTCGCCGCCTTCGGCAGCGACTCTGTGGAGCGCCTGTTCAAGTACGTAACGTACTTTCTTTATGGTGTGTACGCGATTTTTTTCGCCTTGGTATTCGTGAAGTCGTTCGGCCGCATACAGGCGGGCTTCGCGGGGCAATTTCCGCTGACGGGCTGGGCAATCGGCGGCGCGACGTATGCCGGATACAACGCCGTGGGGGCGGTAGTCATACTACCGGTCCTGCGACATTTGACGAGCAACAAGGACGCGGTGATCGCCGGCTTGCTGGCCGGCCCGCTCGGGATGCTGCCGGCGGTGGTCTTTTTCGTGTGTATGGTGGCATTTTACCCGGACATCACCAGCGCAACCCTTCCGTCGGATTACATGTTGCAGCGTCTCGATGCTCCAGCCTTTCACTTCATCTTCCAGCTCATGATCCTTGCGGCGCTGCTTGAGAGTGGCACCGGGCTGGTGCACGCCATCAATGAGCGGGCCGCCGGCGTTCTGCGTGCGCGGGGACGCGCACTGTCAAACGCGATGAGACTATGGCTTGCGGGCGGCATGCTCGTCGTTTCAATCTTCGTAGCGACCCGCTTTGGCCTGGTTACGCTGATTGCACGCGGGTACCGCGTATTGGCGTACGCGTTTCTCGCGGTCTACGTGGTCCCGGTCTTTACCTATGGCCTTTGGTTCTTGCTTCGCAGCCGACGGACCGCGACTGCGGCGAAGCCCAAACCGCTGGTCGAAAGTGGGTTTTAGGCGACGCCGCAGCAATGTCGCCGTACGCTCAATGAGGTGGTGGTTCAATGATCGATCTCGCTTCGTTCCCGCGCGCCCGCCTCGCACATTTGCCCACACCGCTCGAGCCGCTGGACCGGGTTTCGAGGCTCCTGGGTGGGCCGCGTTTGTGGATCAAGCGGGATGATTGCACCGGTGTCTCTACCGGCGGCAACAAGGCCCGAAAGTTGGAATTCGTGCTTGCCGATGCACTGGCGAAAGGCGCGGATACGGTGGTAACAGCAGGCGCGTGGCAATCCAACCATGCGCGCCAGACGGCGGCTGCGGCCGCGCGACTCGGCCTGAGGTGCCACCTGCTGCTGTGGAACATGACGGGCTTCAGTGAACGCGCTTATCGGGAGAATGGCAACATCCTGCTCGACAGATTGCACGATGCAACGATTCACGAGCTCAGCGGCCCCGACGGGGAGGATGTGCTCGCGTACCTGAATGCGGAAGTAGACAGGTACACGCAACGGCTCAAAGGGCAGGGGGCTCGGCCGTACGCGATTCCCGTCGGTGCTTCCAATGCCATCGGCGCCCTCGGCTATGTCGAGTGCGCTCGCGAAATCGTCGCGCAGGCAACGGAATTGGGGCTGAAGGTTGCTGCGATCATGCACAGGTCCGGTAGTGCAGGTACCCAGGCCGGATTGGTTGCGGGCCTCGCAGTGAGCGACGTGCAGATCCCCGTGATCGGTATCGGTGGCGGAAAGACCCCGGTTGATCTGGAGAAATTGGTCTTTCAAATGGCCACCGAGACCGTCTCCCTGTTGGGACAGCCGTTGGCCGTGAAGCGCGAGTCCGTGGTAGCGACCGACCCGATTCCCATTCAATACGGTGTCCTGACCCGTGAAGTGGCCGATGTCATTACTCTGTTCGCGCGCACCGAAGGGATTCTTGTGGACCCGGTTTACACCGGCCCCGCTTTAGTCGGAATGATCGAACTGATTCGCCAGGGAACGTTCAACCGTGACTCCAACGTCGTCTTCATTCATACGGGCGGAACCGCCGCCTTGTTCAGCTATGTGAACTCTTTTGCCTGAGAATTCGCCAGCATTCGCACGCAGGTAGCAGGGTCCGGAGGATGTTGCCGGGATGGACTGCTGTGACCGCCTGGCGACCCTGCTAGGGCTCGATGATGCCCTTTTGGAGAATGACGTTTCCGTAAAGACGCCGTTCTCCCGTTGCGATCACCGCATACGCCTGGCGGGCGCGCTCGTAGAAGGCGAACCGCTCAAGTCCAACGATGCTTGCGAACCTCGGGCCCGCCCGCGCGGCGACGATCGTCCGAAACTCCTCGGTAATGGGCGCCAAGGCGCCTGGAGTGTCGACTACCTCCATGACACAGACCGCGGACTTGGTGAATGTGTCGAGCGGCAGGACCGACAGTACTGCCGCGAGCATCTGCGGCGTCGTGACCCCCTCGGATCGCACCAGCCGTTTGGCGACGGCAGCTGCCGGGAAGTTTGCATCGACGATGACCAGGTAGTCGCCATGACCCATGGAGCGCAGATGGCTCAGCAAGTCAGGCCCTAACAAGGGGTCAATACCGATCAGCATGCGTCTTCCTTCTTGACAGATCGTCCCGTGACAGCATAATTGCCTTTAGAAAACGTTTCCAGCTGGCGGCCGGCGGCGACCAGGTATCGTCTGGAGGCTGTTCGATGCGGTCGGCGACGAACTCGGCGCAGCGGCTGGCGGCGCGTGAGGTGTCGAGATGAGCGATCGCATCCGCGTGGGCGTAGTGGGCACCGGCTGGTGGGCGACGCAGTTTCACCTGCCCGGGCTCATGAGCAACCCGGCCGTCGAGGTGACTGCGCTGGCGGATCGTGCGCCGCAGCGGCTGCAGCAGGCCGTGCAGCACTTTGGTATCAAGGCCTCGTTCGCCGACGCGTACGAGCTGTTCGCCAGCGGTCTGGTCGACGCGGTAGTCATCGCGACGCCCCACGCCACCCACTATGAGTTGGTCAAGGCTGCCCTCGAACGTAACCTGCACGCCTTGTGCGAGAAGCCGTTCGTACTGGAATCGAAGCAGGGCTATGAGCTGCTGCGCATTGCGCGCGAGCGTGCGTTGCATCTGATGGTTGGCTATACGTACCAATTCACGCGTCACGCGCGCCTGGCGCGCGATATGGTGCGGCAGGGAAAGATCGGCGAGTTGCTGTTCGTCTCCGGGCTGTTCGCCTCGATGGTGGAGGCTTACTACCGCGGCATGCCCGCCGAATACGCGCCGGTGTTTCAGTTTCCTCTCACCGGACCCGATCCGCGAACATATTCCGATCCCAAGCTCGCCGGAGGAGGGCAGGCGCAGACGCAGATCACTCATGCCATGAATATGGTGTTCTGGGTCACCGGTCGACGCGCCAGCGAGGTCCATGCCTATATGCAGCGGCGGGATCTGGCGGTGGATCTCGTGGATGCCATCGCCTACCGGTTCGACAATGGCGCGATCGGCACGATGGGCTCTACCGGCAGCCTGCAGCCCGGGCAACCGCAGCAGCAGGAGTTTCGCTACTACGGAACGAATGGCTACATCCTGCAGGAGTTGATTCACGGCAGGCTCACCTTCTGCGGCAACGACGGCACGGTCGAGTCTCCGCCCGATCTGAGCGCCGACGAGCTGTATCCCGCCGCCAGGGTGTCCGAAGGCTTCGTGAGTGTGATTCGCGGAGCCGGCGAGAACCTGGCCGATGCGCGCACCGCAGTGGCCACCGTCGAGTTTCTCGAAGCCGCATACCGTTCGGCGGCCACGCATGCGCCCGCGGCCGTTGCACAGGCAAGCGGCTGATGTCGGCTGCTGCTCTGGCAGGCGTCCTGCCGATGCTGCCGACTCCGTTCGACGACAACGGGCGGATCCTGTTGGATGACTTTGCAGCGCTGATTTCCCATCAGCTCGAGAATGGCGCGCATGGGATTGCTGCGCTCGGGCTCGGCGGCGAGGCTGCACGTCTTTCGGTCGAGGAGCGGACCCGTGTCGCGGACACCGTGCTGCGCGCTGTGCCAGGCGGCACGCGCGTGCTCATCGGCGTCAGTGCCGACGACACCGCCGACTCGTGCGCTCTCGCTCGTCACGCCGCAGACCGCGGCGCCACCGCGATCATGGTAGCGCCGCCCGGAATTCCGGCGATGGACAGACGGGCGCTGCGGGAACACTACTTCGCAGTCTGCGATGCGGCGGACTCGATCGAGGTGATGGTGCAGGACGCGCCGGCGTTCATCGACGTTTCCCTGGGCGCCGAATTCGTGGCAGAGCTCGCGGCCGGCCGCACAAACATTCGCTACGCCAAGTCGGAAGCGTTTCCCGCGGCGGAGCGGACCGCAGAGCTCGTGAGCCTGCTCGGCGCGCGGGCAGGGGTTTTCGGCGGCACCTCCGGACTGCACTATCTGGATGTTCTCGATGCCGGCGCCGTGGGAATGATACCGGGCTGCGAGGCACCGGCCGAGTTCGTGGGTATCTACAACGCGTACGTCGCCGGACGCCGGGACGAGGCGCGACGGCGCTTCGCCCGTTTGCAGCCGCTGCTGGTCTTCGAGGCGCAAACGCTCGACATATTCATAGCCTCCAGCAAGGCGATCCTCAAGTCGCGCGGCATCATCCGCAGCGATGCTCTGCGTGCGCCAAATCCGTTGGGCGCCGCCAGTCGCAGGGTGCTCATGCAACACGCTGAACACGCGCTCCGGAAAGAAGGTCTCCATGACGCTGACACATGATCCTGCCCTGGGGCGCATGAGGCGTAACGAGTCCCCGCAGGACCTGCAGGTGAGTACCTATCGACGGGTACGAGAAGCGATTCTCGCCAACCGTCACCAGCTGGCTCGCGATTACCTCGGCTGTTTCCACGACGAGGCGCTCGTAAATCGGCGGCTCTACGACCAGTGGCTCGCCGCCACCCGCGAGTATTTCCTCCACAAGGGCCTGGGTGAGCAAAAACTCGCCGCCACCTGCGAGCGCGTCCTGCGTGTCATCGCGCCGGCCGGTCACCCTGCGTGGGATCGGAACTCAGGCTGGCAACGCTATCTCGATCTGAAGGACCGATTGCACGCCGACCTGAGCGCCACACCTCCTGCTGCGGCGGCCGCGCTGCTGGAGGAGCTCGAGCAGGCGAAGGAAGCATGGCGACTCTCGCATGACATGGACGTCGATACGCTGCTCGGACTGTTCGACGTGGTCGTCGACGAGCTCGGTGAAGCGGCCATAGGCGAAATGTTGGAGCAGCATATCCTGCGCGGCTGGTTCGATAAACGCTACGCGCGTTTCGATGTGTCACGCGCCGACTGGAAGGAGAGCCTCCCGCTCCTTGTATACCTTAGTTTCGAAGCCATGCATGGGCACATGTGTGGTCCGCAGCGCCAGGGCGATGTCGAGTACCGGGAATTTGAGGACAGAGTCGAGTTCCAGTTCGACCCCTGCGGCAGCGGTGGCCGCGCATACCGGGGCGAGCCCCTCGATGGCACGGGCTCGCGCATGCAGGCTCCGTACGGGTTCAAGCCGCTGCAGGGCGCCTACGACTTCACCTGGAACAAGCGTGGCATCTGCACGTACTGTGCTCACTGTTGTGTTCTGACGGAACTGATGCCCGCCAAGGCATTTGGTTATCCGGTGCGTGTCGTCGATCCTCCGAGTTATCCGCACAGCGCCAACGCCAAGTGCCGTTACACCATATATAAGGATCCGCGCGCCGTCCCGGCAGAGGTCTACCAGCGGATTGGATTGACCAAGCCATCCGCCGATCAGCCGCTCGGCAGCGAACACGGGCCGTTTGGCGGGTGAGGTCGTGAGCTGAGCGAGCGCGCTCACGCCGCAGCATCTGGTTTGGGAAGCGCGAGGCCGCGCTGCAACGCTACATCATCGAGGGCGGCTGTCATGCAGGTGATCAACTCCTGGAGTTCGCTTTCCCTGATCACCAGGGCCGGACACAGCAACAGCAGGTTGCCCGGACTCAGCACGAAGGTGAGGACATTTCGCGCGCGCAGCGCCGCCAGTACCTGCGTGCCGAGATCGAACGGAGCCTCGGCAGGACGAGTGCGATCGACGAGCTCGATGCCGAAGATCAGGCCCACGCCGCGATAGTCGCCGACCAGCGGATGAGAGCGCAGCGGCTCGAGCGCCTGGCGCACGACGACTTCCATGTCCCGGGCCCGGTCCACGAGGCGCTCGTCCTCGATGATGCGCAGATTCTCCAGCGCCGCAGCGCAGGCGACCGGGTGCGCTCCATAGGTGTGACCGTGAATGAGCGCACGTCCCGGTCCGTCGAACTCCCGTGCGACGCGGCGACTGGCGATGACGGCCGAAACAGGAAAGTAACCGCTCGAGAGTCCTTTCGAGACGGTGATGAGATCGGGCGCGACGCCGGCGCGCTGGCTGGCGAACCATCTCCCGGTGCGTCCGAATGCCGTGATGACTTCGTCGGCAATCAGCAGGATGTCGTGGCGGTCGCAGATTGCCCGCAGCTCCATCCAGAAGGAGTCTGGCGCCGGAAAGATCCCGGAGGATGTGGCGATCGGATCGATGAGGATTGCCGCTATCGTTTCAGCGCGTTCGGCCTGAATGAGCTGCTCGAATTCAGCCGCCGTAGCCTGCGGGGAGACGAATCGCCCGATCGGTGGCAGCGGCTCGAACAGATGCTTGCGAGTGCGATGATAGTTGCCGTCCAGGGACATCGCACCGTAAGTGCAGCCGTGGTAGCCGCGATAGCGTGCGATCACCTTGTACTTGGCATGCGAGCCGCGCAGCTGCTGATATTGACGCGCGATCTTCATCGCCGCCTCAACCGCCTCGGATCCGCTGGTCGCAAAATGCACCCGCTCGAGGTCGGGCGGCGCCAGCGCCGCGAGCCGCTCGGCAAGTTGCACCGCCGGCCGGCTCGTGTAGCGCAACGTGTCGAGGAACTCCAGCTGCTCGTATTGTTGCGCGACTGCGCGCGCGATCTCGGGACGTCCATGCCCAATCGCGCAAGCCTCCAGGGAGGCGATTGCGTCGATATAGCGACGACCACTCTCATCTTCCACGTAAACGCCATGACCCTTGACCAGGACTAACGGCCCACCCTGAGCCTTGGCCAGTGCCGCGCTGGTGCCCCCCATCCAGAGATGCTCCAGGGCGGTCGGGCCGTAAGTCCTGGCGGCCCCCGGTAGCGCGGTACCCTTGGTCTTGCTCATGGGTTCCTCAGGTCAGCTGGCGCGGCTCTGCGATCAGCTCGCGGAAACAGTTCAGAAACTCCGCTCCAGTGGCGCCGTCGAGCACGCGGTGATCGCAGGACAGTGTGCACGTCATCAGCGTGGCAACGGCAGGCTGGCCGGCCTCCACCACCGCTCGTGCTTCGGCGGCGCCGACGGCCAGAATCGCGGCTTGCGGTGGATTGATGATCGCCGTGAACTGTCGGATGCCGTGCATACCCAGGTTCGAGATCGAAAAGCCGCCGCCCTGGAACTCCTCCGGCCGCAATTTGCGCGCCCGAGCCCGCTGCGCAAGCTGCTTCATTTCGACGGCGATCGTCGCCACGCTCTTGGTATCCGCTTTGCGAACAATGGGGGTGGTGAGGCCGTCTGCGGTGGCGACCGCCACCGCGATGTCGATATCGCGATGCAGTCGGATCGCCTGCTCGTCCCAGCTGGCGTTCACACGCGGCACTTCCCGCAAAGCCAACGCGCAGGCGCGGACGATCAAGTCGTTGATCGAGAGCTTGGCGCGCGCTGCTGCCGCGGCATTCAATTGCTCGCGCAGCGCCAGCAGCCGGTCGACCCGGCAGTCGATCGTCAGGTAAAAGTGCGGAATGGTGGACGCTGCTTCGGTCAGGCGCCGCGCGATGATCTTGCGTGCGCTCGAGTTGGCAGCGATGGTGTATAGCTCCGTGCGCTGAGCGCCAAGGGCACGCTCGACGTCTGCCTGGACGATCCGTCCGCCTGGCCCGGAGCCGCTGATGGTCTTGAGGTCGATGCCGCAGTCGGCCGCCATGCGCCGCGCGAGCGGACTCGAGGCGATACGCTCCGGGCGAGGCGCGACCGGGGCCGTTTCGTCCTCGCCTGCTTTCGCCAGCAGCGCGAGCGGCGTATCGACGGCGATCGCGCCCGTGCCCTCCGCAACGAGAATCTGTGCGACACGCCCCGCTTCCAGCGCTGCAAGCTCCAGCACCGACTTGTCCGTCTCGATCTCTGCGATCACTTCGCCGCGAGCGACCCAGTCGCCTTGCTTCTTGAGCCATCTGACGAGCTTGCCCTCCGTCATGCCGGGAGACAGTGAAGGCAAACAAATCGACGTCGGCATGCGCGAATATCCTGCGTCAGCGACCCTCTACCATGGCGCGAGCCCTGGCGGCGATCGTGGCGACGCTCGGCAGCGCCGCATCCTCGAGACTCGGGCTGTAAGGCATTGGCCAGTCCGGCAGCGTGAGCCGCTCCGGTGCCGCATCGAGGTGGTCGAAGGCCTCGGCCACGACCGTTGCGATCAGGTCGCCCCCCCAGCCCCCGAGGGTGTGATTCTCCTCGACGACGAGCAGGCGGTGCGTTCTCGTGACGCTGTCGATGATCGCTGTTCTGCACATCGGTCTGATGACGCGCATGTCGAACAGCTCGGCGGATATGCCGAGCGGTTCCAGTTCCTGCGCGGCAGACTGGATTCGCTCGACCATGGCCAGGGAAGCCACGATCGTGATGTCGGTGCCCGCCCGCAGCTGCTTCGGCCCCTTGACCGGCGGAACAGTCTCATCGAACAGCTGCACCGGACCCCGGCGCGTGAACAGAGCCTTGTGCTCGAGTACCACGACCGGATTCGGATCGCGAACTGCGGCTCGAATCAGATGATAGGCCTCGTTCGGCGCAGCGGCGGCGAACACTTTGAGTCCCGGAGCCGACAGCAACCAGCTCTCGCCGGTTTGCGAATGTTGTGCTCCGAATCGCACACCTGCACCGCCCACCGCGCGGATTACCAGCGGCAGCTCGAGCGTGCCGCCCTGCATGAAGCGATGCTTGGCGATGCCGTTGACGATCTGGTCGAAACAGACGCCCATGAAGTCCGCGAACATCAGCTCGACGATCGGACGGTATCCGGTCAACGCCATACCCATCGCCGCACCCACGAAGGCCTGCTCGGAGATCGGTGTATCGCGCACCCGCGTTGCGCCGAACTGCGCTTGCAGGCCTTCCGTCAGCTTGAACGAGCCGCCGGCTGCGCCGATGTCCTCGCCGAGGAGCACGACTCGCTCATCCGCCAGCAGCTCGCGTTGCTGCGCGGCGATGATCGCCTCGCGATAGCTCATCGCGACCTCGCTCATGCGCCGCCCGAACTGAGTGTCTCGGGGCCGAGGTCGCGAACCGCGGGCCAGGGCGCGGCCACCGCCGCCTCGCATGCCGCAGCGATCTCCCGTTCGACCTCCAGGCGCAACGCGTCGAGCTCCGCCTGCGGCAAATGCAGCGATGACTTCAGGTGCGCCTCGCAGCGGACGATCGGATCGCGTTGCAGCCATGCTTCCAGCTCCCCGGCAGGCCGATACTTCGCCGGATCGCTGCGCGAATGGCCGCGCTGCCGATAGGTCTTGCATTCGATGAACGCCGGCCCGGCGCCGCGACGGGCGCGCTCGGTCGCGCGCAACACCGTCGTGTAGACGGCGACTACGTCATTGCCATCCACGCTCTCCGCCGGCATGGCATACGCGTCCGCGCGTCGCGTCAGATCCTCGAATGGCGTCGTCAGCAGAATCGGGGAGTACTCGCCGTAGAGGTTGTTTTCGCAAATGAACAGCAGCGGCAGTCTCCAGACCACGGCCAGGTTCATCGACTCATGAAAGCTGCCGATGTTGGTGGCGCCATCGCCGAAGAAGGTCATGGCGACCTGGCCGTGGCCGTTCAGCTGCGCCGAAATCGCAGCACCAAGCGCGACTGGCAAGCCTGCGCCGACGATCGCGAACGAGCCGAGCAGCCCGAGCGAGAGGTCGGCGAGATGCATGGAGCCGCCGAGGCCGCGGCTGCACCCTGTCTCTCTGCCAAATATTTCCGCAAAGGCGGCTTGCGGGTCCATGCCGCGGGCAATTACCTGGCCATGGCCGCGGTAGGTGTAGGTCAGGCTGTCGTCCGCTCGCAGGCATTCGATGGCGCCGACCGAGACGGCCTCCTGACCCTGGCACAGGTGGGTCGTGCCAAACACGAGATTCCTCTGAAACGCCTCGTGAACCTTGTCCTCGAAGGCCCGAATGAGCAGCATCCTGCGATAGAAGCGCAGCAGCAGCTCGGGCTGGATGTGGCTTCCCACGCTTGCCTCAGGAATTTGCGGCGCGGAGCTCATTCACTCATTCCGCCCGCGTCCGCCTGATGAAACTCTCGTCCAGCTCCAGGCCCCAGCCGGGCCCTTGCGGAACCGGGTAGAAGCCATCCTCGAACTTCGCCCGGTTGGCGACCAGCAGATAGAAGAGCGGGTCCCGGTCGGGATGAAAGACTTCGAGACAAGCGCTGTGCGGAATGGAAGCCAGGAGTTGGGCCGCGATCTGCGGCTCCTCATGGTGGGCCATCGTCACGCCAAACGCCGCCGCCATTCCGGCGACGCGACGCCACTCCGAGGGGCCGCCCCCCCAGCTGGCGTCGAAATTGCAGAAATCTATGGCGCCCTCGAGCATCAGATCGCGACAGCCGGCGCGTGAAAATTCGCTCTGACCGGCAGTGATCGGAATTCGACTCATGCGACGCACGTCGGCCATGGCCTTGCGGTCGTTGTACCAGCGACAGGGCTCCTCGAACCACATGATGTCGAGACTTTCGATGCGCCGTGCGAAATCGACGGCCTCGCGCAGTTCCCATCCCTGATTGGCGTCGACACAGATCTTGAACTCCCGCCCCACCGCGTCGCGAGCAGCCCGCACGCGCTCCGCATCCTCGGCCGGGCAGCAGCCGCCGACCTTGAACTTGCAACCGCCGAGGCCCATCGACTGCAGTTGCTGCATCTCATCGCCGATATCCGCGAGCGTCTTACCCTCTTCGTAATATCCCGCGATCGCGATGACTCGCAATCGCTCCTTCGCGCCGCCCCAGAGTCGGTAGAGCGGCTGTCCCACGGCTTTCCCGAGGGCGTCCCACACGGCGCTATCGATGCAAGCCTGCGCAGCGAGCGCCAGCCGGCGATCCCGCAGAATATTGTAGGTCGGAAACAACGCGGCGTCCCAGCAGAGCTCGGGCGACGCTGCGCTGAGTCCGATAATTCTCGGCGCGATCTCCGCTCGCAGGATCCGCAGGACTTCGGGCTGCGTCTCGTATTCGTCGCCGTTGTAGGACTCACCGACGATGCCGCCC